>Ga0181592_10000336_pt1 | contig 35282 bp, 27 predicted proteins | sample 071ome_20_FD_133755 | JGI IMG/M metagenome (GOLD analysis project Ga0181592, IMG submission 133755) | Coastal salt marsh microbial communities from the Groves Creek Marsh, Skidaway Island, Georgia - 071412BT metaG (megahit assembly) | ecosystem: Environmental > Aquatic > Marine > Intertidal...
ATCCTCTCTGTTTGCCGTTATCGGAATGGTACGGCAAATATAAGCGCTGAAGTATAAATTTCCTGCCGGTAAAAGGCCAATGCCAGGCACCCCCCGGAGGCAGCTCCAGGGGCTTGCTAGTTTTTCAGGCGGTAACCTGTTTTGAATATCCAGTGCAGTATGAATACACAGACGCACAGGAATACCAGTGTCATCACCATGCTGACCGCCACGTTGACATCGGAGATTTCGTAAAAGCTCCAGCGGAAACCACTGACCAGGTACACCACCGGGTTGAACAGGGACACCTTCTGCCAGAATTCAGGCAACATCGTGATCGAGTAGAAGCTGCCACCCAGAAAGGTCAGCGGCATCACGACGAGCAGGGGAATAATCTGGAGTTTTTCAAAGTTATCTGCCCATATGCCGATGATGAAGCCGAACATACTGAAGGTCATTGCCGTCAGTACAAGAAAAACGAACATGGAAAACGGATGCAGTATCTGCAGGTCTACAAACAATGCCGAAGTCACCAGGATAATACTGCCCACCATGACGGCCTTGGTCGCGGCAGCGCCCACATAGCCCATGACGATTTCTGCCGGCGATACCGGTGCCGACAGGACTTCGTAGATTGTCCCCGTGAATCTTGGAAAGTAAATGCCGAAGGAGGCATTGGAAATACTCTGGGTCAACAGGGTCATCATGATCAGGCCCGGCACCAGGAAGGCCCCGTAACTGACACCACCAATATCGCTCATGCGTGAGCCGATGGCGCTGCCAAAGACGACAAAGTACAGTGACGTCGATACCACCGGGGACACAATACTCTGCGCGATCGTGCGCCAGGTCCGCGCCATTTCAAACCGGTAAATGGCTTTTATTGCATAAAAATTCATTTTTTCACCAGGTTAACAAAAATTTCTTCCAGGGAATTCTGGCGTGTTTCCAGGTCCTTGAACTTCAGGTCAGCTTCTTCCACGGCATCCAGAAGGGCCGTAATATCAGAGCTTTCCTGCTGGGCGTCATAGGTATATACAAGATCCAGCCCGTCGTTTTTCAGCTCAAGATCATAGGAATCCAATGCACCGGGTATGGCCGCCAACGGCTCACTCAGGTGCAAGGTCAGGCGCTTGTCGCCCAACTTGCGCATGAGGGCATGTTTTTCCTCGACCAGCATCAATTCACCCTTGTTGATCACGCCAATACGGTCGGCCATTTCTTCGGCCTCTTCGATGTAGTGTGTCGTCAGGATAATGGTGACACCTGATTCTCTCAGCTCCCTGACTACCTGCCACATGTCCTTGCGCAGTTCCACGTCTACACCTGCCGTGGGTTCATCAAGGAACAATATCCTGGGCTCATGGGACAAGGCCTTGCCGATCATGACGCGGCGCTTCATGCCACCGGAAAGCGTCATGATCTTGTTATCCTTCTTGTCCCACAGGGATAATTCCTTCAGGACTTTTTCCAGGTGCGCAGGATCTGGTCCCTTGCCAAACAGGCCCCGGGAAAAAGCCAGGGTATTCCAGACGGATTCAAAGGAGTCCGTGGCCAACTCCTGCGGCACTAGGCCGATACTCGCACGTGCCTGGCGGTATTCCTTGATGATGTCATAGCCATTGACCGTGACACTGCCTGACGAAGGGTTGACGATGCCGCAGATGGTGCTGATCAGGGTCGTTTTGCCGGCACCATTGGGACCAAGCAAGGCAATGATTTCCCCTTCCCTGATATCCAGGCTGACATCCTTCAATGCCTGGAATCCGGATTCATAGGTTTTGGACAGGTTCTTTACTGAAATGACTGGTTTCATGTAGTTGTGTTGTACGTTTTGAAACTGCTAAAAGTGCAAACTGATGCCCGGACAGTGGTAATAATTAAACCCTGTCTGGCTATCACCAGGCACAAGTGTGGATTCTGGATAGTTACTACTGGAACTGGCAGCTGATATCGCCAGGGTTGGCACTGCAAAACTGCCTGAGAAAGCCATCGATGACTACGCAGGTTCCTGCGGTCATCACGGTATTCCCGGTCTGCGTGACCAGTTTGTTCTCGCTTTCCGTTTCTTCTCCGTCGACTATCGCTGAAGACATTGCCGGTGCTGCAACGGGAGATTCAATTGCCGTATCAGCGGTCATGCCTACAGTGCTTGTTGACTCTGCATCACGGGTATCGCCTTGCTGGGCAAACAGGCCTGCTGACAAGGCAGATAGCATCACTGTTAAAGTGATTCTGGCCAGTCTGGCAGGAAGAAATATACGCATAAAAATCAACATAGTGTTGGGTTTGTGCAAAAGTAACAGCATATCGCATGCCCGGTAATGTCACACCATTGGTGTTGACCAAACCGGAGCCAGCCCCGGCTGGCCGGGTGCTGGCTTGTATAACTACCTGATTACTGCTTGTTCTGTTGTCTTGTCTGGCGTCCTGTCAGGATCAGGTCGCCGGAACACTCAGGCCTTCAGCATTGGGTTCTGTTTCCGAGACTTTTGCCTTGATCGGTTTGTCATCATCCAGCTTCAGGAAGATGAGGACGATCGCGGCCAGCAAGGAGCCACAAGCCAGAACGAAAGCGACTGTCGGCAGGCCTTTGTCCGCATCAAACAGGAAACCGGCAAGAATTGGTGCCAGTACAGCCCCTGCCCTGCCCACACCGATGACAAAGCCCGTGCCGGTGGCACGCACATGTGTCGGGAAGGCGTAGGCAACAATGGAGTAAAGACCGGAAACACCGGCATTACCGAAGAAACCGGCAATGGCCGCCAGCAGGGCCATACGATCAAGATCCTCTGGTGTGCGGCCGAAAGCTGTTACGCCGATCGTGGTCAGCACCAGAATGCCAATTGTCAGCGGCTTCAGGCCAAAGCGTGCCGTCAGGATGCCGAAGGTAATACCACCCAGGGCACCGCCCACGTTGGCCCATTTCAGGACACCGCCAGCTGCCGCCGCGGCAAAGCCCATGTCAGAAACAATCTTGGGCGTCCATTTCAGAATAAAGTAGAACGTGGTGATGTGCAGGAAGTAGGCAGCAGTGACCAGCAGCGTGGTCACAATCAGGCCCTTGGAGAAAATGTCGCCGATAGACTTCTTGCGATCATCATCGGTAATTTCAGGCAAAGCGGCTATTGAACTCTTGCCGAGTTTGGCCAGGGAGTGATTGATTCTGTCCAGGGCATTCTCAGGTTGCTTGCGCGTCAGCCAGTGGACAGACTCCGGCACCAGGAAATAGACAAAAGGAATAAGCGCGGCGCAGACGATGGCACCAAAATAGAATACCGAACGCCAGTCAAAGTTCACCAGGAGGTATCTCTGGGCAATGTCACCACCGAACACGCCGCCCAGTGGATAACCGATCACCATCATGGAAATACAAAGACTGCGCCATTTGAGGTTTGAAAACTCCGCCACGGTCGCATTGGTCACAGACAACATGCCACCAATACCCAGACCGGTCAGTACGCGCCAGATACACAATACCAGCGGCGACCCTGAGGTTGTGGCCAGGAACATGCCCAGCGACATCACGGCTAGACAGCCCAGGACAGTCGGACGGCGTCCCAGCTTGTCGCCCACACCACCCAGTACGATGGAGCCGATGGCCATGCCGACAAGTTCGGCCGCCAGGACAAAGCCAAGGGCTGTCTGGCTCACACCCCATTCTGCGGCAATACCAGGTGCCGCGAAGCTGATGGCCAATACGTCAAACCCATCCATGGCATTAAGGAATACGGTAATGATCACCACGATTATCATGGCTTTGCTCATCTCGCCCTGGTCGAGAATCTGGCGTGGATCGGTAGCATTATTCATGGTAACTATTGTCCCCTGTTTAGGATAAAAAAATGCCCTAATATTTAATGGCGTACTAAATTCTTGAAACTATTTTTGAAACTAACCGGATATTCTTGTTTTTGGAACCGGTTTAACCGCTGAAGGATAATGCACCCGTGTGCACAAGACAAGGAATCTGTGGCCTTGGGCGGGGTTGTGGAATGTTCAACGAGGCTACTTTATACTCCCCCGCTTCCTAATACTTGCAGACCGGCAAACATTCCGTATGAAGCTTTTTTCGTCGTTGACCCCCCCAAAAATGGCCACTCTGCTCGCCACTGTCCTGCTCGGCCTGGCCGGCTCCATTCCCGTGTTGCAGGCCCAGGAGGTCTCTTCGCAGTCACTGGGTAATGACCTTACCCTGATCAGTGGGACAGGGACCAATATACTGGTCAAGGAGCTTGCAGACGGCTCTGCACTGGTCGTCGATGGCGGGCTGGAACAATATGCATCCCGGACCCTGGCCGCTATCAATGAGGCTACCGGAGATGCCAACATCTCTCTGCTGGTCAATACTCACTGGCATCCTGAACAAACCGGGCTGAACCGCGTCCTGGCTGAACGTGGTGTCACCATTTTTGCCCATGAAAACACGCGCCAATGGCTCACCACCGACATCACCAGGCCCTGGGAAAACCGGCGATTCGAACCGCTGCCCGTGTCGGCACAGCCCGGCGAAACCTTCTTTCACTATGGCACAATGGACGCCGGCGGCACCGAGGTTCTCTATGGTTACCTGCGCCAGGCCCATACTGACGGGGATATGTATATCTACCTGCCTGAAGACAATATTCTTCACGCCGGCGGCGTCATCGCCAATGACGGCTGGCCACTGGTCGACTGGTGGACAGGGGGCTGGATAGGCGGCCTGGTCAACGGCCTTGAAGTGCTGCTGGAAATTGCCAATGACGACACCATTATCATACCGGCCTCCGGCGCTGTCATGAGCAAGGCTGAACTACAGGCCATGCGGGATATGTACAACACCATCTTCCAGCGCATCAGTGAAGGCTTCAGGGCGGCCAACAGTGTTGAAGATACCCTGGAACAAGCACCCACGGCAGAATTCAATGCGATCTATGGCGATCCCGAGTCCTTCGTGCGCCGCTCCCATGAGAGCCTGGTGCCCCATTACACGCCTGACGCCTGACAAAACTGCCAGTGCTTCTTACGGCAAGCTTTCCAAAAATTAACCTGTTGATTTGATTCAATATTTTTCTTTTTTGCCCCGCGTGTGCAAGGGACAGGAAAGCAGGACGGTCAATGTGGGAAATATTGCGCAATATCCGGGTTCGTGGATGAAAAAAAACCCGGATTTCAGTAGTATCTTATGTCTGTGAAGCACCCGTAGCAACCCGTTGTACGAGGGTGCAGAAATTCTCAAGGGAGACCACCATGTTTATCAGCAAAAAGCACCTTTCACGCCGTACCGTCTTGCGGGGCCTGGGCACCAGTGTAGGCCTGCCGTTGCTGGATGCCATGGTGCCCGCCAGCACCGCCCTGGCGCAAACTGCTGCCAACATCCAGCCACGTCTGGGATTCGTCTATTTTCCCCATGGCGCGGTGATGGAACGCTGGATGCCGACAACCACCGGTACCGATTTCGAAGTTTCCGAAATTCTCTCCCCGGCAGCGGCTCACAAGAACAAGATGACCATTGTTTCCGGTTTGCGTAACAAGCCGGCGGAAAGCAATGATCCCCACGGCATCGTTGTCGGTACCTGGTTGCGTTGTGTTGCTCCCAATGATGTCAGTGACCCGGCCAAGGGCATCACTGCCGACCAGTTGGCCGCCCAGAAAATCGGCCAGGGAACAACCTTCCCCTCCATCGAGGTGGGTACTCCCACGGGCGGCCCCTGTGCACCCGGTTTTTCCTGCTCCTTCGGTAGCTCCATTGCCTTTCCGTCACCGGATGTAGGCCTGCCCATTGAAAACAATCCCAGGAAGCTGTTTTTCCAGTTGTTCGGCCAGGGTGACAACGCCGCCGAGCGAACTGCCATCGTCAATGAGACGGGCAGTATTCTGGACTCCATCATGGGCGATGCCTCATCCTTGCAAAAGAAACTGGGCGCCCAGGACATAGCCCGGGTTGACGACTACCTGGAATCGGTTCGTGAAGTCGAGCGCCGGGTGGAGATGATGAAAAGCCAGGACCTGTCCAATGTGGATATTCCACCCGCACCGGTTGGCATTCCCAGTAATTTCGAGGATCACCTGAACATCCTGTTTGATCTCATCGCCCTGGCTTACCAGATCAACCTGACCAATGTGGCTTCCTTCCTGATGGAAAAAGAAGTCAGCATGCGCACCTACGGCAACCTGGGTGTTACCGAGGCTTTCCATCCGCTGTCACATCACGGCGATGACCCGGCCAAGAAAGAGCGACTGGCCAGGGTACAGACATTCCACACACAGGTTTTCACCCGCTTCCTGGACAGGCTGGACAACATGCCCGAAGGCGATGGTACCGTGCTCGACAACTCGATCATCCTGTTCGGCTCCAACATGAGCAACAGTGACAAGCATAACCAGGACCCGTTACCCAACGCGGTCTTCGGACTTGGCGGCGGCACTATCCGCGGTGGCCAGCACCTGGCCTATGAGCAGAATACACCGCACGCCAACCTGCTGCTGACCCTGCTCAACCGGGCCGGCGTGGAGCAGGAAAGCTTTGGCGATGCCACCGGCGAGCTGTCTGAAGTCTGATCAGCCTCAGCCCTCACACCATCATGCTTCGTTTGCACCTACCGTTATTTATTTCCTTGTGCCTGCTCAATGCAGTGGCTTTTGCCCACGGCAATCTTGCCGATGTGGTAGCCGAAGGCAACCGCGAGCATGCCCTTGAGATGATTGCCGAAGGCACAGACGTCAATGCCGCGCAGTCCGACGGCACCTCTGCCCTGCTCTATGCGGTTTACTTGGGTGGCCAGGAGCTGGTCTCGGCACTGGTCAATGCAGGCGCTGATGTCAATCATCGCAACGAATACGGTGCCAGCATCATGAGCGAGGCGGCGATGCAGGGCGATCCCGCCATACTGGAAATCCTGCTTGAACAGGGTGCCGATCCTGACCAGGGTAACCTGGAAGGCGAAACACCGCTGATGGTGGTAGCCCGCGCCGGCAATCTTGAGGCTGCCAGGTTACTGCTGGCACATGGGGCCGACATCAATGCCCGGGAACAGTGGGGCGGACAGACAGCAACCATGTGGGCAGCAGCCCATGGCCAGCATGAAATGCTGGCATTGCTGACAGAACATGGCGCCGACATCGACATGAAGAGCGCGGCACGCATCTGGGACCACACCATGATGAATGAGCCGCGCCCCAAGGACATGAACAACGGCGGTTTTACTGCCTTGCACTATGCTGCCCGGGAAGACTGCACTGAATGTGTCAGGGTCCTGGCCGAAGCCGGCGCCGACCTGAATGCCGTGGATCCGGACCGTGTCTCCCCCCTGAACCTGGCGCTCATCAACATGCACTTCGAAACAGCCATGGCGTTTATAGAGGCCGGTGCCGATATCAACCAGTGGGATATTTTTGGCAGGGCTCCCCTGTACAACGCCATTGACCTGAACACCATGCCAGTCGGCGGCAGGCCCGATATTCCCTCTGAAGATGTCATCACGGGCTATGATGTTGCCAGGGTATTGCTCGAAAAAGGCGCCAATCCGAACATGCAGCTAAAGCTGCGCCCGCCCTACCGCAATGCCGTATTTGACCGCGGTGCCGACAATCCCCTGTCAAACGGTGCAACACCCCTGATACGGGCCGCACGATCGGCCGACACCGACTCCGTCAGGCTTTTGCTGGAACATGGCGCTCTGGTTGATTTACCCAATGCCAGCGGACATACCCCATTGTTGATCGTGTCCGGCATCCAGTGGCCGGCAGATCCCACCCGCGGCCGTTTCAAAACAGAGGAAGAGAGCATAGAAACCCTCGAGGTATTGCTGGAAGCTGGCGCCAATATCAATGCTGTGACCGGTGATCCTGCCATCCGCCCTTCCCTGCAGCTCAACGCCGAGGATTTGTCGGGTGACCGTTACCGGGGTGCCTTCGCCGATGGCCAGACAGCACTACACGCTGCTGCCAAGGTGGGCTGGAACAAGATTATCAAGTTCCTGATCGACAAGGGCATTGCCCAGGAAGTGGAAGATGAGGCTGGTGTCACCCCCTTTGACCTGGCCATGGGCCGATATTCACCCGGATTCCTGCAGCCTCCTCCTGACCCCAACCTGGCCACAGCACAGCTGCTACAGGAGGAATGCATGAAAAATGACAACTGCAGCATTGATGACCCGGTCGACTTCGCCAACCCGAACGCCATTCAGTAACACCTGAACCGACCATCTCCGGTCACATTCCAGTCTGACTTTACGTACTACTTCATTGCGGTATGATGTCCCGCGGTATATTCACCCGCGGTATATTCAACGGAAGAATCCATGGCAATCGTCGCAGTCAGCAATCTGGCCAAGAAATATCCGAGACCGGACAGGAAAAACGAATTCTTCAATGCCGTTGACGGCATTTCCCTCAGTATCGAAAAAGGCCAGATTTACGGCATACTGGGTCCCAATGGTGCCGGCAAGACCACCACGCTGGAAATGATCGAAGGCCTCACTGATATTGATGGTGGTGAGGCACTGATCGACAATATCAACGTGACTACCCATCCTTTTGCTGTGAAGAAGATCATTGGTGTGCAATTGCAGGCCAATGAATATTTTGATCGCCTGTCACTGGCAGAACTGCTGGCCCTGTTCAGCAACCTCTATGACCGCAGTGATGACCCGGTGGAATTGCTGAAGAAGGTCAACCTCGAAGAAAAGGCCAATGCCAAACCGGCCAACCTTTCAGGCGGACAGAAACAACGTTTTTCCATAGCCTGCGCGCTGGTCAATGACCCCAAGGTGCTCTTCCTGGATGAACCCACAACGGGCCTGGACCCGCAAGCCAAGCGCAATCTCTGGGACCAGGTAAAAACACTGAATGCAGCCGGTATGACGATCGTATTGACCACGCATAACATGGAAGAAGCTGAATTCCTTTGCGACCGCCTGGCCATCATGGACCATGGCAAGATCATTGCCGAAGGTGAGCCCGGTGACCTGATCCTCAAGTACGCCCCGGAACCACCTGCAGTCCCTTTGCACGGCAACCTGGAAGATGTCTTCCTGACGCTGACCGGCCATGAGTTGAGGGAATAAAAATGAACAGGATTCTCAACCTTGCCAGGGTCATGCTCAAGATTCACGCCCGTGATCGCCAGGCCATTTTCTTTTCCCTGTTTTTTCCGCTGGTGTTCATGTTCATTATCAGCTTCGCCAGCGGTGGTGATCCCGAGCCCATTGAACTGGGCATCGTCAACAATGCCAACAACAACATGGCCACCGATTTCATTGCCTCGCTGGAAAGCACGCTGTTGTTCAACATCAATATCGCCGATGAGGACTCGCTACGCGAAGACCTGATTAACGGTGACAAGACCGTGGTACTGATTCTGCCCGAAAACTTCCAGGACAATGGCACCCCTTCCGACCTGACAGTACTGATTGATGCCTCACAGGTCCGCCAGGTGGGTGTAGTTTTACCAGTGCTGCGAAGTGCCCTGGTGGATGTCGAGCGCCAGTTGCGCAATACCGAGCCGCTGTTTTCACTGGAGATCGAGGATGTGCAGTCACGTACACAAAGCTACCTGGATTTCGTGGTTCCCGGTCTGCTCGCCTTCAGCATCATGAACATTGCCATTGCCGGCAGTGGCTTCAATATCGTTGAGTACCGTCGCAAGGGCATACTGAAAAGGCTGTTCGTGACGCCCATCATGCCACGGGACTTCATTACCTCGCTGGTCATGTCCCGACTGGTCATCTGCCTGGTGCAACTGACCGGCCTGATCCTGGCAGCCATTTTCCTGTTTGATGTGATTTTCGTCGGCAGTATCCTGTCGCTCTACCTGTTCATCCTGGTTGGTACTGTCATTTTCCTGTGCATCGGCTTTTGCCTGGGCAGTATTGCCAAAACCCAGCAAGCCATTATTGCCATTGGCAACCTGGTGACGTTTCCCCAGATGATTCTTTCCGGTATTTTCTTCCCCATTGAGTCCCTCCCCGACATGGTCCAGCCGCTGGCCAATATTCTGCCGCTGAGTTTCATCTCGACAGGCCTCAGGGAAATTGCCATCAACGGTACGGGCCTGATCGAGCTGATCCCATCCATCATCGGCATGCTGGTCTGGGCAGTACTCGCACTGTTGCTGTCGATCAGGATGTTTGTCTGGAAAGAAGTGGCCGCGTAAACAAGGCGACTCGGGTAAACAGTGGAAGTCCTATCGGCACACCAATGTGCCCAGTGGCAGGACCGTTTCGCTGACACGGGGATTGTCGAAGACGGCTTCACAATTTTCACTGCCCTGAACAACCTGCAGGCGTTCGGTCTCGTGATTCACCTCGGCCTGGAAGATACCGTTGTCATCGGTCATGGCGATACCCACGACATTCTGTATCACGGCATTGGCCACGGGTGAGCCATCTTCCCTCACCAGGCGACCGATGGCGATATTGATCACTTGTGATGACCAGCTCAGGTTAACCACGTTGCCCGGGTACATGGTTTCCCGGTATACCCGGTTTTCCAGGGACACCAGGGTATCACCCACGGCCCGCAACTCAACATCGTAGATCTGGTAGGGAGACACGGATATCAGCAAAGTATCATTGGCGCTCAACTGGCCACGGACCGAGCCGTTAACCAGGACATTGAAACGCGCTCCCTCATCAAACTGACCTTCCACCCTGACCAGGAATGCACTTTCCGAACGGCGCTTGCCGCCGATGGCACTGGCACGGCCTGAAGTGGCAAAACTGGTGCTCAGGCGACCATTGAATTCCACCATATCACTGGTTTCATTATAGCGTCCGGTAATATTGGCAGTACCCAGGGTAGTGTCTGCCGCCATGCGTGCTTCCAGGGAACTGCGCGTGTCGTAGTCACCACGCAGGGAATAGGTATATTCATTGCCAGTTTGCTGTCCCCTGTACCAGTTGGTCTCATAGCTGCCATACAGCCCGCTATCCCTGCTTGAAGCCTCATTGGCATAAGCAAGTGTGGGTGAATAAATAGTCGAACGACGATCATTTTGCATTGACCAGGAAAAGTTCCACAGCGCCAGGATTTCATCTTCATTTTTGGACAGCTCGAAAGTACTGCCCAGCATGCCGCCCGGCAATTGTGTATTCAGGGTTCGGTAGCGAATACCACTGTTCACCAGGCGGCCAGTGACTGGACGCTCGACATGCCGGTGAAACAGGCTGAAAAACCCGCTACGCATGGGGAATTCGACCGTGGCATTGTATTGCTGGTAATCCAGGCCAATCTGGCTTTCTTCCAGGCCATTAAATACCTGCCTACCGTTCAGCATGATGTTGTACCCCGGATTGCGATAGCGCATACGGAAATCCACACCCGAGGCGCCGGTATTCTCATAGGCGGCGTTGGCCTGCAACTCGAAATTCTGGCCCTGCTTGAACAGGCCCAGCTCCATGAAGCTGGTATCCTCAACCACCGAGAAACCGAGGCTGCCGCCAAGTGACTGCCCCAGGCGAAGGTTGTAACCTCCCCTGACAATAAGTTCATCCTCACCAAGACGGGAAAGACGATTGATATCCAGGTCATTCTCCAGGCGCCCGACGTGAATGAAATACAGAGGCTGGTCCGCCGGCGGAATATTAGCTGTCTTGGAATAATAGCGTTCCTCAATCGTGACCTTGCCCGCCGCATCGATAATACGCAGTTCAATCGTATAGGAGCCATTGGGTAAATCGGCTGTATTGAGTAACTGGTTACCCACGTTGTAATACTCGGGGCTGATCAGGCGTCCTTCACGGTAGATTTCCACGCGGCTGCGCGTGGAAAAATACAGTTCGATTTCTGTGCCCAGTGAACGCTCAAGATCAGCACGGGTCAGCAAGGAACTGGCAAAGGATGCCCCGGCAAAGCGCTCGTTATTCATGAAACTGAAACCGTTGGCATTTTCCCGCATCAGTCCGAGCCGGTAATCCTTGCCCCTGGATTCCCTCATAAACGCCAGCGTATCGATATCAAAGCCTTCATCCGACACCAGGTTACTACGCATGGAGAAGCGGTTTTCACCCCAGGCAAACAAGGTGTTGTTGAACAGGTTGTAAGTGTTCACCTTGAACTCCTGGGAAGAGAAATAGGCCGCCGTCTGGTTCATGAATGACAGGCCGGCTTCCTGCGATTACAAAGGTTGGGGCGGGTCTGATTTGCCAGCCGCGAAAGGCTGATGAGGTGGAGTTGTTGTATGGTGGTCTAGCTGGCTTTTTCCCAGCTTTTGATTTTTCTGTAGAGGGTGGAAGGACTGTCACCCAGCCGTGCAGCCGCCTGGGGAACATTGCCGTCACACACGCGGATCGCTTCTTCGATGACCTGTTTTTCGGTTTTCCACAAGGGTTCAATCTGGTCCAGTGACACCAGATGCAGTGGTGGTGATGCCGTTGTAGCCGCAGGTACGGCATGATGAAGGGCTGCATCCGCCTTGCGCCTGTCCGGCATGGTCAGGTTGTTTTTGCGCCGCTCAACCCAGCCCCTGCTGGCGTCCCTGTTTTCACCACCACGACGAATCACCTCGGGTAACATGTGTGAGGTGATCTCGGCAGCTGTGTTCATGATGACAATATTCTCGATGACATTCTGTAACTCACGCACGTTGCCTGGCCAGTTGTAATTCAGCAGCTGCTCTGCGGCGTCATCAGTAAAGCCGGCAAATGACTTACCCATTTCCTTGTTAAATTTGCCCAGCAGCTTGTCAGCAATCAGCAGTACGTCCTGGCCTCGATCCCTTAATGGTGGCAGGTCAATGGGCACCACGTTCAGGCGGTAGTACAGGTCTTCCCTGAAGCGCCCTTCCCTGACTTCCACCAACGGATCCCGGTTCGTGGCACAGACAAACCGGACATCCACTGATTGTTGCTGCTCACTACCGACTTTCTGGAAGGTGCCGCTCTGGATAAGGCGCAACAGCTTGGCCTACAGGTTCAGGTCCATTTCGCATATCTCGTCCAGGAACAGGGTGCCGCCGTCTGCCAGTTCTGCCGCACCGGTGCGATCCTTGACCGCACCACTGAAAGCTCCTTTGACATGGCCGAATATCTCGGACTCAAACAGATCCTTGGGAATGGCGGCGCAGTTGATTGGAATAAAGGGGCCGCTGCTGCGCTTGCTCACCTGGTGAATAGCCGAGGCGCACAGTTCCTTGCCCGTACCGCTTTCGCCGGTGACAAAAACACTGGCGTTGCTGGGGGCCACATTATTGATAATCTGGTACACCAGCTTCATAGCCGGTGAACTGCCAATGAAGTCACCAAAACCGTCTGCATCAAAGGCGTCGTTGTATGCCCTCAACGTGCTTGTCAGGTCAAACTCACGCAGCGCATTGGTGACGGTGACAAGCAGCCGGTCCTTGGTAAAGGGCTTTTCAATGAAATCAAAGGCTCCGTGCTTGGTCGCTTCCACCGCGTAATCAAGCTCGGTTTCGGATGTAATGACGATAGTTCGCGTGGGCAAACCAGCTTCGGTGACTTCCTTGAGAATGTCCATCCCGCTCACATCAGGCAGCTGGACATCCAGTATGAGAATATCGGGCACCTTGTCATTAAGTCCCGCCAGTGCATCCAAACCGGTATGGAATACCCTGACGTCATAGCCCATGGTATCCAGGTAACTTTGATACAGCAGTGCACTGGGCACGCTGTCTTCGACGATATATATCTGGACTGATTTGTTCATGGGCTGAAAGGGGTACCGCTCGTCAAGGAGACAGGTTGACCAGTGCGACGATTGTGACTCGCAGGGAAATCAGATTTCAACCCGTTCCACGACGGGAAAGACAACCACCTGGCCTATTTGTATGCGTGCTGCATCCACTTCCGGGTTGTACTGCCGGAACAGCCACATGGGCACTGAGCGCTGACGAGCCAGGTTGACCAGGAACTCGCCCCTGTTGATGCTGTGCTGCTCGGTTTCCCGAATACGCCAGCTCTGGAAGAAATCGGTTTGCAGGTTGCGGTGATACTCGCGACGCTGTTGTTCAAATTCAGCAATGTCCACATTGCTGAAATCCAGTTTCAGGCGCTCGCCAATGATGACAGGATCCTGGTACTGCATGCCGTTCAGACGGCGTATATCCCAGGCCCTGATGCCCAGCCACTCGGCATAATGCCCCAGTGTTTCTGCAGCCTGGATTTCGATGCTGTTGTTTGACACGCTGTAATCGGAAGGGTCAGATTGCAGGTCGGCCAGTAACTGCTCCTCTTCTTCCATGGCATTGGGGGCAACGGCAGTGGCACTGGTGTCAATCAATACAGGTGCTTCATCCTCAATCATCTGCTCCCCGGCATTCATGGCAATATCATCATCCGGCTCGTTAACCGCCTGTTCACTGGCTGCCACCATTGCAGCGGGTACGGTGTCGGCAGTAGATGGCCCGGAGGGAGCTTTCAATACCAGTGTCTGGCCGGGAAAGATAGTCCCGTTGCTATCCAGGTTGTTCAGCGCCATCACAGTAGCCAGCGGCACACTGTGGCGCTCGGCAATCAGAGACAGCGTATCACCGCGCCGGACTTCGTATTCCCCGGACTCTGGCACTGGCAAAGGCTCATTGCTGTTAACCACCAGGGTGGGTACCGAGCCATCCGGTTGCGGTAACAACAGGGTCTGGCCGATACGAATGGTATTGCGATCCCTTAACTGGTTGATAGCCACCAACTCGGAAATGGATGTCTTGTAGCGCTCGGCGATAACCGACAGGCTATCACCACTTCTGACGGTATAACTGACGTCTGGTACCTGTTCATTGTAAAGCGCGGTCAGGGGAATGGCGTTGATACCAGCAACCAGGTCACCGGAAAACGAGGCGCGATCGACTTTCAGCTCAAAGCCCTTCGGAATGCGCTTAGTGCCTGACCATACCGCCGGCTGCAAAGCAGGATTGTCCCGCTGCAAATCATTCAGACTGACACCCAGGGTGCGCGCAACCGTGGTAGCATCCACGAATGAGTCCATGGTGATACTGGTGAAATCGGGAGCACGGTCCATGGCGATAGGGCCAAAAAATTCTTCTGCGCGACGATCCACTTCCAGGGCCGCCAGGAATTGCGGATAAAAATTACGGGAGGCAAACCCGAAACGGGGACCACGATATTCTGCGATGATACGACCAATATCTGTTGAACCGACATCACGTACTGCCCGCGCCATACCATTGGCACCATGGTTATACGCGGTCAGGGCCAGTGGCCAGGTGCCCAGGGCGTTATAGTTGTATTCCAGCAGCGCCATGGCACCGTTGGTCGCAGAATACGGATCCAGCCTTTCGTCCACGACGTAATCAGCACGCATGAATCGTTGTGCCGTTGTCCGGGTAAATTGCCACATGCCTGTGGCAGCAACACGGGAATAGGCTCCGGGATGAAATGAGGATTCCACGTGAGGCACAACACCCAGTTCGGGTGGCAGATTTTTACTTTCAATCACCACGTCAATATGAGCGCGGTAAGCGCCCGACCGTTTCATGCCTGCAATAAAACGGTCAGACTGTCCCAGTTGCCAGCGCACATTTTCAGCTGCCTGCTCCAGGCGTTCATTAGAAGTATCACTTCCCCACAGTTCCAGTAATTGCTGCTGCGAGGCAGTCAAACCGGATCGTTTCCCGGACGCCAGGACCCGCAAATCCTTGCGAATGTCTTCACGGACAGAATTGATTGTGGCACGGTCACGATCCAGCTTGCGGTAAATCACGGAGAGGTCGTGGGGATCGTGGAGAAAGCCGCTTTGGGTGTCAGCCTCGGTATAGACCTTGATCCAGAAATTGATAGCCGGCCGGATATTGTCGGGAACTGGAAAATCAGCGCTCGCCGCAAGGGCAGAAAATGATAAATTTGCCAATAAAATCAATAAAATAGACTGAACACACTGTTTCACAGTCAATTTTACCGAACGACGTATTTGACGCATAAAAATACTGAAAGCGAAGGGTTTCACGCGGGTAGATTAAATGACAACAATCCGCTTTACAAGCAGGGGCACAGGGGCACAGCCCGCCTATAACAGGCCCTGCAGAACTTTATCAATATCGCCAAAGGTGTAGTTGATTGTCACATCGGCGCCATGGGGATGGTAGATATTGCCGCGAAAAGGAGCCGCAAGCACCCTGCCTTCATCATCCAGTATCCAGAATCCTGGCACGCCATAGAACTGTGTTTCCTCTGGATTGCGAAAAGCGCCCTGCCAACTGAACACTTCGCCATATTCAGCGCGCGGGGCCAGGTCGGGTGAGCGATTGAACATAAGCCGGAAGCCGGCATCCAGGTAGGGCTCAACAGGCAGGATGCCGCTGTCATAGGCAGCCATGGTACTGTCAACGAAAGCCTGGTGCGCTGACTGGTAGTCCTTGGATTCCGGCGCATCGATGAGGAATACCCCCTGCTTATGGCCCAGCATTTCAGAGTGGTAAACCGGTGCCACGCCCACCGCAATAAAATTGACCCCCATATCGGCGTACTTGCCGTGCAGTGTGCGCAGGATATGCGTATCTTCAAATGAATCAGGACACCACAGGTGTCCCGGCTGTCCACTGCCCAGGTCTCCACCGCCAAAGATAAACAGGACATTCACCCCAGATTCGGACTCTGCCAGCAATGACGACAAAAGCACCTGGCTGCCGGTCTTGTCCGCCACGAATATCTCCGGGCTGATCACATCACCCTTTTCATAGGCAGGATCAAATTCCGCCGCAGAAACAGGACCACAAAACACCAGCAGCATCAGTAAATTCTGAACGAAGGTGCCGCAGGCGGAAGGACGCGAACGCGTCAATCCACGGGACAGAGTCTGGTGCTGCTGTATTCCAACTGCCATAAAAACCTCACGCTTTCATAAAATCCCGAATCCTATCCAAACCTATACTCTTTCCCTGAAATCCTGACGCCTCCCTGCTACCCTAAACAAAGCCTCTGAAGAATTCGAGAATAAGGTTAGTGCGTCATCGCATAAATCACATAGTTTAATCCGAACCGGTAAGCCAGGGCCGTCATCGGCTCCGGATAGCAGGGGTCATCGGCATGTTCCCAGGCATCGCCCATGTCCATGTTGAAATTGATCGCCACCATCATCCTGCCTTCATCGTCATAGATACCTGCCCACTTCTGCGGGCCTTCGAGCCGGGCTTCCGTGGCGCCGCAATAAAACAGGTGACGTTCACCCGGAATCTGGGTGACCTGGTCAAGATCATACAGCGCATGGAAGATGGCATGGTCAGTATCCAGGTCAACGATGGGATAACCGGGCAATACTTTTTGCAGGGCGTTGACCACGATGGACCATTGATAGGTACCATGAAAATCATCGATTACCAGGAAGCCGCCACGCAAAAGATATTCCCGCAGTCTTGCCGCTTCTTCATTCGTGGGAGACCAGACACCCTGCCCTACCTGCTGGGCAAAAAGCCAGGGATAGTCATACAGGTCATCATCCATGATCTGCACGTGCTGACTGTCTTCTGCAACATTGATATTCGACAGGCGCCTGACACCACGGGTAAAGTGGTACTCCGCTGACGGGTAATCAATAGCCCACCAGCCGCGGCGAAAACCGAAACGTCCCCTGCCAGAAGCACCACCGTCTGCATACACCATGCGGGCCATGTGAAATTCAGCTTCCACTTTGCGGTCCGCATCAGGTGCCTGGGCTAACAGGACGGTAGAAACCAGCAACGTGGCCGGTAATATCAGGAGATTGAGCAGTCGTGATCTCATGCAACGGCGACATATGAAAGGATGACCATAGTGTATACAGCATAACCAGTTTGATGCACGTAGTCACGGGATGGCTGGTGCCCGGGAACGGCTAAATGTTTTCCAGGCGTGTGACATCATATGCCGGCTCTTCATAGGGATGCGCCGCTTTCAAGGCGTCCACTACAGCATTGATCAGGTCATCCTCGCACACCATTTCGACCTTGTACTCGGGGAAAGATTCCACCTCGCCCTTTTTACCCAGGAAAGGGTCGCTGCCGTCCAGTCCCCTGAACTGGCCAGCCCCCAGAATCTGCCAGCAACAACTGTCATAGTCGCCTATTTTGCCAGCCCCGGCGTCAAACAGGGCCTGCTTGACGCTCTCAAGGTGACTTTCCGGTACGAAAAAATTCAATTTGACCATAGGCTTAGCTTACCAGTACCAGCTATTGAGAATAAACCGGAAGCTCAACCTTGCTTGAAAACGCACCATGGATCTCTCCAGCCATTCGTGGCTTTTGTCTGGCTAACGGCATCATGCCGCGGCCAAGGTCACCAACCTGGATCCTATTGAAGCCTTGCGCTTCGAATGAGAATGACCTAACGCTTCACGGGACGCTTCATCAATTTGCGCTGCAAGGTGCGCCGATGCATACCAAGGCTTCGTGCTGTCGCCGAGATATTACCCTGGTTTTCATCCAGCACCCGTTGGATATGCTCCCATTCCAGCCTGTCCACCGAAATGGGCTCATCCCCCGGTAGCACATCCTGTTCCCGCCCTTCTACAAGCAGCGCCAGCAACTCATCGACATTAAGCGGTTTGCAGGCATAGTTTACCGCACCTTTTTTTATGGCGTTGACAGCAGTGGCAATACTGGAATAACCGGTCAGGATCAACATGCGAATGCCCGGCTTAATCTTTTTCAAGGCCTCCAGGCAATCCAGGCCAGATTCTCTTTCAATCTTGAGATCGATAACGGCATAACCAGGCTGATGAGTCGAGGCCAGTTGAATGGCATCTGAAATCGTCGTGGCTTTATAGACAGAAAAATTTTTCTTCTCAAGTGCCCTGCCCAGGGTTTCCAGGAAAACACTGTCATCATCCACCAGTAATATTTTGCCGGAGACGGTCACTGCACAGTACCTGTTGCTTCCAGGGGCAGTACGATTTCAGTGATAGTACCCTGCTCTGGATGTGAGAGAATATGAATCCGCCCTCCCATACGGTTAATACTGGCCTGGCTGAGAATCATGCCAACACCCATGCCTTTTTCCTTGTCCGTGACAATGGCAGAGCCCAGGTAGGGAACAACTTCTTCATGAATACCCTCACCGTAGTCCCTGATCCTGATAAACCAGGAGGACTCATGCCATCCGGCTTCCAGGTCAACCTTGTCCGGGCTGGCATCGGCAGCATTATTGAGCATGTTCACAATGGCCTGCTGCAAGGTGGCATCAACCATGACTACCGGTGATTCACCGGCAGAGGTAATCGATACTGCCAGGGTGGTTTCTGGACGCAGCAGGCTCCACTGCTCTGTGATCTGTTCAATAAAATCATTCACGCTGCCAGGGCGGGCGGTTCCTCCTTCCTTGAGATTGGCCCGGCTGACCAGGTCCTTCAAAGAGCGCTTGCAGGCATCAAGTTGCATGGACAGGGTTTCAAGGTCCTTTTGCAAGGCCTGGTTACCCGGATAATCCTCTGTCATTTCATTGACCAGCAAGTCCATGGTGTTCAGTGGCGTACCCAGTTCATGGGCAGTCCCTGCCGCCTGGGTGGCAACGGCAAGAATCTGTTCATTACGCAAGTTTTCTTCCCGGTAATGATTCAGGGATTCCTCCTGGGTACGGATTTCAGCCGCCATTTTCACCACAAACCAGGTGATCAGCACCGCACTGGCCAGGAAATTGAACCACATGCCCACGACATGAAGGGTCAGCTGGCTTTCACCGCCATGCATGTCCATGTCAGCCGGCATCAGTGCGGGCAAAGGCTGGTAATAAAACAACAACAAGGTATAGGCAGCCAGCGAAATACCAGCCACTGCCCAGGTAAAGGTCCAGGGCAAAATTGCCGCCGAAATCGTGATGGGAACCAGGAAAAACGAGACAAAGGGGTTATTGGCGCCACCGCTCAGGTACAAAAGTAACGACAGGGCCAGCACATCAAACAGCAGGTGACATAAAAACTCCTTGTCACTGATGCTGGTCTGCCGCCTGGCCCGGTAAATAACCAGCCCATTGACACCCACGACCAGGGCCAGGACCACCAGGATGGCAAAGTAACTCAGGGACAGCTCAAGAATCACTCTCGCGTAGATCAGGGCAACAAGCTGGCAGGCAAACACGATCAACCTGATTAACAAAAGACGTTTCAGGTTGTGTTGGGATGCTGCCAGCGGAAAGAAGCGGGAGTCTGCCAAAGCGCTTGCCTGTCTTGTTGGAAAGGCGCCTATTCTCTCAGAAACCGGATAGGCGACCAATGCCTGTGGAAATCCGGTAGTGGCTCTTTCACAAAATGCTGAGAAGTCTGTTCGCGGCTAAAGCCGCTTCCTGCAGGGGGAAGATTTGTCGTGGGATGCAGCTTTAGCCACGAAAACTTAAAACTGGGCCTCTTGAGAGAACCGGCACTATTCAAAGGCCAGCTGGTAGCCCAGGGTCAACATGGACTCCATTTCCATCTGGACGCCGTTTACATCCTGGTTGATCGTGGTCTCATACTCCAGGGATACCCGGTGATTACCCGTCCAGATCGAGTTCAGGCCAACTCCCAGGTCCAGGCGATCACCGCCCTGGTTGTCCGGGTCGGCCGTCTGCACGGGTGTGGCAATGGGGCAGAGTGAAAGGAAAAACAGGATGCGACGCGTGGCTGAAGTCATCAGTGACATGGACCATTACTGCATTTGAATTAGCCAGATATTCTACCAATGCCCACCACGCATGCAGATGCGACAAATTGTCGCAGTGCTGGGAACACTGGTAGCAAGGCCTGGAAGGACAATCGCCAGTCAAAATCTGGTATAAAGGTGACCGCAAAGCGTTTGCATGACGCAAGGGGGACTCAATGAAAAAGTTTTTACTTGTTACGACCATTTACAGCCTGGCAGGCGTGAGCCTCGTGTCCTGCTCCGATGCTGAACAGGCTGCACAGGAAGCAGACGCGCCCGGAACAGAAACTTTGCCCGTTGTTGTCGAAATCCCCTACGACACCTCAATCTCGATTCGTGAAATCATGGCCTCCCTGATTGATCCTCCCGCGGACGCCCTCTGGAATTCCGTACGTGTGGTTTCAGACAGTACAGGAATCACCGAGTATGTTCCTGAAAGCGATGAAGACTGGGCAGCATTACGTCACGATGCAATCAGCATTATTGAAGGGTCAAATGCCCTGATGATGCCAGGTCGGCGTGTGGCGCCTCCCGGAGCAGAAGGTGAATTTCCGGAGTATGAATTCACCCCCGAGGAGGTCGAGGCCATACTTGCCAATGACCGTGCGTCCTGGATCGGCTTTGCGAGCCAGTTGCAGGACTCAGCCCTTGAGATACTGGATGCTGTCAATAATCGTGATACCGAAAAACTCACTGAATGGGGTGCCTACCTGGATGAGGCCTGCGAGGCCTGTCACTCCGTTTACTGGTACCGTGCAGGCATCTGAACATTTTTCCTGAATATCTTTACGTTTCATGAACATGATGCTGTTACTATCAACAAGGCTTAACTTCAGCCTGAACAGCACAATCACTAACAATTAAAACGCAGCCAGGAACAGGCCATGGAACTGCTATACCAAGCCCTGCCGGAAATGATTGCCACACTGATTGGCGTGGTGGTCGGTGGCCTGGGTGCCCTTTATATAGAGCGGCAGCGGGAATTATCGAGCACCCGCAAACGTGCGCGCATCATTTTGCACAACCTGTACGGCGAGCTTGAAGATAATTTTTACGCACTTGAAAATGCCAAGCCCGCTTATGAGAACACACCTTTCGGCAAAAGCTTTTATATCAGCACTATCGCCTGGAAAACCGCAACCACTGGTGGTGACCTGCCAGACATTATCGGCTTTGAACTGGCCGATAATATGGAAAACCAGTATTCCATCCTGATGCGCCTGGGGTATTACGTGGACCTGATGACGCAATTATGGTTTGCACCGGACAGTATTGAAGGTAAACGGGAAATGCAGCAGGGGTTTCGACAACACATCATCAATGGCTTGCAGGAAGCAATCGAGTATCATCCTTTTGTTATCCAGCAAATCTCTGTGACACAAAAAGCACTCGCTGAAAAATAGCATTACCCTGGTCTTTTTCTGGGACCAGGTTCCTAACCCGCTATCACTTCCCTGTCAGCAGCCAATCTCTTATCCGAGCCACAGCCTGGCATTTCTGAACATCCGCATGGTGGAGCTGTCTTCACCCCAGTCCTTGCTGCGCCAGGAGTTGGTGACAGACCTGAAGACACGCTCCGGGTGAGGCATCAGGATGGTGAAACGTCCGTCGTCATTGCACAAGCCGGTTATTCCGGAAGGCGAGCCATTGGGATTTGCTGGATATTGCTGGGTTACCTTGTCATGGTTATCAACAAACTGCATGGCCACGTTGCCACTGGCCATGGCCGCAGCCTCGGCTTCGACCGAGGTAAACTCTGCCCTGCCCTCACCATGGGCACAACCGATCGGAAATACCGAGTCGGCCATATCGCGAAAGAAGACAGAGTTTGAATTGGCTACCTTGACCAGTACGGTGCGTCCCTCGAACTGCTCGGAACGATTGCGCACAAATCGCGGCCAGTTTGCCGTGCCGGGTATCAGCTCATGCAGGTTGGACATCATCTGGCAGCCATTACAAACGCCCAGGGCAATGGTGGTATCACGGTTAAAGAACTGTTCAAACTGTTTACGCGCCACCTCGTTGAAAAGAATTGACTTGGCCCAGCCTTCACCGGCGCCAAGAACATCGCCATAGGAAAAGCCGCCACATGCTGCCAGGGCATTGAAATTATCCAGCGTGACTGCGCCACTGATGATGTCACTCATGTGAACATCGATGCAATCAAATCCTGCTCTTTCATACGCTGCTGCCATTTCCATTTGGGAATTGACCCCCTGTTCCCTGAGGATGGCAATACGTGGACGCTCTCCCAGGGCAATAAAGGGATGACTGATATCTTCTACAGGGTCAAAGGTAAGACTGGCATGCAGCCCGGGATTGTCCGCTTCCAGAATTGTCCCGAACTCTTCTTCCGCACAGGCCGAGTTGTCGCGCATGCTCTGGATACGGTAACTGGTTTCGGCCCATAACTGTTGCAGGCGCCCACGGCTGTCAGCAAAAACCGTATTGCCGTGCATGGCAACCTGGATGTCATCACCCTGTACAGGATTGCCGATATCACAGCAGATATCGATCAGCCCCGCGTCGTCGGCCAGTTCCCTGAAACGGTCCAGTTTGTCCGTACTGATCTGGACTACCGCCCCCAGTTCCTCATTGAACAGGGTTTCCAGGAGATTATCCTGGCTGCCGGCTTCGTCCAGGGTAATGTTCAGGCCGCAGCGACCGGCAAAGGCCATTTCTGCCAATGTGACAAAGAGTCCGCCATCGGAGCGGTCGTGGTAGGCCAGCAGCAAGTCCTCAGCCATGCAGTCCTGGATCAGGGCAAAGAATGCTTTCAGGTCACTGGCACTGTGCAGGTCAGGTGCCTGGCGGCCAATACTGTTGTAGACCTGGGCCAATGCCGACCCACCCATGCGGTTTGATCCCAGACCGAGATCCAGCAGAACAAGCCGGGACTCACCCTCGTCCAGGTGCAGTTCGGGAGTTACCGTCTTGCGCACATCCAGCACCGGGGCAAAGGCTGAAATAATCAGGGACAGTGGTGCCGTGACGCTCTTTTCCCTGCCCTCGTCTTCCCACACGGTACGCATGGACATGGAGTCCTTGCCTACCGGAATAGTGATGCCCAGTTCCGGGCACAATTCCATACCAACAGCACGGACGGTGTCATAGAGATTTTTGTCTTCACCGGGATAGCCAGCCGGTGCCATCCAGTTTGCCGACAGGCGAATATCACTGAGTCGACGTATGCGGGCACTGGCGATATTGGTCACGGCTTCTGCGACCGCCATCCTGCCGGACGCCGGCGCATCAATAAGCGCCAGCGGCGTGCGCTCTCCCATGGCCATGGCCTCACCGTAATAACTGTCATAGGACAGGGTCGTGACAGCGGCATTGGCCACGGGAACCTGCCAGGGGCCCACCATCTGGTCCCGTGCCACCATGCCGGTAATACAGCGATCACCAATAGTGATCAGGAAACTTTTGCTGGCTACAGCAGGCAGTCTCAACACACGTTCGGCGGCCTCGGTGATATCAATTCCGCGGGTTGCAAATGGCGCCAGCTCTGACACCTGCGCCTTGACGTCGCGATGCATGCGCGGAGGTTTGCCGAACAATACGGACATTGGCAAGTCGATAGGCTTGTTATCAAAATGTTCATCATCCAGGGCCAGGTGTTGCTCTTCTGTCGCCTGCCCAACGACGGCATAGGGGCAACGCTCCCGGGCACAAATCGCCTTGAATTTTTCCAGTTGTGCTTCAGGCACCGCCATCACATAGCGTTCCTGGGCTTCGTTACACCAGATTTCCATGGGTGACATGCCCGGCTCCGCATTGGGAATGTCACGCAGCGAAAAGACACCTCCGCGGTCACCGTCCTTGACCAGTTCAGGCAAGGCATTGGACAGGCCACCGGCACCAACATCGTGGATGAAACAGATGGGATTGTCCTCACCCAGGCCCCAGCAATGGTCTATGACTTCCTGGCAACGCCTTTCCATTTCAGCGTTTTCACGCTGCACCGAGGCAAAGTCCAGGTCTTCACTGCTGGATCCAGACGCCATGGAGGATGCAGCACCGCCGCCCAGGCCAATGAGCATGGCTGGACCACCCAGTACGATGAGACTGGCGCCCACGGGAATCTCTTTCTTCTGCACATGCCCTTCACGGATATTACCGACCCCGCCAGCGATCATAATGGGCTTGTGGTAACCGCGAACCCCATCGGGCGCCGATTCCTCGTAGGTGCGGAAATAGCCACACAAGTTGGGGCGTCCGTATTCGTTGTTGAATGCAGCACCACCCAGGGGGCCTTCGATCATGATATCCAGGGCCGAGACGATGTGCGCAGGTTTGCCGTAATCCTGTTCCCAGGGTTGCTCAAAACCGGGTATTTTCAGGTTGGATACCGTAAAACCGGTCAGGCCTGCTTTTGGCTTGCCGCCAATACCGGTGGCGCCTTCATCACGAATTTCTCCGCCGGAGCCCGTTGAGGCACCGGGAAAAGGGGCGATGGCCGTTGGGTGATTGTGGGTTTCCACTTTCACCAGTATATGAATATCTTCCTCGTGGTAGGCAAACTGGCGATTATCGGCATCCGGGAAAAAGCGTCCCGCACTGAAGCCTTCAAAGACAGCGGCGTTATCCTTGTACGCTGACAGGATCCCTTCGCTGTTACTCTCATGGGTATTGCGAATCATGGCAAACAGGGATTTGTCCTGGTCCTTGCCGTCGATGGTCCAGGAGGCATTGAAAATCTTGTGGCGGCAGTGCTCCGAGTTGGCCTGGGCGAACATCATCAGTTCAATATCATTGGGATTACGGCCAAGCTCATTGAAGCTGTCAACCAGGTAATCAATCTCGTCATCCGCCAGGGCCAGGCCCATGTCGGTGTTGGCACTGACCAGTGCCGCTTTTCCGCCACCCAGTATGTCAACGCTGGTCAGGGCGCGTGGTGTGGATTCTGTAAACAGGATTTCAGCGGCATCTGTCGAACTCAGCACAGCCTGGGTCATGCGGTCATGTAACAGGGCCTCTACCACTCCGGTTTCAATATCGCCGGCGGTTTCAATATAAAAGCCTATACCCCGCTCTACCCGCCTGAGTTTTGACAGTCCGCAGTTAAGGGCAATATCGGTTGCCTTGCTGGACCAGGGAGAAATGGTGCCGGGCCTTGGCGTGACCAGGAAAAGACGTGCATTGTCAGCCGCTTCGTCTTCCTGTTGGCGGGGCCCATAGGTCAGCAGACGTTCCAGCAGGGCTGTTTCGGTATCAGTCAGTTCTTCGGAAAGGTCTGCAAAGTGGTAGAACCAGGCATGGATTGCAGAGACGTTGGGCTGTAAGGAGCGAATATTCTGGAGCAACTTCTGGCGTGAAAAATCAGATAATGCCGGAGCTCCACGCAAGGTTAGCATTGCAGTTCAGAATCCCCTGGAGACAGGTCAAAAAGAAAAACGCATGGTATCAAAAAATGCGTCCTATTTAGTAGAAATATCCTCCTGATTTGACCTTCCAGACCCGTGAATGACGAAATGTCGCCGGCCTGGTACGAGGATGTGTCAATTTTTTGTTCAGAGATGAATCAGGGTGCTTTGCAATGCACCGAAATCGTGCACCAACATGGGGCTCAGTCACACCAGCACTTGTGACAAAACAGCAGGATAATTATTTTTCTTTTATTTTCAATAATTTAAAATTTTATGAAAAAGTTGGCACACTGAATGCATTACCCAGAGTGATGGTAAATATCATTTCTCCCCTTTGATGATAGTGCAACCATTATTTCCCTTTAAGGAGACCCCCAAGTCTCTGCTTTATTAAGGCCCCTCCCCCCAGGGGCCTTTTTTTTGCACCGGATTTGAGTCTTGCCACCAGGCAGCTACAGCATCACCACATCCTTGCCAAACTTGTCCTTGATGATGTCCTGGAAGTCTTCACCCAATTCGCGATAGAACGTCCGCAAAGGTGAGGTATCCCGCCAGGCCAGGGCGTGCATACGGGTAATGGACTCATCGGCAATGGGCATCACCTTGAGCTCATCCCGGTCCATGATTTCCGAGCGGATGTACAGGGCGGGCATGAAGGCAATACCCATTTCCATGTAGACCATCTGGCGAATGGAATCCAGGCTGGTTCCCTCGTAATCGCGCAGGATTTGCGCCTTGAATTGTTTACACAGGTCTTCTACCTGGCGGTACAACAGGTGATGCTCTTCCAGGGCCAGGATATCCATGCCAGCAAGCTCATCACCATGAATAGTCTTGTTTTTGGCCAGCGGGTGATCACGGCTCATGACCAGGTATAAAGGCTCACGAAAAAGGGGCATGACCGTGATGCCCTCATCGCGCAACGGCAATGTCGTGAAAATCAGGTCATAGCGGCCTGTGTACAGGCCTTCAGCAAGTTGGTCAGGGACTTCCTCGCGAACGAAAAACTTCACGCCACGGTATTTTTTATGTATTTCAGGCAGAATCCAAGGCAGCGCATAAGGTCCGAGGGTATGGCTTGCTCCCAGGCGAAAGGTGCCCGAGGGTCCCTTGGTGGCGAAATTGGCAGCATCAATAATGACTTCAGCCGCGTTGACGGCCTGCTGGGCCTGTTTCAGCAACTCCCTGCCCAACGGGGTCAGGTTCACACCACCCCGACTACGTTCAAACAGGTCGACTCCCAGTGCCTCCTCGAGCTTTTGCAGCTGGGCACTCAGTGACGGCTGGCTGATTTTCAGTTCCCTGGCAGCCTGCCTGAGACTGTCATGCTTGGCGGCTATCAGGTAATAGCGAAGTTGTTTGAGCGAGATGCTGATATCTTTCATGCCATTATTTTAACCGGGCTTTAGGCAATTGAAAGTATTTTCCTATCACAAGTACTATATTAGTTCTTATTAATATTCACTATGTTTTCACAATCTTGCACTACCTTTTAGTGCAACTGAGAATTGTCTTACAGACATCCAGCCTTCCGGTCACTGAGATCCGGCGGGCTTTTTATTAATTGTATATTCGATAACCAGAACTAGAGGGAAGAGTGAAAAACCATGCAAAAACTTATTGATGGCATCGCCAAATTCCAGGCAAAAGACTACCAGGAGCGCCTTGAACTGTTCAAAACCCTGGCTACCGGGCAGTCGCCAGAGGTCCTGTTCATCACTTGCTCGGATTCACGTATCGACCCGAACCTTATTACGCAAACCGAACCGGGGGATTTGTTTATTCTCCGCAACGCCGGCAATATCGTGCCGCCTCATTCCATGGTGACAGGTGGCAACACGGCTTCCATCGAATTCGGTGTCCAGGTACTTGGGGTCAGCGACATTGTTGTCTGCGGTCATACCGACTGTGGTGCCATGAAAGGTGCCATGAACCCGGATGCCGTAAAGACCCTTCCCCATGTCTCCAACTGGCTCGGCCACTCCGCCGCTGCACTGGCACGCGTCAAAGCACGCCATGGTGACAAGATGTGCGCAGACCATACGCTTGAAATGACCGAGGAAAACGTATTGCTGCAGCTTCATCACCTGGAAACCCACCCCAGCGTGGCATCCAAGCTTGCAACGGGTGACATCACACTGCATGGCTGGGTTTATGACATTGAGACAGGTGAAGTCAATTGTTATGACGCCAAGTCCAATAAATTCGTTCCCATCCAGGACTGGTATAAAAACTATCTTGAAGCCAAGGCATAAAGATAAAGAGCATGCTCAACAATACAGAAACGCTAAACTCATTCCTAAATTCAGGAGCTTCTAAAAATGATAAAACTTGATACCAGCCATATGCGTGGCGATATTTACGGCGGTGTCACTGCAGGTGTCGTCGCATTGCCGCTTGCACTGGCCATGGGCGTGGCTTCCGGGCTTGGTCCGATTGCCGGTCTCTATGGTGCCATTTTTGTCGGCTTCTTTGCGGCCCTGTTTGGCGGAACCGAACCACAGATCTCCGGTCCTACCGGTCCCATGACTGTTGTGTGTGCGGGTCTGGCGGCCAGTATTGCCTCTCACCCGGACCTGATGGGCAACACCAGCCTTATCTTTACCGCCATCATGCTGGCGGGTGGTTTCCAGATGGTGATGGGTGTATTTAAACTGGGTGAATATATTCGCCTGGTCCCCTATCCCGTGATCAGCGGCTTCATGAGTGGTATCGGCGGTATTATCATCATCCTGCAGTTTGCCCCGATCCTGGGTCATGAAGCCCCTGCCGGAACGCTGGATGCCCTCTTCTATACACCCACTGCAGTTGGTGATATTAATTTTGTTGCACTTGGCATTGGTGCGCTCACCCTGGCGATTGCACTGAAGTGGCCTGCAGCCCTGGGTAAATACGTTCCCGGTGCGCTTGCAGCCCTGATCATTGGTACAGTGCTCAGCCTGGTGGTTGGTGGTGCCCCGATCCTGGGTGACATTCCCAGCGGTTTGCCATCCATGCACATGCCGACCATTGATACTGTTTCCTTTTTCATTATTGCCGAGGCAGCTTTCGTCCTTGCCCTGCTGGGATCCATAGACAGCCTGTTGACGTCATTAGTTGCCGACAACATGACACGCACACGCCATGATTCCAACCGCGAACTGATTGGCCAGGGCATTGGTAATGCTGTAGCCGGTCTGTTTGGTGGTGCACCAGGTGCCGGTGCCACCATGCGTACCGTGGTGAATATCCGTACCGGTGGTCGTACCAGGATCTCGGGCATGATTCACGCCTTACTGTTGCTGGCAGTGGTACTGGGCCTGGGCTCTCTGGCCAGTTATATCCCCCATGCCGTGCTCGCCGGTATCCTGATCAAGGTTGGCCTGGGTATCATTGACTGGAGTTACATCAAGAACGCCCATCGTGGTCCACGCTGGGATCTGGCCCTGATGATCATTGTTGTCGGCCTGACTATCTTCGTTGACCTGATCACAGCAGTGGCTGCCGGTGTCATCCTGGCCTCAATCGCCTTTGTCAAACAGGTTGCCAAGGAGCAGATGGAGCGTCTCCACCAGCAGCATCTTATTCGCCATGATGCGACTGATCGTGAAAAGGAAATCATCGATGAGTTGGGTGACAAGCTGACCATTTTCGACTTTGCAGGTCCCATGAGCTTCGGCGCTGCGGCCGACCTGGGACACCATGCGCGCTCACAGCTGAAAGGCGGCGCCCTGGTCATTATCCTTGATTTCGAGCGCGTCCCCTTCCTGGACGTCAGCGCGGCACTGGCAGTGGAAACCGTAGCCCGTGACGGCAAACAGGCCAAGCGCCAGATCTACCTGTGTGGTATGAATGACCAGGTGGAAGCAACGCTGAGTGCACTGGAAGCCGACAAGCACATGGAGGCCGGCGACCACTTTGCCACACGTGAAGAAGCCATGGAGGCTGCACTGGCCTACCTGGGCGGTTCAGGGAGTAGTTCCCGGCAATCCGAGGCGCTTGGAGCAGCCTGAACCTCAGCAATGATCAATTGGTAAAAACAGGCCACACCCGGTCTTCATCACGGGTGTGGCCCTTCTTATGCCTGCTGGCTTCATGAAACCTGCTTCGTAACAGGCGCTACTCGAGCATTACTGGTTATATATCCTCACTTCATTCAACGTCTGCAAACAGGACAAGGGATTGCTCGTGTCTCTTGATCCTTGCCTTCAACTCTTTAACCGCTGATTGCTATCAGATTTGAACGGACATAAAAAAACCGGCGCCTGAGGCGCCGGTTTTTCTTTCAGACTGTTTGAAGCTTTAAATTACAGCTCGAAGTCTACACCGTAAGAAACAACAAATTTGATTTCGTCGTTATCACGGGCTGGCATGTTGGCGTAATCTTCAAAACCGTCACCGTCACCGTCAGAATCCAGGTCAGTCATGCTAACCATAGCAGAGAAACCGTCTTTGGAAATGCTGATGTTGTAATCCAGGTAGTCTTCAGTCACACCGTTAAATGAGTAAGCGAAATCACCTTCATGGAAACCGGCATGCAGGCCGAGTTCAGCACCGCTACCCAGGGGAATGGCGTAGTCAAGTGACAGGTAAGAAGCTTCACCGAAGCCGAAATCTTCACCAGGACCTTCATCAGGCTCGGCATAGGTCAGCAGCCAGTAAGTTGCACTGAAGTTACCAACGCCTACAGAACCGTAGATTTCACCGAAGTCGTAACCGGCATTTTCGTCGTAGTTGTAGTACAGGTAACCGATGTCATAGCTGAAACCTTCAGTTTCGCCGGCAAAACCAAAATAGATGTCATGCTCGTAGGAGTAGGCATCGTCAGAATCATAGGCAACGTTGGATACCCATGTACCAATGTAGAATCCAGACTCACTAGCGTAATCCAGGCCACCCTGAACGGCAGATTCGTTGATTGACTGGGTCAGACCACGCCAGATGTAGTTATTTGTTACGCTAACGTTACCTGACAGTTCAGCGTATGAAGGCGCTGAAATAGTGGCAACTGCCATGGTAATTGCTGTCACAGCCAAAGGCTTTTTGAAATTGGTGATCAGCGAATTTTTCATATCGTTTTCTCCTAGTGAGTCTCACAAAGGGCAAGACTGATAAAATGTTTTTGCAGGAAAGCATTTATTTCCTGCACTTGTCATAGCAAGGACCTTGCCAACATATTCAAGTCATTGATTTGTATGAACTTAAGGAAGAGAGGGGTGTGAAAAGGACGAGTGTGACACTGTGTATGGGCCGGGTATCGCCTTGTTCTGGTGCGGTGCGCAACAACAGCGCACTTATTTGGTGCGCTTTGGCTAGGTCTCGGCAATGCTGCGCTGAAGCAGCCCGCTAGAGCAGCAAATACGTGGGGTTTAACTCAGCGGACTGCAGAATCAGCCGCCAGTTTTTGGTGCAGACACCAGGCTACAGCAATAATAACCAGGCAAAAAGGCAGTCCCATGCTTACTGCACCGGCCTGGAGAGCACCCAGACCGCCAATGACCAGCAGGATAATCGCCAGTGTACCTTCCGCAGATGCCCAGAATATACGTTGCCACACTGGCGGGTTGGGATTGCCCCCCGAGGTCAGCATGTCCACGACAAAGGAACCGGAATCTGAAGAAGTGACAAAAAAGACAGCCACAAGGAACATCGCCAGGAAACTGAAGAGTCCCGGTAACGGGAAATTATCCAGTAGTGCGTAAATAGCCGTCGCCGTATTGGCTTGAACCGCTTCTGCCAGCCCGACTCCCTGGAATAATTCCAGTCGCAATGCCGCACCACCAAACACACCAAACCAGAGCAGACTCAGAAGTGTCGGGGCAATGAGAACGCCAAGGACAAACTGGCGAACCGTGCGACCACGGGAGATCCGGGCAATGAACATGCCGACAAAAGGAGACCAGGACAGCCACCAGGCCCAGTAGAAAATAGTCCAGGATTTTTGCCACTCCAGTGTCCTGAAGGGATGTGTGCTCAGGCTTAATCCAGTGATGCCCTGCAGGTAATTGCCCAGGTGATCGGGAATACCCCTGAGCAACACGGCAGTGGGCCCCGCTATCAGGATGAACAGCATCAATGCCAGCGCCAACAGCATATTGAATTCACTCAGACGGCGAATCCCCTTGCTCAAGCCCAGCACCAGGGACAGGGTCGCAAAGAAGGTCACAACTACGATGATTAATACCTGGGGACGTACTGCAACCGGAACCCCAAACAACACTTCCAGGCCGGAATTGATTTGTGCTGCTCCCAGGCCGAGAGAAGTAGCCAGGCCAAAAAGCGTGCCCAGTACGGCAACGATATCGATTATTTTCCCTGGCAGGCGATTGGTCTGCCTGCCAAGCAAGGGTTCCAGTGTGGAGCGGATAGCCAGGGGTTTTTGCAGACGGAAATGAAAATAGGCCAGGGCCAGGCCAAGGACGGCGTATATGCCCCAGGCATGCAAACCCCAGTGAAACAGGGTCAGGCGCATGGCTTCCCGGGCGGAGGCGACTGATTCCGGAGGTGACTGCAGGGGAGCGATATAATGCAGAATTGGCTCGGCAACGCCAAAAAACACCAGGCCGATACCCATACCAGCACTGAAGAGCATGGATATCCAGGCCAGCGTGCCAAATTCCGGGGTGCTGTCATCAGGCCCCAGCTTGATGTGGCCAAAACGTGAAAAGACCAGCCAGAAGGCGTAGATCAACAGGCCACTGACAGTGAGGGAAAATAACCAGGCAAATTTCTCGACAGCGAAATCCTGGAGACCAAACAGAAAGGTACCGGTGGATTCGCGGTCAAATACCGTCGCCAGTACGATGACGACAACAAGTCCCAGGACGGTAAAAAATATGACAGGATCGGATGAAATTTTGCTCCCGGCAATCCGCTTGCCAGGAGCGTTATCCTCACCTTTCAGACTCATTCAGGCAGTCCTGGTCAGCTTTTCTTGCGAAAGTGCAGAATACCCCAGGCCAGGTAGCCATTATCCGCGGCTTCTACCCAGTTCTTCAGACCGTTGATCATTTTGTCCATGTAGTCATTGCTAATGGTTTTGACCAGGTCATCGTAACGCGTTTCCAGTTCCTGCCTCACATTGTCATAGTGATTGCGCAACTGGGGAGTCATGTAGGTCATGCGAATCTCTTCAAAGCCACGTTCACCGAGCGCTTTCCTGTAATAGGCAAATGAGCCCATGGATTCGAGGTTGAGACGGTCGTAAACGGGTTGCAAAACCCCTTCCGGGCAATCGTCAGCCTGCATGGGGTCAGTGAAAATCACTTCACCACCTGGCGCTGTGATACGGGCAATCTCATCCATGACCGTGTCTTTACGGTTACTGTGCAAAAAGGAGTCCTGTGACCAGACGATATCCATGGAAGCATCTTCACAGGGGATATCCTCAAAGCTGCCGTGGCGGACATCGATATTATCCGCAAGACCCTGCTCCTGGTTCAGTATGCGGTTACGCTGATTCTGCACCTCGCTGATGTTCAGGCAGGTAACCTTGCAACCGGATTTTTTGGAGAGGTACCGGGCAGATCCACCGTAGCCTGCACCAAGGTCTATCACCCGACTGTCACTGTTAAGAGTCTGCAGTTGTTCACCCATCGTCGTCACTGTCTTTCTGCTCGCAGTGCGAATGTCATCGGTGTCCTGGTACAAGCCTATGTGAATATCTTCACCACCCCAGACAGTTTCGTAAAAATGATCAGCATCACTGCTGTCATAATATGATTCAGCGACATTTTCTGCTGTAGAAAGCTTATTTGGCATGGTAGTCCTTGTAGGCAATATGAACGTAAAAATCGGGATCGTCTTCCTTGTAGGTTTCCTTGAAGTCACCAAAGGTCTCGATCTTCTGGAATCCCGCGTCATAGATCAGTCCACGCAGGTAGTCACGACGCAAGGGGAACATGTTGAGATGATGCTTGGAGCCATCCTCAAAGGCATATTCGAAACGGGCCAGGCCATCATCCACATGTACAGGCTGTGCCGAGACCTTGTCTCCGCAATAGTAGTACTTGTGCTTGGTCTTGAAGCCGTCATCAAGTATGCCGTCGTAATTGCGCTGGTCGATGATCAGGACACCGTCATGTTTCAGCACGGCATAAAATTCTGCCAGGGCACGACGCCTGTCATGCTCTTCAAACAAATGGGTAAATGAGTTGCCCAGGATAATAACGGCATCATAGAGCTGGTCCTGCACATCCCGGTTCAGCCAACGCCAGTCAGCATGAACAGTTTTCATGACGTGGCCGTGATTCTTGGCGTTCTCAAAAGCCTTGACCAGCATCTGGGCATTGCCATCGGCACTGGTGACATTGAAACCGGCTTTCAAGAGCTGTACGGAATGGAAGCCGGTACCTGTCGCAGCATCCAGGATATCGTACTTGCCAAGCTCCTTGAGCTTGTCGATAAAGAAACGACCTTCACCTTCAGCCCTGGCTTCCCAGTCGATCAACTCGTCCCAGCGCTCAACGAAATTTTCTACATATTCGGCCTGGTAGTTTTCAGTATCACGAACCTCTTCGGGATTATCACCATAATCCTGATCTTTCGGTATTTCGTGCAATGAAGGCAAGGCTGGTGCGGCAGACTCCTGAGTCAGGCCAATGGCACGTAACTGCTCTTCATTACGGGTACTAACATTTTCTCTATCAGACATAGTTGTCTCACTGTGTTTTGTGTTCTAAGTATTTGGGTAATGGGAATAACTGCTAAGAACTTTTCGTCATCCTGACAAAAATTTGAATATCTTATTGATTTATAAGGTTTATATAAATATGTATAAGATTTTCAGGATAACGTGACTGGTAATATTTATTTTCAGCCACGGTAAAACCGTTAGTATACTAAATATTGAGCCTTCTTGCTAAATTCAGCTGCAGACCAGTCAGACCGGGGCTTCGAAGAGCGAAAAATAGGAAACACCGGATATTTCTAATACCGGAAGCATCCTCACCGGTTAAAATAGTGTTCCTATTACCGAATCTCACCTTATGAAGAAAAACAAGATTGAAAGTGTGCTGATAGCACTCAGGCGACTGATGCGTGCCACGGATTTGCATTCCAGGGAACTGGTCCGGACATCGGGCCTCACTACCCCCCAGCTGCTCTTGCTGCAAAGTATCAAGTCCAGTGGTGAAGTCAGCATTGGCGCCCTGTCCGAAGACGTCAATCTCAGTCAGGCCACGGTCACCAGTATCCTAGATCGCCTGGTGCAACGGGGATTTGTCACACGGGCACGTTCAACCCATGACAAGCGCAAGGTTCATGCCTACCTGACGGATGCCGGCAGGCAGGCCATCAAAAAAGCGCCGGCACCTCTGCAGGAAAATTTCATGAAGCAGTTCAGTGAGCTGGAAGAGTGGGAGCAGAACATGATCATTGCCTCCCTGCAGCGGCTGGCCACCATGATGGATGCGGAAAAA
>Ga0181592_10000349_pt1 | contig 34634 bp, 31 predicted proteins | sample 071ome_20_FD_133755 | JGI IMG/M metagenome (GOLD analysis project Ga0181592, IMG submission 133755) | Coastal salt marsh microbial communities from the Groves Creek Marsh, Skidaway Island, Georgia - 071412BT metaG (megahit assembly) | ecosystem: Environmental > Aquatic > Marine > Intertidal...
CCGAGGCATTCAACGTGAACTTGGATTCACTGGTGACCAAAGACTTTCTGGCGGCAGAGTTTGCTGGCCAGGAGGCCTGCGTGGAAACCCGGTTTGCGGAGCAGAAGGCCTACATGGATACCCGCTTTGCCGAGCAGCAGGCCTACATCGACACCCGCTTTGCCGAGCAGCAGGCCTACATCGACACCCGCTTTGCCGAGCAACAGGCCATCATGGATACGCGCTTCGCTGAGCAACAGGCCACGATCGACACGCGCTTCGCTGAACAACAGGCCATAATGGAGTCCCGATTCGCAGAACAACGGGCGTATATGGACGAGCGCTTTGCCGCGCAGGATGCCAGGATTGATGCCAATCACCGGGTCTTTGTGTGGACCCAGGCCATCATCATGGCGGCAGTGGTTCTGCCTCACCTGCAAGGGCTGATTGCGCTTTAAGACGTGGCGTCCGGATGGCTTGGGTGCAGGCATACAGCGCTGCCTGTCCACCCTGGCCTCAGTGATAAAAAAGCCGGAATCTAGTCCCCGGTTACGGTTCCCCGCAGGGAACTGGGCAATCCCGTTACTTCGAACAGAATCTCATTGCGCCGAAACCACGGCGGCATGAAGGGCGGATGGTAGGCGGCGAACACGGACGGACCCACCGTCTCAAGCTGTTCTGCCTTGATATTTTCCAGCAAAGTCGCTTCATTGCTGGTGAGGTTGCGTTCGGTCCAGCGCCCGGAGAAGCGGATGGCGGCCACGATGCGCTCGGGCAACTCTTTCACCACTACCGTTTCGTCCAGGGGCATGGGTGCCGATCGCAGGTCGAATTCACTGGGTAGCATGAATGCCATGCGGATGCCTTCCGGGGTCTGGCTGGTGCTGATGGGTGAGGTGGCGTCCAGCGCCATGCCCGTGCGGGCCATTTGCACCGGTGCGGTCATGTCGATCTTGGAGCTGGCCAGATTATCGCCGGAGATGTAGCCCAGCAGTCGCTCGAAGCCCACTTCCAGTGCCTGCTCGAAATCCGGGTCCTGCACCACCGTCTCTGCCACGAGATAGGGCTGGTACAGGCGGTACTCGATCTTGCCCAGATCCAGCAACACCTCGTATTCCGGTTTTTCCAGGCCATAGCTGTTCCTCGCCACCAACAACAGCAGTAGCAACAGCACGGCAGTAATATTGGCTTTCAGGGTTCCGACTGGCAGTTTCATGGCTCCACCCATGGGTAGTTGGACTTACCCGTCATTACGTCTCTTGGGGGGGTTCTGGTTCAGTGAGGGTGGAAAAAGGGGGCAGTGTAGAAGAGGGGCAGAGCAGGAGAAAAGGGGTCAGAGTAAAAATACAGTACTGTATTTTTACTCTGACCCCTTTTCTGCGACCCCTTCTCTAGCGCCTTTTCTAGTCCGGTGCCGAGGGACGGCGTTTGTAGAGCACGATGGGCTTGAAGGACATCACCAGTTCGTCTTTCTGGTTGAACACCTCGTTGTGCAGGAACACACTGCCCATTTCTGGCCGGGAGTGGGACGCGCGCTTGTCGATGACGCTGCTCTTCACCCGCAGGGTGTCGCCGGGAAACACCGGCCTGGTCCAGCGCAGTTCATCGAGGCCCGGCGAGCCCATGGAGTGGGAGCGACCCTTCGCCTGCATGTGATCCACCACCATGCGCATGGTCATGCCGGCCGTGTGCCAACCGGAGGCGCAGAGACCACCGAAGATCATGGCCTTGCCCGCCTCGTCCGAGAGATGGAAGGGTTGCGGGTCATACTTGCTGGCGAACTCGATGATCTCCTCTTCGGTTACCTGGTAACTGCCGAACTCTTCCGAGGAGCCGATTTCTACATCTTCAAAGTACATAATTGGTCTCTCTATTAACGGTGCCTAAATAGGCACCTATTTCGTCAGCGCCTCAGCCTGACCAGCGGGAACAGGCCGAACACGAGCTGTCCGGCCAACCCCAGCGCCCCGGCGGGAGTCGCCCAGCGGGCGATGAGTGCCATCGCGCTGTTGCCGAATAACACCATGCCCAGGATGAAATCCAGCAGCATCAGGGTGCCGAAGGCTGTCATGGCCATGATGAGCCTGGGGCCAATCGCGCGGCTGAGTCCTTGCCGCGTGATCGCGCGTCCACACAACAGCCAGCTCAAGCCCAGCATGATGGGCAGCTCGATGGCCACCGCAATCAATTCTCCAAACGTGGGGAGTAACAGGAACAGGCGCACACCACCCATGATGAAGCCCATGGCGAACATGCCAACGGCGTACATCAGGCCGGCTGTATATCCATGAGGTGCTGGTTTGTCAGTGACTGCATTACTCATAAAAATAGGCAATAAAATAGGGACATATTTATTTTTCTTTGAAAAATAAATCTGTCCCTATTTTATTGCCAGCTTGTCCCGCGCCTGCGCCGCCAATTCGAATGAGCGCAGTCGTCTCCCATGATCATAGATCGAGCCTACACAAATCAATTCATCGGCACCCGTGCGCTGCAGGAAAACCGCCATCTGCTGGGCCACCGAGTCGACGGTGCCGACGGCTGAGCACTGGGTGATCATCTCCAGCATGGCTTTCTCCTGCAGGTTCAGTTGCGCCTCGAAGTTCGCCACCGGAGGCGGCAGCTGAATCGGCGTGCCGCGCCGCAAGGCCAGCATGGCCTGCAAGGCGGAAGAGCGCAGGAACACCGCCTCTTCCTCCGTGTCGGCGGCAAACACATTGTAGCCCGCCATCACATAGGGTGCGGCCAATTGCGCCGAAGGCTGGAAGCGATCCCGGTAGATGGCGATGGCATCCATCAGGTCCTGGGGTGCGAAGTGAGACGCGAAGGCATAGGGCAGGCCCATGGCCGCGGCCAACTGCGCACCGAACAGACTGGAGCCCAGTATATACAGGGGCACCCTGCTGCCCGCTCCCGGAGTGGCCACCACGGGCTGTCCGTCTCTCGCTTCTTTTAAATAGTGCTGCAGCTCAACCACATCATCGGGAAACTGCTCGGCCCGGCTCTCCAGGTTGCGGCGCAGGGCGTGGGCGGTCAGCGGGTCGGTGCCCGGCGCCCGCCCCAGACCGAGGTCGATGCGATCTGGATACAGCGCGGCCAGGGTGCCGAACTGTTCGGCGATCACCAGCGGCGCGTGATTAGGCAGCATGATGCCGCCGGCCCCCACCCGGATGGTGGATGTGCCCCCGGCTATATGACCAATAACCACCGCGGTGGCCGCCGAGGCGATGCCGCGCATATTGTGATGTTCCGCCACCCAGTAGCGGCGGTAGCCCCACTGCTCCGCATGGCGGGCGAGATCGAGGGCGTTATTCAGGGCGATGGTGGCGGTGCTGCCCTGAGTGATGGGCGCGAGATCGAGAACGGAGAGAGTTGGCATCGGATCATTCTACCCCATTACGATTACCGCCACCTCCCGGGCGCAAAGGCGATGCAAAAACACGAACAGGTGTCGAAGTGGCGAACCTGCGGAGAGGAGGGTTCTGATGCCTTTGCGGGAACGACGTTGCCTTCACGCACCGATCAGTCCTGCAGTGACTGGCGCCTATCCGGGGCCAAACTCATCCGGCAATACCCGTCATCGAGCTCAGCAGATGATATTTTGGGCGCGCAGCCGCTCAATTTCTTGCAATGGCAGGCCGAGCTCCCCATGGAGCACCTCTGCGCTGTGTTCTCCCAGATTGGCGACCCAGGAAGCTGTCTGGTTCTCGGTTTGGGAGAATTTCACCGGCATGTTCTGAATCAGGAACTCACCCAACACGTCATTGTTTACGGTTCTGAACGATCCGCGTTCCACTACCTGAGGATGGGAGAACAGGTCTTCCAGTTCCGGATACGTTGCACATGGGATACCTGCTCCGTTCAGCATCTCCTCGCACTCGGCCGTCGTGAGATTCGCAGACCACTTCTCTATTTCCAGGGCCAGCCAGTGATGGTTGTCGGTGCGTGGGCCGAAGACGAAGCGTGGATCCTGCAACAGATCGGGCCGCTTCAGTACCTCACTGAGGCTCTGCAGGTTCTTGTCGGTAATCCCGGTCACCATGATGTAACCATCCCGTGTGTGTATGGGATAGAAACACCCGATGGGCACCTTCGTCGTGTTCTGTGCCGCCTGCAGTTGCGCCGGTATCAGGGTCATCATGGCATCCATCATGCTCACATCGATGTGCTCTCCCCTGCCGCTGTTTATCCGACCCAGCAACGCGGTTTGAATGGCACCGAATGCATAGGCACCGGTGAGAATATCCGCCACCATGATTTCCCAGTTTGGCGGCCTGGGTGTGGCGTCTGCAGATAGCCTGCTATCGCCGCTGCGCGCGATGTCGGCCTTGTCCCCCTGTGCCCTGGCAAACACGGTATCGAAGCCGCTGGCGGCGTGTACGATAGGCGCGAAGGCGGCGCGATTTACCCAGGGACCGGACTGGCCGAAGCCGGAGATAGAGCAATACACCAGGGCCGGTTGCTGCGCCGACAGACTGTGATAGTCCAGCCCGAAGCGCTGCATGATGCCGGGCCGAAAATTCTCTACCACGATATCCGCGCCGCGAATCAGTTCCCGGGCCAGTTCCCTGCCACGGGCCTGTTTGAGATCGATGGCCACACTCTTCTTGCCGGCATTAAAATGAGCGAATACCGGGGACATGCCAGCCACTCCCCGGGTGAGATCTCCCATACCCGGCGGTTCAACCTTGATCACTTCTGCACCGTAGTCCTGCAACATGCGCGTGCAGATGGGCCCGGCATACACTGCCGAAAAATCGATGACCTTGTAACCTGCAAGGGGCCGGGTTTTGTCGACCATGTCCTGAGTAACCTTTGAAGCAAACCGCTTTTGTATCATACTTCCGCCGCTGAACGCAGTGACAAACGCCCGCGATGAGATCAGCAGCATCAAATCACCATCAAACAGGAATCATTCGAGACAGAATCTGATGTTTTATGAACCCAAAAACCATGACCATGGTCTGGCAAAGAATCCCTTTAACAGCCTGATCGTCCCCCGCCCCATCGGCTGGATCAGTTCAGTGTCTGAAACCGGAGTGTTCAACCTGGCCCCTTACAGCTTCTTTAACGCAGTCAGTTATCGACCGCCGACAGTCATGTTTGCCGGGGGTGCTGGCAATTCGTCAGATCGTAACAAGGATTCGGTGCGCAACATCCTGGCCACTGGCGAGTTCGTCTGCAACCTCGCTACCTGGGACACACGCGCGCAGATGAACGAGAGTTCGGCCTCGGTGGGCGCGGATGTGGATGAGATTGCCCTGACCGGACTCACTCCCCTGGAGTCAAAGATCGTGAAGGCGCCGCGCATCGCCGAGGCGCCCGTGCATCTGGAATGCAGGCTTATCAAGACTACCGATATTCCGGGTTGGAACGAAGGCGATGAATACAAGGTGGTATTCGGGGAGGTCGTCGGCATTCATATCGACGACGCCATGATCACCGACGACGGTCTGCTGGACATCGCGAAGATCATGCCTATCGGTCGACTCGGCTACAACGACTATACCCGGGTCGATGTCGATTCCATGTTTGCCATGAACCGTCCGGAGTAGCGCGCTCAGCCCGCGCGCGGCTTTTTGGGTTTGGCCGGCGTCCAGTTGACGGACATGACGACATCGCTGAGGGTGCTCTCTACCGTCTCCCGAATCTGGTCGGCCAGCTCCCGATAGAAGTTACGCGCCGGCGATGTGTTCCTCCACACCAGGGCGTGATTCCGCAGCACGTTGATGCCTTCCACATCGGTCACCCGCAATTCCGAGCTGTCCCGTATCTCTGACTTCACGTACAGCGCCGGCAGGAAGGCGATTCCCATGCCCATCACCACCATCTGCCGCAGGGTATCCAGACTTGTGCCCTCATAGTCCCGGCGCACTACCGCACCTACCTTCTCACACAGTTCCGTGATCTGGCGGTGGAACAGGTGGTGCTCGGAAATGGTCAGTACGGGCTCCCCCAGCAGGTCCATGCGGTTGATGCGGGCCTTGTTGCCGAGCCGGTGGTCCTGGGCCAGGGCTAGCTTCAAGGGCTCGCGCAGCAGGGGTGACACCACGAGGTCGGTGGACATGACCGGCTGGGTGGTGAGGATCAGGTCGTGCTGGCCGTTAATCAGCCCCGACTCCAGGTCGCTGGGGGCATCTTCCCGGACATAGAGCTTCAGATCGGTATAGCGCGCGTGAATCGGCCCCAGCAGGTGCGGCAGCAGGTAGGGTCCCAGGGTTGGGGTTACGCCGAGCCGATAGGTGCCCATGCCACCGCCGGACAACAGGGCCGCCTGATTGGTGAAGCCCTGGGCCTCTTCCAGCACGCGGCGGGCGCTGATCAACAATTCCCGTCCTTCCGGGGTAGGGTTGATGCCCTTCCGGCTGCGCTCAAATAACTGGAGTCCCAGGGTTTTTTCCATGGCCGCCACCTGGTTGCTGAGGGTGGGCTGGGTGATGTTCAGGCGCGCGGAGGCCTGCCGGAAGCTGCCGTATTCCGCCACGGCGGAGAAATACTGAATCTGTTTAAGGGACAGGCCTTCTGTCGTCTCCACGGCTATTTCTCCTTATAACTCAAGGCTATAAAAACGCTGAAAATGCTATGTGATAGTCAAAATCTATAACGAAATACGGTTTTTCGCAATTTTCTTATCAAAAATAATCCTTAAACTGCCTTCCGTCGACCAATTAATCCCTGGTAACGGGATAGCTAGTCCAAATCCTCGCTGCCAACGAATCGCTTAAATTTTGCTTAACTTAATGCAGGAGCAAGGAAAAATGGAAAAACTGATTTCAGGCATCGCCAAGTTCAAGAGCTCTTCCTACGAAGAAAGGAAGAAACTGTTCGCCGAGCTGGCCAATGGCCAGAGCCCGGAAGTGTTGTTTATCACCTGCTCTGATTCCAGGATCGATCCGAACCTGGTTACCCAGACCGAGCCGGGTGATCTGTTCATCATTCGCAACGCCGGCAATATAGTCCCCCCGAATCAGCGTAACGCCGGTGGTGTGACCGCTTCTATCGAATTCGCCGTGGCAGCACTGGGTGTGCAGCACATCGTAGTGTGTGGACACAGTGACTGTGGTGCCATGAAGGGCGCCCTTAACCTCAAGGCACTGACTGACCTGCCACACGTACAGGACTGGCTGGAGCATTCCCGCGGTGCCGTCGAAGCGGTTCGCGCGCGCAATGGTGGTGACGACAGCAACATCCTCAATCAGGTGACCGAGGAAAACGTGCTGCAGCAGCTGCAACACCTGCGCACGCACCCTGCCGTGTTGGCCAAGCTGGCAACCGGCAGCATCGAACTGCACGGCTGGATCTATGACATCGAGCACGGCTCTATCAACGCCTACGATCCTGAGAAGGGTGAGTTCGTGCCGGTTGAAGAGCACTATGCTGAATTTATGAACGCAGACGAACCTGCGCTGAAATCCGCCTAAGGATTAAAAGGAGTTATCCATGTTTGGTTTACGAACCGATAATTTGAGGGGCGACATCTACGGCGGCATCACAGCCGGCGTAGTAGCCCTGCCACTGGCGCTGGCCTTTGGTGAAGCCTCGGGTGCCGGACCTATTGCGGGTCTGTATGGCGCCATCATAGTGGGCTTCTTCGCCTCGCTGTTTGGTGGTACCGGCGCCCAGGTAACTGGACCCACGGGCCCCATGGTGGTGGTATTTGCGGGTGTGTATGCGGCGCTGGATGGCAACCCTTCACTGGTGTTTACCACCGTTGTGCTGGCCGGTGCATTCCAGATCGCCTTTGGTGTCTTGAAGCTTGGTCAGTATATTCGGCTTGTGCCTTACCCGGTGATCTCGGGCTTCATGAGCGGAATCGGCTGTATCATCATTGCGCTGCAGACTTCACGCCTGTTTGGTCACGAGCCGGAAGGTAGTGGCACCATTCCTGCGCTGGTCGAAATTCCGGGCGCGGTGATGGATCCCAACTTCGTCGCGCTGGGTATTGGTGCGATGACTCTGTTGATCGTATTCAACTGGCCTGCGGCCTGGGGCAAGATCGTTCCTGCGCCACTGGCTGGCCTGATCATCGGTACTGTCACCAGCATGATGGTTGTTGGCGCGCCTATTCTTGGCGAGATTCCAACAGGTCTGCCAAGCTTCATCATGCCTGCACTCAGCCAGGACTCCATACTGGTAGTGCTGGAAGCCGCGTTCATTCTCGCGCTGCTGGGTTCCATCGACAGTCTGCTGACCTCACTGGTTGCCGACAACATGACCCGTACCCGACACAACTCCAATAAGGAGCTGATCGGCCAGGGTGTGGGTAACGCGATTGCTGGCCTGTTCGGCGGTATCGCCAGTGCCGGTGCGACCATGCGTACCGTGATCAATATCCGCACCGGTGGCAAGACCAAGATCTCTGGCATGCTGCATAGTGTGTTGTTGCTGGCCATTGTGGTAGCCCTGGCGCCTTTGGCAGCGAACATTCCACACACTGTGCTGGCTGCGATCCTGATCAAGACCGGTTGGGACATTATCGACCGCGCCTATATCCTGAAGGCCCACCGTGGTCCTCGTTGGGATCTGGCTCTGATGATGCTAGTACTGGTACTGACCGTATTCGTCGACCTGATTACCGCTGTGATGGCTGGCGTGGTAATGGCTTCCCTGGCTTTCGTGAAGCAGATTGCTGACCAGCAGCTGAAGGAACTCAAGGACATCACCAGTGAAGGCCTCTCTGTGCACTTCACCAAAGAAGAAGCCGAGATGATGACGCACTCACATGAGCGCATCAACATCTTCGACTTCGGTGGCCCGCTGAGCTTTGGCGCCGCTGCTGACTTAGGTCACCAGGTGCGGGAGAAGTCTGGCAAATTGAGCCAGGTGACGATTCTCGACTTCTCGCAAGTGCCTTTCATTGACGTATCCGCTGCCCGCGCGGTGGAGACGATCGCCAATGACGGCAAGATGTCGAACAAACTGGTCTATATCTCAGGTATGAATGAGCAGACACGCGATGTACTCGAAGGCCTCATGGGCGAAGTGATTCCGAAAGATCACTACTTCGACAAGCGCCGTGACGCCATCGCCGCTGCTGTGGAGTTTGTAGAATCTACCGAGGTAAAGCCTGAACAGGTCAACGCCAATCCGGCGCTGGCCTGATCCCAGGAAACTGATGTACTTCCCTTAGATACTTCTATCCCTTCCCTTAGAAGTCAGGGCAGATGCCGACATGGTATCTGCCCTTTTTTTACGCTGATAACGCAGGCACAAAAAAGCCGGCTTCGTTGGAAGCCGGCTTTTGATTTGCAGAGTAGCTGTAATGGCTGGCTTACAGTTCGAAGTCCAGGCCGTAACCGATAACGAACTTCACGTTGTCGTTATCGCGGGGACCCATGCTGGCGTAGTCTTCAATGCCGTCGCCATTGTCATCATCACCCAGTGTAGTGGTAGTGATCATGCCATAGAACCCATCCTTGGCGATGCTGATGTTGAAATCCCAGTAGTCATCGGTGGCGCCGTTGAATGAATACATGAAGTCACCTTCGTGGAAACCTGCATGCAGGCCGATTTCAGCGCCGCTTTCCAGTGGGATCGCATAGTCGAATGACCAGTAGGACGCTTTCGCGAAACCGAAGTCTTCGGTTGGACCTTCGTCAGGCTCAGCATGCACCAGCAGAGACAGCGTAGCGCTGAAGTTACCAATACCCAGAGAACCATAGACCTCGCTAAAGTCATATCCGGCATTGGAATCGTAGTTGTAGTAGAGGTAGCCGACATCCCAGGAGAATGAATCAGTCTCACCGGCGAGGCCGAAGTAGATGTCGTGCTCGTAGGAATACACATCATCGGAATCGTAAGACACATTCGATGCCCAGGTACCGATGTAGAAGCCGCTCTCTGACGCGTAATCGATACCGCCCTGGATAGCACCTTCGTTAATAGTTTGAGTCAGTCCGCGCCAGATATAGTTATTGGTAGCGGTGAAGTTGGCAGTCCATTCCTGAGCTTGAACAGCGCTAGTGGAGAGTAGTAAACCTGCGGCCACGAGTGACGCGATTCGAGTTTTCATAGTTAGTCTTGTCCCTTGATTGGTTCATATTAAAAGGCAGTGCTTGCCACCTGAAACAGTCAAGAGCAATTACCGGGCCAATTAGCAAAGAGCCCCAGATTCCGCGGGGTGTAGACGAATTCTTGAAAATCGCACGGATAGGACAAAGATAATGCCGCACCATTGGGGTGCATGGAAAGCAACCCTCGCCCCCTTATAAGGCGTTTCCCCTCGCTGCCCTGGCAAACTGCCCCGGCACCAGAAGAGGGCAAGCCACTTTACAGGGCAATTTGCAGGACAATTTATAGGACACCCATTTAAATTCTTTCCACCTCGTTCGCTGCAAAAGGCCTGTTTAATTATGAAAAACAATGACTTAAGGGGTTTGAGAAAAATGGGTGTCCTAAGAAGTTAGTCCATGGGGTAGCGGTAGAGGGCGCAGACCTTGTTGCCGGTGGGGTCGCGGAGGTAGGCGATGTAGAGCTTCATTGTGACGCTTTCGCGGATGCCGGGTGGGTCCTCGATGGCGACTCCGCCGTTGGCCAGGCCGGCGGCATGCCAGGCATCGACCAGTTCGGGGCTGGTGGCCGCGAAGCCCAGCGTGCTGCCGTTGCCGTGGCAGGCCGCTTCACCGTTGATGGGAATCGAGAGACCGAAGGTACCGGTTGCTGAGCGGTAGAAGACTCTTCCCTTGGGATCCTGCACTGCTTCGGGGATACCCAGTACCGACAAAGTGGCATCGTAGAATTTTTTCGATGCCTCCATGTCGTTACTTCCCAACATCACATGACTGAACATTTTCCTTCTCCTTTCTTCTTTAATTAGTTAACTAGTGATTCCGGTCCGTCAGGCCATGCGTTTCAGCATGGCCTGCTTGTCGATGAACTGGTGTTTGAGTGCGGCCAGTATGTGCAAGATGATCAACACCTTCAGTACATTGGCAGACGCACCGTGTATCAGGTGAAATATTCCCATCAGTCCCTCGTTATGGCCCAGGGTGATGTTGATCAGGCCAAACACCCGCACGTCCTGTTCGAAGAACATGCCCTGCAGGATGCCACTCAACACCATCAGACCAACGAATAGATAGAACGCCACATGGGTTCTCTGGCTCCAGACTTTCTCCCAATCCTTCAGGCTGCTCATCACCGTGACCGGGTGCGCGCGGCGCAGGTGGAAGCGGTAGGCCATCAACAGACCGATGATGATCGCGCCGCCGGAGTGGATCATGAGTATGAAACCCTTGTCATCACCCTGCGCCTCTTCAACGAGTTCACCACTGACGAATAGCCAGAACAACAACAGTACGGCCAGTAACCAGTGCAGGATCTTCTGCCCACGCGTATAACTTTCATTCATGACTCAACTCCTTCTCAGTTAAACCTATCTTGCCGATGCCGAGCTCGCCACGCTGTGCGCATCAGAACCGGGGTTCCAGGCGCAGGAAGCGGCGCGGCGGAAACCCGGTTCGAAACCTGAACTCGAATCCAAAGCTGTATTCCTCGCTGATGCGTTCCAATTCAGCACCCTCAAGCGGTACCGCCACATAGGGTCCGAATGAGTCTTCGCCGGGCATCTTCACCTCCACATTGGGGTTGTTCAGTGCATAACCATACCAACGGCGCGGCCAATGATTCACGGCGATGTAGTTATTGCCATCAATCTGCTCGAGACGCAGGACACGCTCGTGTCGCTCGTTATCGGAACTGAATGTGGCCAGCACCAGGGAAGTAGAACCCTGTGGCTGGTTTACCCCGAGCTGGGTTTCGAACCAAATGATGGAGCCAACATAAATCAGCAACAATACGGCGATGCCAATGCCACCCCACTTCACAATCTTCCTGCCATCCATACTCTCTCTCCCGTGTTATCCCAGGCGGTGATCGTCTACGACCAACTTCGATGCGCTCTTGCTGCCAGCCGGGCGAACATCACCTCTATTGATTTTTTTAAAGCTTGTTACGCTATTCCGTGAGTGATGCCAGCACCCGACGTTCGCCCATGAACGGCCTGCGCCCATGCATCACCAGGAAGTTATCCACGATTGCCATGTCACCGGTTTGCCATTGCAGGTCATAGGTGAAACGTTTCGATAGCTTGACGACCTGCTGCATGTCCTCATCCACTATCTCGGAACCATCGCCGAAGCGAACCACCTTCTCATGGCGGTTTCGAATGTCTTTCCATCCCATGAACGCGGCAATCAGTTGATTAAAAAAGACTTCCGTACCGCACTCAAGGGATTTGATAGCGGGCAATACCGGCGTTGTCGCTTTCAGACTACCATCGTCAAGCCACTGCCAGCTATAGCCAAGGGTTTTGAGGCGAGACTCAGCCTCGGCCTGGTTGGCGCTACTCAGGGTGCTCTTCCAGCTGCGGCCTTGCCCGGACAGGGCATCGGCTTCCAGAGGCATGATATTGGTATAGCGCAGACCTTTATCTTCACACTGTGACACAAATCCCGGCATATGCTCCCGCATGGCTTGCAACAACAAATCGGACCGACACAGGGGCGTGGCACCACCACTCTCGGCCGCCTGCTCACAGAAGAAAAATAGTTTGCCTGGATAGCGCGGAGTTTGCGCCATCTCATGGTGCAAGAAGATTTCAATTTCCGCAGGCGCCTCATTGGCCGTGAAAACCTTGTCAGTGCGATTCCTGCGTACCGCGTTGGACAGGGACTCCTCATAGGTGAAGGCCGGCAGCCCGAAGCTGCTAATGGCGGCGTCAAAATCCCTGTCGCTTACCAGCCCGAACCCGCGGAGTAACACCGCGCCCTGCCGCTTCAGCAGCGCCAGTACAGAAGTGCGATTTTCTCTCAACCAGGCGCAGGCTTCTTGCGTCAAACTCTCCGCCAGGATTACAGCTGGAAAATCGGAGAAGTCTGTATGTGTAGTCATCTCAGTCATAGATGGGATAGAAAGTATTGAAGGCAGCTTCGCAGAAAACAGCAGGATCGTTATAGCGCCGGTTCGCGTTCAAGGCCGCTATGCCCTGCATCTCGCTGTCATTCAGCCGAAAATCAAGGATCGCAATATTCTCGGCGAGCCGGCTCGCCTTGCTGGTTTTGGGAATGATAGCTGTTCCCCGTTGCACACCCCAGCGGAGCAGGATCTGGGCGGGTGTTTTTCCCAGGCGTGCAGCGGCCGATGTCACTACTTCAGCTTTGAGCAATGAGTCTTCTTCACCAGCCATGCCAAGGGAAACATAGGAAAGCGAGCCCAACGGCGAGAAGGCAGTAACTGCCATATCATAGCCATGAGCCAATCTGATCAGGCGCTCCTGGGTAAGTTGCGGATGCGACTCTATCTGCAACATGGCCGGCTTGATCCGGGCATAGGCCTGCAAATCATTGAGCAGGCTGCTGTTGTAATTACACACACCAATTTGTTTAACCAGCCCCGCGTCCACCAGTGCTTCCATCCCTCTCCACGTATCCTGCAAGGGTACCGGATCAATTTTCATCGCCGGTTTCTCCGCACCCGGATCATGAATCCATTCCGGTGGATAACGGGTTTCAAAGTCCACGAATTGCAGCGCAATCGGGAAGTGGACAAGGTATAGGTCAAGATAATCCAGGCCCAGGTCTTGCAGCGTTTTCTCACAGGCTGGCCGTACATGTTCGGGTCGGTGGTAGGTATTCCACAGCTTTGAAGTGACCCACAGGTCTTCCCGTCGACAGAGACCGGCATCCAGTACCTGCCTGATACCGGCACCGACCGCCTTTTCATTGCCGTAGTCGGCGGCACTGTCGAGATGACGATAACCGCATTTCACCGCTTCCACAATCAGCGCCGGTACCTGCTCGTGGGGTATTTTCCAAAGCCCCAGGCCGATACTGGGCATTTTTTTATTCGCTACAGCGATGGTGTCCATACAATCCTCTTACTGACCTCATTGTGAACTATCCGGGCGCAAGGTTTTGGATTCATCCCACACCCAGGAAAGACCCTGGGCGGCCAGAAACTTTTCGACATTAATAAGCGCCTGTGACTCGATCGACTCCTGGGCAGCACTGGCGACCAGTATGGCCCACAGACCCTGTTCAAGGGTCGCACTATCGGTCTCCTGGCCACGCAACTGGGCAATCAAGGCCTCATGCTCGAAGAATGTCGCACCATGATGGCCGCTGCGCTCCACAATCTCCGGGTAGCTTACATCGCGAAACTCATAGTCTGCATGGCCTTCAACCTCTACCTTGATAAGCCCCCTTGAGCCTTCCCGTTTAAAGCTGGAGTGTTCAGCCGCCAGAAGTCGCCCCTTCGTGCCTGCAACAATTAACTCTTCATAGAGTTCCTGGCTGAACATATTCAGAGCAAAACTGGCACGCACCCCATTTTCGTAGTTGATGATGACAAAGCCATGATCATGAATGTCGGCGTCTCGTCCTTCATGGCTAAACTCCAGGAAGTTCACCGCCTGCCCACCACTGCCGTATACCGACACCGGCCTCGACTCTGCCATGAGATTGATAAGATCAAAGTAGTGACAGCACTTCTCAACCAAAGTGCCCCCGGAATACTCATTGAACTTGTTCCATTGATTGACCTTGTCCAGAAAGGGTGGCCGGTACTCACTCATGCTAATGGTCTTCACCTCCCCTACTGACTTGAGCGCTTTCACCTCGTGGAAGGCGTCTGTGTACTGGGATTTGAAGCGGTACTGCATGCCGAGCTGAATAAAGCCCGGGTAGTCGCGCCCAAGTCTTACCAGCTCCGCCGCTTCGTGGAGTTTGGTGGCCATTGGCTTTTCCACGAACAGGGGCAAACCGGTCTTACTCGCCTCACGGATGATTGCGTAGTGAGTGTAGTTCGGCGTACAAATCAGGATGGCATCGGCATCGCCAGCGGAGAGCGCAGCTTCCAGTGAGTCGTACGCAGTGGGCTTTTGCTCGCCTACCTCATCGAATAACGCCAGCGCAGACTTAACACTCTCCTCACAGGGATCATAAATCCCCGCTACCCTGGCTTCCCCCAACACACGGATTACCTGTATATGCTCGCGGCCGATCATGCCCACGCCAACGATGAGGAAGCGAAAGGCTGGTGATGCACCGGGTAAGGTCATGCCTAGAATGCGGGACGATCGCTGTGCGGCGCTCTCAGAATAGAATTTCATTGTTGAGATTCGACTCCCATGACAGCCGCTCGATTGGCTGCCCTGCCAAATACAAACCAGAGCCAGAGTGCCAGATTCGCCATTGCCAGGGCAGCCAGCAAAGGCAAAAACAGCACGCTCACGCCACCCACCAGGCCGATCGGGGAGAAGAGCAGGTACAGCCCCACCACACAGGACAGAAGCGTCCCGGCGCAGGGTATAGCGTAACGCCAGGGAGTCAAATCCACCATTCTCTTTTGATGAATCACCCACTCATCCCGTCGGGGCGCTAAATAACCAACCAGCAACATCAGTGCGACTTCAAGCACAAACAGCACCGCATAAAGATGCAGGAAGTGAATCGACACAACATCGTTCAATACAAACTGGAACAATCCATAGGCCAGGATATGGAATCCCACTACCAGTTTCGGCCCCAGCGAGGGGACGTGGGTGGTGAACAGACCTACCAGCACGATCGCGATGACTGGAATATTATAAAAGCCGGTAAAGATTCGAATGATCTGCCAGAGTCCTTCCGGTGCATATTGCAGTAGAGGCGCAATCGAAAATGAAAAAAGAGCAATCACCACACTCGCTCGCCTGGCAATACGCACCATCTGGGCGTCGCCGATTGGCTTTCTGCTCAGCGGCGCCCAGACATCAAGGCAAAACAGGGTGGCTGCGCTATTGAGCAGGCTATTGAAAGAACTGAATACCGCACCCAGCAAGACCGCAAGGAAAAATCCGGTTGCCCAGACCGGCAGCACATCACGAATAAGAGTTGGGTAGGCCAGATCGATTGTTGCCAGGTCTTCCCCATAGAGATGATAGGCAATGACACCTGGCACCATCATGAAGAAAGGAACCAGCACCTTGAAGAATCCGGAGAACAACACTCCCTTTTGGCCTTCTTTGAGGTCATGGGCGGCCAGGGTACGCTGAATGACATATTGGTTGGTACACCAGTAGAACAGATTCGCAAACACCATACCGGTGAACAGGGTGGCGAACGGGGTAGGATCGGAGGGCCCGCCGATGGCGTTGAGCTTTTCTGTGTTTGTCGTGGTGATAATGCGCAAGCCTTCGGTAATGCTGCCCTCTCCCAGTGCAGACAATCCCAGCATCGGCACCGTAATGCCAACAATCAGGAGTCCGATACCATTGATCGTATCTGAGACAGCCACCGCCTTGAGACCTCCGAACACCGCATACATAGCCCCGATACTGCCGACGGCAATAATCGTAATGAGCAGCCCTGTGCTATAGCTGACATCGAGCAATGCGGGAACGTCGAACAACTGCAGAACAGCAATCGATCCCGAGTAAAGCACGCCAGGAATGGTGACGAGCCCGTACCCCACCATGAAGAGGATGACCGTCATGCGCCGCACACTGTCATCGAAGCGGTCACACAGGAACTGAGGCAAGGTAGTGAAGGCACCCGCGAGGTAGCGAGGCAGGAAGATAAAGGCCATGCAGACAGTGGCGACAGCCGCTGTGACCTCCCAGGCCATGCTGGAGAGGTTGAATCCGTAGGCACTACCATTAAGGCCGATGAGTTGCTCTGCGGACAGGTTGGTCAGCAGCAGGGAACCCGCGATAAAGACCGCGCTCAACCCCCTGCCCGCCAGAAAATACCCATCCTGCGTACTGACTTCACCCCGGGTTTTTCGCCAGGAGATAACAGCAACCAGCATCATGAAAAACAGACAACTGGCCAGGGTCAATGGAATGTTGCTGGAACTCAACTAGTGTTTACCATTCATTCGTAGTGCGACAGCAGACCCGTGCCCGTCGCCGAGCGGGCATCATAGCATCGAAACCGGGGAGGCTAAATGCCCGGCACCGAACGACTGGCAGGTCTTTGTGCCTGGCGGGCAGGTATAACGCAACACTACTGGACAAGAGCAGATTCAGGAAATAACGTAGGGTCTGGTCCTTTATATAAGAAGAATGATTACGAGGTTCCCATGGGAAGAATGACACGCCCACTGGCGCTGCTGGCAGCAGTTCTGCCACTCGCCACGCAGCTTGGTGCCCAGACTGCGATCCAGAACTACAACCCGGTTACCGATGCCCGCCTCATCAATCCCGAGGCGCATAACTGGTTGTCCTATCGCGGCAATCTGGAGGGCTGGGGTTATAGCGCCCTGGACCAGATCAATACGGACAATGTGGCTGAGCTGGAACCGGTGTGGTCATTCTCAACCGGGGTGACCGGCGGCCACGAGGCACCGCCGATTGTGAATGACGGGGTCATGTTCATCACCACACCGGAAAACCTGGTGTATGCCCTGGACGCGGTCAGTGGTGAGATGCTGTGGCGTTACCAGCACGACCTTCCGCAGACCTACATCGCCTTTCACCGGACCAATCGCGGCGTTGCCCTGTATGAAGACAAGGTCTTCACGGCTACCCTGGACGCGCGGATGATTGCCCTGGATGCCGCCACCGGCGAGAAGCTCTGGGACACACCGCTGCAGGATAACAACTTCGGCTACTACATCACCATGGCGCCCCTGGCCATCGATGGCAAGGTCATGGTGGGCACGTCCGGTGGCGAACTGGGCATTCGCGGCTTCGTGGTGGCACTGGATACCGACACCGGCGAGGAATTGTGGCGAACCTACACTGTGCCAGCACCTGGCGAGCCGGGCAACGAGACCTGGCCCGGTGAATCCTGGCGCACCGGCGGTGCGGCCGTCTGGGTACCGGGCCACTACGATGCCGAGCGGGGTCTTGCCTATTTCGGAACAGGCAATCCGGGACCGTGGATTGGCGATCAGCGCCCGGGCGATAACCTCTATACCAACTCCGTCATCGCGCTGGATGTTCAGAATGGTGCTATCCGCGCCCATCACCAGTTCCACTGGAATGGCAGTTGGGACTGGGACGAGGTTTCCACGCCGATCCTGATGCCAGTCGAGCGTAACGGTCGCGCCTTCGATGCACTGGTGCATGCAGGTCGCAACGGTTACCTGTGGACCCTGGAACGCCACGATGACCGCATCGGCTTTATCGATGCCGAGCCCTACGTGTACCAGAATGCCTTCGCCAGCATTGACCCCGAAACCGGTCGACCCGCTTACGATCCGGCCCATAAGCCAACAACCGATTCAACCACCGATTTCTGCCCCTCGCTGTGGGGCGGTAAGGACTGGCCCCCCGCCGCGTACAATCCGGTAACAGGTCTGGTCTATATTCCGGCCAACGACAATCATTGCGGGGTCATAGAAGGTCGCGAGGTCACCTACATGCCCGGCAGTTCCTATACCGGTGCCCGCACCCAGTTCACCCTGCGGGAAGGCACCGACACCATCGGCGAGATCCAGGCCTGGAACATGAACACGGGCGAGGAAGTCTGGACCCGCGAGTTCGCCGATCATAACTGGGGTGGCATCGTCACCACCGCCGGCAACCTGATCTTCAGCGGCGGCACACCGGACCGCTACTTCCGGGCCCATGACGCGACGACCGGTGAAGAGTTGTGGCGCTTCCGCACCAACTCGGGAATCATCGGTGTACCCACCACCTTTGCTGTCGATGGCAAGCAGTATGTGGCGGTACAGTCGGGCTGGGGTGTCGACGCGGCGTCGAAGACGGCGCGTATCGATCAGCAACGGGGCACACGAACCTTCGTGCCACAGGGTGGTGTGGTGTGGGTGTTTGCCTTGCCGGATTAATACAATCAATGTGACGTGGCATCCAGGCGATGAGCTTCGGCATTACCAAGACCATACCCGCCTCCCGCGGCCAGGCAGGCATCGATTGCCTCTACGATGGCTCCCGCAGTGACTTCGAATTTCACATGGCGGGCAAGCCCTCGAAGCTGAAGGTCGGTGATTATGTCTACACGATCTTCCAGGACCAATTGGTCGGTCGCTGCCAGATCATCGAATTTATCGGCGGTGCCAGTAACCCCAAATCCGGCAGGCCGCGCACCCTGATCATGGTGGCCTGTCCCGGCGAACGCCTCAAACAGCCCATTCCCCGCAAGGGACACCGCGGCACCCGTTACTACGATGGCGCCGACTGGCAGCCTTAGAACCAATCAGGCCAGGCACCGTCTTTGCTCAGACTGAGAGCAGGTTCGCTTTTTTATTCATTTTGTCCTGTTAGAATGAATTTTTTCCCTGTTTTTTTGTTGAGCGCCTGGAATCCATGTTGCAGCAAATCAAAGATGACGATCGTGAACTGGTCACCTTACTCGAACAGGCGCACCAGGCCCTGGCCAGGCAGTGGCTGGGTGATGAATTCGTCATCGAGGTCATGCTCACCAGCATCATCGCCAAGGGACACGTGTTATTGGTAGACGTGCCCGGCGTCGGCAAGACCACCCTGGCCAAGAGTATGGCCCAGGTCCTGGGTCTCGATTTCAATCGCATCCAGTTTACCAACGACATCCTGCCTGCGGATATTCTCGGTGGCAGCATCTACAACCCAAGCGATGGCAAGTTCAGCTTCGCGCCGGGTCCGATCTTCACTGACTTTCTGCTGGCCGATGAAATCAACCGGGGTCCGACGCGAAGCCAGTCGGCATTCCTGCAGGCCATGGAAGAAGGCTACGTAGCAGCGGAGGGTTCCAACTACCCCCTGTCTGAACTGTTTACCGTCATCGCCACCCAGAACCCCATCGATTTCGATAGCACCAATCCCTTGCCGGAAGCGCAACTCGATCGCTTTCTCACCTCCGTGAGTCTCGGCTACCCCAGTGAGGAAGCCGAGCTGCATCTACTGGGTGCCTATGGCGAAGAGACCCGCAACATCCCCCCGGCAATCCTGAACAAGGACTCGGTGGCGAGCCTGCGCAGCGCCTGTGAGGCGGTATTCCTGCACGAAGACCTCATGCGCTATATCGTCGAGATTGCGCGCAAGACCCGCAGCGACCAGCGTATTAAGCTGGGCATCTCGCCGCGGGGTTCCATGCACCTGGCCACTGCCAGCAAGGCCTATGCCCTGGTGAAGGGGCGGCAGCAGGTGTTGCCCGAAGATATCCAGAAACTCATTCCCCCGGTCTGGGATCACCGCATCCTTCCCCGACACGGACGCGATAACGACAGCCTGCATGCCCATGAAATCCTGCAGGACATCGTCGAGCAGGTAGCCGTCCCCCGCTAAGGGAAATCTCACATGAGCGAAATGGCAGATCGCCCACTGCGCGTCCCGGAAGAGAATATTCTCCTTCACTGCCTGCGCACGGCGCGCTGGTTCTCCAATCTGCGACTCGTGCCCCGTTTGCGAGAACATGCTGCGCGCCCGTTGATGCGGCTGTATCGCCTGTGTTTCTACGATGGCCTTACCCGGGTCAGCAAGGTACTGCTGATCTGCTCGGCGCTCATCTTCCTGTTCAGCTATCGCATCAATAGCGATCTGCTGCTGACGACCGCCGCGGTCAGCATGACCCTGCTCGCCTGGAGTCTGGCCCTGGGCTACCTGTTTCGTCCCCGGGTGAGTCTTGGCCGGCAGACCCCGGAGGTCGCAGTGGCAGGCCAGCCCCTGCATTCCCGCATGCTGATTAGCAACACCGGGCCACGCAGTCTCTACAATTTCACGGTGCGCGAGATGGTGGTGCCCGATGTCCAATGGCCGCGGGAATGGCAGCGTCCCCACGTCGCCAAGCTGCCATCGGGTCAACAGGCCGCCGTACCGATCTCCTTCATTCCCCGCAAACGCGGCCAGTTGACGCTCTCCGGTATCGCGGTGCAGAGCTACTTCCCCTATTTCCTCACCCGCTTTACCCAGCGCATTCCGAGTGAACACAAGCTCTATGTGTTACCCCCAACGCTGCAACTGCTGCTTCCGTCCCTGCGCAAGCTGGCTGACCAGGCGAGCAAGCGCCTGACCTTCGGCAACGAGAATCTGCGCCAGGGCCCTGCGCTCGAGTACGCCTATTCACGCCAGTACCAGACTGGCGATTCACTGCGACGCCTCGATCATCGCGCCAGCAGCCGCTACGGCGAACCCATGAGCAAGGTATTCGAGGGTGCAGAAGAGATTCGGCGTGACCAGGTCTACCTGATGCTGGACCTTACCCTGGAAGACTTTCAACGCTGGCAACGCCGACCCACGTCGATCCAGGCGCTGGATGAACGGCTGGCGCTGGCAGTGGAGCTGGGTCTCTCTGCCCAGAATGAAGGCTTCAACCTGGTGGGGCTCGCCACCGGCAACACCTGGCACAGCATAGATTCCATTAACCAGTTCTATCGACATATCGCCACCTGCCAGCCGCAGCGCGCCGTCACACACAGCAACAGCGCCCTACCCGATGGCGTCAGTGATGAGAACGGGCTGCATATCCTGGTGACCGGACGTTGGAGTCCGGAGGCCCAGGCGAAGGTGGAGCGCTGGCAGAGACAGGGCATCCTGGTGTTGGTATTTCTCATTGCAGAGAACGAAGATCACCGGGACAGCCTGCCGGTGGGACCGCAGTTCATCGAAGTACAGCTCGGTGCCGAGACTGGCGGGGAGGCAAAGCCATGATGTCACCCAGCACCGTCTGCCTGAGCCTGTTCCTCAGTGTGCTGTGCTGGCACCTGGGACTGTCCATGGAGATTCCTGCGGTAACCTTCGGCGGCATTGGCCTCAGCTTCCTCGCGGGCGGTCGCGTGCTGAAAGTGGAACGCCCGACCTGGGGGCTGGTGTTTGTGCTTCTCACCAGTGGTGCATTCATGGGCAACCAGGTTCTGGAAGACTGGGCACTGGATGGCAGCTGGCCCCAGGAGAATGGTTTGGGGGCAGGTCTCATTCTTAGTCTGCTGCTCTATCTGATCTGGATCTTCGCCGCACGCAATGATGCGGAGTCGGATGCCGGCGCCACCGCCATCGATCGTGACACGCAATCGATACTGGTCACCGGGCTCTTACTGTTGGTAATGATGGAGGCGCCCGAATCCAGCATCGTGCAAATTCTGGGTGAGCGCATGGGCCTGTTCATCGTGGCCGGCATCCTGCTCGCCTGCGCCACACTGCTTGCCGACCGCAGCCGCGGTTTCCTGCTGCAAAGGGTGTTGTTGCTGGTGCCCCTCGCCCTGACCGTGCCGGTCATGAATGAGATGCTGGAGCTGGGCCAACGTCCGGTGATCGCCGCGATCGGCAATCTCATGCCATCCCCGCGCAGCTTTACCGCCTCGGGGTTCTCACCGAATCAGCAGCTCAACGCATCCAACTTCGTGCGTCCCTCCAGTCGTGCGGTGTTGCGCATTCGCAGCGAACAAAACCCGGGACGCTACCTGGTTGGAAACCGCCTCACCGCGCTCGATGAAGACTACATCTGGCGCGGTGCTGAGGATACGGTACAGATCCTGACCAACTTCGACGCCGAGCTGACCCCGGCTGGTGAATGGCGCTACCCGCTGGAGAACAACCAGTATGCACCACAGCAGACTGGCAGTTTCCAGATCGATTATCTGGGCAGCGACAACTACCTGTTCCTGGCACCCGGCGCCACCCATGTAAGCGGTACCTTCGGCAGCATGCGCAAGGATGGCGCCAATGTGTGGACTGCCAGTTATGATCGCGGCGCCGACCGCCGCTGGCAGGTCGAGTTCGGTAGCCAGCCGGAGCCTGGCAGGATCGACGAGGCACTGTTGCAACTGCCACGCTTCTGGGATGAGAGCCTGCAGCTCAAGAGCGAGGGCTTCGCCGGCGATCGGCGCATCGCCACAGTCGATAATGCGGTGAACCACTTCGTTACCCGTCGCTATACCTTGCAGGTGGATTTCGATCCCGAGCAGCCCTTCCATGATTTCTACCTGAACGACCGCGAGGGTTACTGTTTCTGGTTCGCCACCGCGACCACCCTGGCGTTGCGTGCCAATGGCATACCCAGTCGCCTGGTGAGCGGTTATGCCATCAACGAGCAACTGTCACCCGAGTTGTGGCTGGTGCGAGACCGGGATGCCCACAGCTGGGTGGAGTGGCAGGATGAAGCCGGTTACTGGCACACGGTGGATCCCACGCCTCCCAGCATCGAATCCTTCTTCGGCGGTTACCAGTCATCCAGCGCCAACCGCTGGTATCACTACCTCGCCGGCCAGTGGCAACTCCTCATCGACAGCATCCTGGCCGATGAAGTAGTGGCCAGCCTGATTCGCTGGGGCGGCCTGGCAATCCTGCTATTCCTCTTCATGCGCGAGTATCGGCGTATTCAGGGCGAACGGCGGCGGCTGAATACCCGGGCGCGGCGCTGGCACAGACTCTGGCAGCGCTTCCTGCACAAGGCCAATCTGCCCGCGCAGGCATCGTGGACCGCCGAGACCTACGCCAATAACCTGCCTGCGAGCTGGCCGGAGGAGTGGCAGGCTGCGGCGCGCCGCTTCCTGCAGCACTACAACGACAGCCGCTTTGCCCCGGATGATGAGGCCGCACTGCAGGACACGGAACGTGCGCTGGACGCCTTCCTGCGCGCCCTGTCGTCCGTACCGGCGACCCCTGCCGCACAGGCGTAGGCGCCCGTATTGCAGCATCCGAATTGCTTTTGCGTGAAAGCTGATCTGCTGCCAGAATTGAGGAGTAGTAATAAGTAGTAGTAATAGCAGCAAAGGCAGTAGCAGCAGGAGATACTCCATGGCCGAATACCGAGCGCCCGTGCGCGACATCCAATTTGCCCTCTATGACGTGCTCGATGCGGAGCAACACTACGCGCGCATCGATGCCGGCGAGGCCAGCCGCGACCTGGTGGATGCCATCATCAGCGAAGGCGGCAAGTTTGCCCAGGAAGTGCTCTCGCCGCTGAACCAGTCCGGCGACCAGGTCGGCTGTCAATTCGACAAGGGTGTGGTCACAACCCCGCCGGGTTTCAAGGAAGCCTATCAGCAATACGTGGAAGGCGGCTGGCCCTCGCTGGCGGGCAATCCGGCATACGGTGGCCAGGGCTTGCCCGAATCGCTTTCGGTAGCACTCAATGAAATGGTGAGCACCGCCAACTGGGCCTGGGGTATGTACCCCGGCCTGAGCCATGGCGCCAAGCTGACCCTCGAAGCCTACGGCACCGAGGAGCAGAAACAGACTTACCTGAGCAAGCTCATCAGCGGTGAATGGACCGGCACCATGTGCCTCACCGAACCGCACTGCGGCACCGACCTTGGCCTGCTGAAGACAAGGGCCGAGCCCCAGGCCGATGGCAGTTACCGCATCAGCGGCACCAAGATTTTCATTTCCGCCGGCGAACACGACATGGCGCCCAACATCGTGCACATCGTACTGGCGCGTCTGCCCGATGCGCCCGCCGGCACCAAGGGCATCAGCCTGTTCATCGTCCCCAAACTGGATGCGGAATCCATGGCGCCCAACAACGTGAACTGCGGCTCCATTGAACACAAGATGGGCATTCACGGTAATGCCACCGCCGTACTCAACTTCGACGAGGCGACAGGCTATCTGATTGGCCCCGAGAATGAAGGCCTGCGCTGCATGTTCACCTTCATGAACTTCGCACGCCTGGGTACTGCACTGCAGGGTCAGGCTGCTGCCGAACTCAGCTACCAGGGTTCCCTGGCCTATGCCCGGGACCGGCTCGCCATGCGCGCATTGTCCGGACCGGTCGCGCCGGAGAAGCCGGCAGACCCGATCATCGTGCATCCGGATGTGCGACGCATGTTGCTGACCCAGCGTGTCGTTGCCGAAGGCGGCCGCGCCATGATCTATTACTGCGCCCAGTTGGGTGATGTATTGCACGCGGCGAATTCCAGCGAGGAAGACAGGGAAGAAGCCGAAGCCATCATGAATGTGCTCACCCCGATCGCCAAGGCCTTCCTCACGGAGACCGGACTCGAGGCGGCGAATAATGGGCTACAGGTTTTTGGTGGTCACGGTTATATCCAGGAATGGGGCATGGAGCAGATCGTTCGCGACACGCGCATAGCCACACTCTATGAGGGCACCACGGGCATCCAGGCCCTGGACCTGATCGGCCGCAAGGTGCTGGCTGACCGCGGCACGATGTTACGCTTCTGGACTCGCATCATTCACCGCTTCTGCCGCGACAACGAGAACAAGAAGATGCAGGAGTTTATCCGTCCGCTGCGTCGTCACTACCGGGAATGGGGAAGCTTCACCCGCAAGGTGGGCATGAAGGCCATGAAGAATCGGGACGAGGTGGGCGCTGCGGCTTACGACTATCTGATGTATGCTGGCTATGTCAGCCTGGCGTATTTCTGGGCGAAGATCGCAGACGCTGCCTATACCTGCCTGGACAACGGCACCGAAGACCCGGACTATTACCAGGGCAAGATCAAGACCGCACGCTTCTACTACAAGAAGCTGCTACCCCGCGCCAAACTGCACAAGGAAGTGATGCTGAATGGCGGCAAGACACTGTTCGATTTTAACGACCAGGACTTTTAGACAACGGACTTAATCAGCAAACAACCGTGAACGAAAAAAGCCGGCCCAGGGGCCGGCTCGTTCACGAAACAACTGGAACTGCTTAGCTACTTATTTCTTGGGAGCCTTCACCTTGCTTGCAGGCTTGACGGCTGGCTTGGCTTTCGAACCGGGCTTGCTTGTAGCGGGTTTAGCACTAGTTGTTTTCTTCATTGGGTCATACTCCAGAATACATCACCCGTTGTGATGCACTAACTATCTTATGCCGAATTTTGCAGAACACAATATGCCGGAAAACAATTATTGGCAGCCAGGCTCCAGGGTTTTGGAACGTACTGAATCAAACCTGCCTGGTTTCGGCCCGGGCGAGCAACGCACGGCTAAAGCAGGTTAATTAAACGCAAAACAATGATCGCATCGCTGTTCAAACTGTCCAACCTGTTGCTGGGTGTTGCCCTGCTGCTGACGGGTCATGGACTGCAACTGGCCCTGGTGCCGCTGCGCTCGGAATTGATGGGCTGGTCACCCACCCAGATCGGCTTCCTCAGTTCCCTGTACTTCTGCGGATTCATCGCAGGCTGTTTCACCATTCCAGGACTGGTCAGCCGGGTTGGGCATATCCGCACCTTCGCCTGCCTGGTGATCGTGCTCACTGCCGCCATTCTCACCCTGCCGATCGCCGACTTCTATATGGCATGGATGGTACTGCGCTTCCTGACCGGCATCGCCATCGCTGGTCTGTACCTGGTCATCGAGAGCTGGCTCAACGAACAGGCCATCCCGGAATCCAGGGGCAGTGTGCTGGCGTCCTATACCGTGATCGTGCTGGTGGGTCTGGCCTCCGGGCAGTTGCTGATCAACGTCGCCGAACTGGATGGCGACCGTCTGTTCATGTTGTCCGCCATCCTCATCGTGCTGGCCGGCTTGCCGGTATGCCTGACCCGCTCGGCCCATCCGAGGGCGATTCCGGCCGCAAAATTTTCTCCGATGCTGGTCGTGCGCACCTCCCGTGCCGCCACCACCGGCTCGATCATCTCCGGCATGGTGGCCGGCTCTGTCTATGGCCTCGGCCCGGTGTATGGGCTGCAGAGTGGACTGGAGGTACTCACCATCAGCTTCATGATGTCCCTCACCATCGCCGGCGGCGCACTGTCCCAGTTTCCCCTGGGGCGGATATCCGACAGACTGGATCGCCGCTACGTGATCATGCTCTGCATGCTGTCCGGTTCCGCCATTGCCTTGCTCGCCCTCATTCTGCCCGCCAGCCTGATACCCCTGCTCATGTTCGTGTTCGGCGCCTGTGCCCTGCCTATCTATGCTGTGAGCCTGGCGCTGGCCAATGACAATGCCCGGGAAGGGAAATTCATCGAGCTGGGCACCGGCCTGCTGATGCTCAATGCCCTGGGCTCCATCATCGGTCCCATGATTGCCTCCCAACTCATGACCCGCTTCGGTCCACAACTGTTCTTCGGCTACCACATGGTGGTCCTGCTGCTGGGCAGTCTGCTGATCCTGTTCATGATCCGCACCAAGGAAGCCTCCCTCAACCAGGGCGACTTCACGCTCGCCACCACCGCCGCCGCCCAGGCTTCATTCCAGCTGGATCCGAGGGTGGAGGTGGAAGAGTCCGACAGTGTTGAAGACGTGGGTGATGACCTCGATCCCGACCCAGGCTCTGCGGCTGAGGAAGATATCTAGCAGCATTGACAGGATGTCGTGCCAGCAAGTTTCACTGAGCGCCGAGCGGCTGTACTGCCGAGCAAGCGCCTCACTGTCTCTTCCAGGATCGACGCGGCTGGACAGCATCAAGCTCCGGCGCTACAGTCGACCTACCCCACTCCTACGGGCCCATCCATAACAATAAACAGGAGATCACAATGCGAAGAAGCCTCAAATGCGTGCTGGCCGCCCTACCCCTCGCCGTGGCAGCCATATCCAGTGCACAGGACAACGACCAGACTTACGCCACCTACATCACCGAAGAACAATGGCAGATGGTGAATGAACTGCCCGGAGTGGACCGGCAGATCATCAGCCGTGACATCGGTGCGCTCAATCTGTCCGTGGGTATCATTCACCGCGGCGCAGTCGAGCGCGGTTCGGCCCGGGATAACCAGAATGTGGAGAATCCCTGTGGCACCATGACCAATAATCGCCCCAGCGGTGCCCGCGGCATCATGCATATCCACCAGACTGAGTCCTATTACATCGCATCCGGTTCCGGCACCCTGGTGACGGGGGGCGAAATTTACAACGGCGCCTTGTCGAGCCCCGACAGCAACGTGACCACCACCCTGAACGGCCCTTCCTGCAGCGGCCTCATCGTTGGCGACTGGGTGGCCAAGCATGTGAAGGAAGGCGATATCATCATTATTCCTGCCGGTACACCCCATGGCTGGCTGGAGGTTCCCGTGCATGTGGACTACCTAAGTGTGCGTCCTGACCCTGACCGGGTATTACCGGACGACTACATCAATCCCGCGCTGGGCCCGGATTTCAAAATGAAAACCGAGGAATAATTCCCGCAAATCACTGTCCAAGGGCGAAGGAGAGCGCTTTCCTTCGCCCTTTTTCGTTTCCCGGCGAAATGTGAACACGCCCTGGCCTCAGTGCTGATCACTAGTGATTAATACGCAGTAACGTTATTCGCCAACTAATAATCATATACTTACAGAACCCGGACAATTCCATCGCCAGATCACCGCCAGGCCCAGTAAACACGTGCCCTGCAGAGTTGGCCCATGGATTGCAAAGAACTGACAACAGGATCGATACAAGCGCCGACACTGTCCTTGCTCCACAGTGTTGGCAAGTGATTGCGGGCCAGCAGGATCGCGCTCCGCGTCACCCCTCGTAACCGGGACAAACAGAACAAGAATTCACTATGTTGCAGCAAGCCAAGACCACCACTGACTTCAGCGTCGAAACCCGTGACGTGCGCCTCGACTACGGCGAACTGACTGCGGTCGATAACGTTAACCTGCAGATCACCGCCGGCGAGATTTACGGCCTGGTGGGTCCCAACGGGGCCGGCAAGACCAGCCTGCTGAAGATGCTTTCCAACCTGATACGGCCCACCTATGGCGAGATCTTCATCAACGGCACCGATCTCGCGGAAGACCCCTGGAAGGTACATCGGGAGGTGGGCTATATGCCCGACCTCTCGCCGGTGGCACCGGAGTTGAAAGTGTGGGAGTTCCTGGAGTTCTTCGCGGCGGCCTATGGCATTCCGCGTGAGGAGCGCAAACGGCGTGTCGAGGAATGCCTGGAGCAGGTAAAGATGACAGAGCACCGTGAGGCGTTCGGCAAGGGCCTGTCCCGGGGCATGATGCAGCGGGTGGTGCTGGCCAAGACCCTCATTCCGCGACCACGCATCCTGATCCTCGATGAGCCTGCCAGTGGCATGGACCCCATCGCCCGCATCAACCTCAAACGCATCCTGGTGGACCTGGGCAGGGAGGGCATCACCTCGCTGGTGTCGTCGCACATCCTCACGGAGCTGGGTGACATGTGCACGTCCCTGGGCATCATGCACAAGGGTGCGCTGGTGAAGTCCGGCGACAAGGCCAGCCTGCTCATCGATCACCCGGTGCACACCCGAACCCTGTCTATCCTGTCCAGGCACTCGGAGCAGGATGCACAGACCGTGATCTCCATACTCAACAGCAGCGAACACGTGGCCGATGTGGCGAGGCAGGATATGGTATTCGTGCTCAGCTTCTCAGGCGATGAAGAGGCTGAGGCCAGCCTCATCAGGGAACTGGTTACAGCGGAGATCAAGGTAACCTCATTCAGCCGTGAGGCCGCCAGCATGGAAGATGTCCTGATCAAACTCGTCTCGCCGCTGCAGGAGATAGCGGAGGAACAGGTCCATGACTGAACAGGCAGCAACTTACCAGTACAGCGGTTCTTCCAGCCTGTTGGCGCGGTGGATGGAGCATCTCACCATCTGGCGCAATCCCATTCTGTGGAAGAACTACCACAGCCGCATGCGCGTGCAGGCGCTCTTCAGCTTCCTGTTCATACTGATTATTTCGTCCTTCACCACCTTCACCATTTATGGCGGCGCGGAGCGTTTCGCCGCCAGCACGGTTGAAGCCGCCAGGACCGCCATCGTACCCATGGCCCTGATACAGTGGTTCATACTCATGCTGGCCGCCACCGGCCGCATCACCTCCGGAATCATTCACGAACGGGTGACCGGCACGATCGAGTACACCCGTCTCACACCCCTCAGCCCCATAGATAAAGTGCTAGGCTATCTGTTCGGCCTGCCAGTGCGGGAATACCTGGTGTTCTTCTGCACCATGCCCTTCATGATCTTCCTGCTGATTGCGGGAGAGATTCCACTCTCGGTAGTAATACCCGTCTACCTGGTGTTCATCAGTTCGGCGATTCTGTTCCATATGGTCGGCATGGTGTTGGGGCTCGTGCTGAAAGAATGGCGCCTGTCTGTGGTGTTCACCGTTGCCCTGGTAATCGCCATCAACTGGATACTGCCTTTCTTCTCCTACCTGGGATTTCCGATACTGCAATACCTCACGGTGAGGCCGGTATTTGCCGAGAAGATCATTCCACTGTTACCTGCGAACGCGGTGCCCAGCATAGAAGGCGCGCCGGCGCTGATCACCGAACTCACGGCGGGTGTGGATTTCTACACCTGGGAAGTATCCACCACCGCGTTCTCGATGATTCTCCAAGGCCTGTTGATCTTCACCCTGGCATTGATGGTCTACCGCAAGTGGGAAAACGATTTCGGTCATGCGCTGAGCAAGCTCTATGCCCTGTTCTTCTATATTGCCCTGCAGCTGTTCTGCATCGGCACCATGTGGCCCAATCTGACCTTCAATACCGAGAGCCTGATCGCCATCGGCATGAACCTCGAGGACTCCCCAATCGAGGGCTATGCCTTTCTCGTTCCCATGATCTATGGTGCCTTCTCTATCGCGATCGTCTGTTGGCTGGTGTATATCATTACCCCCAGCCATGAGGAATATCGCTGCGGCCTGTTGCGCTCGCAGAAGCTCAGACAGTTGGGACAGACACCCCTGTCGCGCTTCGATGACAACGCGGGCAGCAGTCTCACCACCGCCGCCCTGGCACTGACTACATTCCTGTTCCTGCTCGCCGTTGAACTGGTCATGACCCGTGTGGGACCCCTGGGTGAGGTCAGTCCTGACACCCTGGGCTTGCTGCGCTTACCGCTGGTGGCCTTGCTGGTTACGATCTACTTCGCGGTGTCATTCGAGTATTTGCAGTTCACCCGCTTTGCCCTGCTGTTCCTGATGGTGTGGATCGTACCGGTGTTGCTGGCGATCTTCGTCGCCGTGGTATTCGAGATCGAAGAAGATGTGCTCTACGTGGCCAGCGGATCACCATTCACCCTGGTGATCCTCTCGGCCCAGGGCCTGCTCACCGGCTGGATGGACCCGGAAGAAACGGAGATCGTGGGTAACGCGTACTGGGTCGGGATGGCCTTCATGGGCATCATCACCGGCTACTTTGCCTATCGCCTCAAGCAGCTGAAGGACAGGACCCGGGCACAGATTCTGTCGGTGGACCCGGCGGACGCGTGATTCAGCGCCGTCTTGCAGGCGGCGTCTATCGATGACGACCCTGTGATCAGTTTCGACGCTGCCATGTTGGCCGCGTTACAGGCTGGACTTATCGCACGCGCCAATTACGGGTGCTTCTCCAGTACGCGAGCCCGCTGCGCTACAGTGCAGCGGGCGCACTGACCGGCGCACCGATCGTCTTGATGATATGCACGAGGAATCTTGCCGGTTCGCTGTAGCTGGCATTGGCCGATACCGCATGAATGTCCTGGGGGTTTTCATAGAACATCTCGCCCGGGCCCAGGGTCTGCAATTCGCCACCCGCAACCTGCATGTTCACCTGCCCCTCCAACACATAGACAAACACATGGCCGTTGTGGCGATGGGGCTGTGATGCCTGCCCCAGCGCCAGGTTGATTTCCAGTACCAGGATTTCCTTGTCACTGCCCAATGCGCCCAGGGGAAAATTCAGCAGGGGCCCGTCGGCAGTGAAGGCCGACCGTGCGGCGAACAGGGTAAGCAGCAACAGTGCAAGCATGGCTGATGTTGCGCGGCAGGGTGCTTTCATTATCGCTTCTCTCCTCTGACAGGAATGGGTCATTACGAGCACTGCTCAAGTAAAAAGGGCAGGATGTCGCCATCCTGCCCTTTCGCTTTTCGGACTCTCTTGTGTCGGGTCGCCTGCAACTAGACTACCTTGTTCACCGTGGCAGCCATGGCCTCCAGCACATCCGAGATAACCAGTTGTGAGGACGCGATGTTCATACGCATATGTCCCTCACCCCCCGCACCATAATCCGCACCCGGATTCAGGTACACACCAGACTGGTGAACCATCCAGTCCTGGAAGTAGTGTTCGGGTGAACGCATGTTGTGGGCCATGGCCTGTTCCTTGGCGTCGATTGCCGCCATCACCCGGGAGAAATCCAGGAAGGTCATGTAGGTGCCTTCGTTGCGGGTGTAGCCCACTGCCGGCATCTTCTGCTTGATGAAGTTCTCGATCATGGTGTGGGTGTTGTCCATATAGGCATTGGCCTGGTCAAACCATTCGCGACCGTACTTGTAGGCCGCCTCGGTTGCTGCCACACCCAGGGTGCTGATCTCGGCACGGTGGAACTGGTTTACCCGAGACAGCAGGGTCGGATTCTTCGAGTAATAGTGGGCGCACTTCATACCGGCCAGGTTGAATGTCTTGCTGATGGCGGTTGAGGTGATGCTGTTGTTGACCACGTCGCGGTCCGGCAGGGAGGCGAAGGGGACCATCTTCTGACCGGCGCGAATCACATCGCAGTGAATCTCATCGGAGATCACTACGACATTCTTCTCCAGTGCCAGCCGACCCAGGCGTAACAGTTCGTCCTGCTTCCACACATTACCGGTGGGATTCTGCGGGTTACACAGAATGAGTGCATAGACATCGGGCGTCATCTTCGCTTCGAGGTCATCGAAATCGAATTCGTAGCGCCCATTCACTCGTTTCATCTGGCTATCGACCGTCTGAATGTTGGCGGCGCGGGCCATGGAGTAGAAACCGCTGTAGGCGGGTGAAGGAATGATGGCCTTGCCGCCGATGGGTACGAAGGCGCGCAGGGCGGCGATCACACCGGGGTAGACACCGTCGGACAGTGTAAGCTCATCGGGCCCCAGATCGACACCGTGATGCTCGCCAGTCCACTTCACGATTTCTTCACGCAGTGGATCGGTTGTACTCAGGTAGCCCCAGCTGTGGTGACTGACCCGTTCCTGCAGCGCTTCGGTGATACAGGGTGCACATTCGAAGTCCATGGACGCCACACCCATTCCGTATTTGAATTCACCGCCGGGGTAACGCCGTGGCGGGGAATCCCAACGGGAACAGTTACTGCCGACCCGGTCATAGACCTTATCGAAATCGTAGCGGCCATTGGCCTTGCGGGGATAGGAATCGGACGGGGACTCCTGGGCTGATGCCTGGGTCGCGGCCAGGGATGCTGTTGCACCGGCCAGGGCCGTTACGCCAGCACTCTTCATGAAGGTTCTTCTGTTAAGTCCAGCGTTTGAACTGTTTGATTTTGTCATCGCGGTACCTCTAATTTTGACCTTTTATTCGTGTCTTTTTTATAGCCTTGTAATGATCCCAGCAAAGTCCTGATGCGACGGGGATTCGGGTTTTCTGGATTTCCTTAAATTCTGTAATCAGCGATCAATGTGCTTATCCTGTCGTGCGCCTTCGGCGCCCTGTCTACTGACCCTCGGCTTCCAGGCGTTCCTGTACCCTGGCGCCACGCAGAATATTCACCATGCCGTAGTTACCTTCATGGCAGGCGTATTCATAGACCTGACCAGCCACCTTGGTCATCGGCACGACGGCCGTGATCGTATCGGAGAACGTGCCCGGATCCTCGATCGTAAATTCGTAGTCCACAGTAACCTCATCGACCCGGGTGAAACGTTCCGTGAGCGTTTTTTCCAGGGACGTGCCCACGCCACTGAAGCTGGTGGACAGGCCATTGAAATTTTTCGTTACCACCACCAGGGTGTCACCATCCCAATAGCCCTTGGAGTCGCCGGTGTAGAGACGCACATCCTCATCCAGAGACGCCATGGCATCTGCCGAATCGAACAGCGGGACGATACGGGCATCGTGAATCATCTCGGTCATGATCACCGCGGTGTTACGGCTCTGGATGATTTGTACATTGTTGTTGTATAGCGACGGCGTAAAAGGTGGTCCGGCATTGAAGCCTATGATGCAGCGCTCGGAGAGCCCCCTGTCTTCGGGTCCATCGGTGCCGATACCGCCAGCGGCAATGCGCACTGGACGCGATTCACCGGTGGTTTCACCACCGTACATACCCTGCCGACCAACGGCACCTTCCACCAGGGCAGGCATCTGCCCATCTTCAGGAAAGATGATATGTGATGTACGCACCGAATCACCGATACCGGCATTTTCGACCCAGAAGTCGTTGTAAGACTCGTCCACACCTTCGATATTCAGCGCCGAATCAGATGCCGCATCGGATGCAGCCTGCCGCGCCTTGATCTGTTCGATCTCGGCAGCGGTGAGAAACTGCCGCGTGCCGTATTGGGCCGGGCGCTGCATTGGAATATCAGAGGAAAAATTCCATACGCCTTGCAAGTCGGGTTGGCCCCATTCGGTACGGGGAACTTCATAGTCACTCTGGGCGAAGGCCGCAAGCGGCGCGCCCAGCATTATCAGGAAAGGAACTGTTATTTTTTTCTTCTCAAACATCGTTCAGTCTACTCGTACAAACTACTCATATTCATCCCACGCCATACGCATCCAGCCTTCCGTGTTGTCGTTGTTGGGTGCATAGCCGCGGGCGGGTTCGGATTCCATGAATGCGGCGAAGGAGAGCCCTTCAGCCCTGGCATCGCGCAGTCGCTGGCGTATTACCGACAGCATGTCGCGATAGGCCAATAAATCATCTCGTGTCGAGATCTGTCCATGACCGGGAATGATGCGTGTCTCATCATCAATGAGAGACGCGATATTCCAGGTGGCGTCGATCATGCCGTCGAGGGTGCCGCCGTTATTGCGGTCGATGAAGGGCAGGCCGTAGCGCACAAACATGTCACCGGTGTGGATGACGTTGGTGTCGCTTAAATAGTCCCGCGCAGCACCATCCGTTTGGCCAGCATCGGTGTTGACGATATCGATGGTGCTGCCATTGAAATAGAAG
>Ga0181592_10000352_pt1 | contig 34550 bp, 20 predicted proteins | sample 071ome_20_FD_133755 | JGI IMG/M metagenome (GOLD analysis project Ga0181592, IMG submission 133755) | Coastal salt marsh microbial communities from the Groves Creek Marsh, Skidaway Island, Georgia - 071412BT metaG (megahit assembly) | ecosystem: Environmental > Aquatic > Marine > Intertidal...
CCCTAAATCTTCTTTCAAGAGAACCTCTAATATTAGCGTCCCCACCAAATAAATGGGAAGGAACACTAGGATCTATTCCAGTTCTTTGATTATATGTTGTTTGTTGTTCTATTAATTCACCTTTTGGTTCATGTGAATTTGCTAGTTTAACGGGTTTTGACGGAACAATTTTTTCTCCTGGTCCTAAAATTTTTCTAAGTGCATCATCAGGATTTTTGTAAGGAGTTCCAGGACCAGTTCTTACTTGCTCTGAAGTGACGATCTTTGCTTTACCCTTTCTTTCTGGATTTGGATCTTCTCTACGCTTCTTCTTCGCTCTTCTTTCTCTTTCATCCTCACTCATTGATGCACGGTCATCAGCATCACGACAGAAAGGTTTGGTCTTTTGACCTGGTTGCTTAGCACAAGGTTTACCATCATACTTGCCACCTGCCTGAACCCATCCACCACCTTTAAACCAGTCACGAAGTGAGTAACCAGGATCCTTTGCGGATTTACCATCTCTTTTTTCTGTGATGGTTTCTTCATTAGTCACATAATCTGCCGCAGTGTCAATGTAATCTGCTGCCTTAGTAATCTTTGACTGTACCCATGCCTTAAGTTCTCCTTCACCCTTTTTACCCATCTTTTTTTGAAGACGAGAAACAGCGTTTTTAATAGTCTTCAATTCAGAACGAGCCATGGAATACTCGTGATCTTTTTTATTTTCCTCATTCATTTTTTTCTTTTTTCCCTGACAATGGGCACGCTGAGAAAATCCTTTTGGGTTATTGCAGTCAATTGACTTTTTATATTTGTCGGACCAACCCATTAGAATTTAAGATTCTTCTTTATTATTTAGAAAACCTTGTTTGAGTAGTTTTGAAAGTTCTGCCGTTGAACCAACAAACAAAGCATTATTTGTGACATTGTTTGTTGTTTTTGTTCCCGAATCTTCTTCCAAATCTTTTACTTTTTTCTGTAAGTCAACTAACTTATCAGTAGTGTCTGCAACACTTTTAATAAGTTGACCAGCAACTTCATATGCTCTTGGACTACCACCCTCACCGGCAAGTTCCATAATTCCATTAATTGCTTCTTGACCTTTTTCAATTAATGAATATAAATTTGCACGAGTATATTCATAATCTTTTGTGAGATCCTGGGATGTTTTATTGGGAACTTTTAATTCTGCTGGTTTCCCTTCTGTTTCTACGATTTCACACGTTGTGTTGAGTGCATCGTCTATGCTATCAAATTTATCAGACATGGATTAAATATCAACTTTTCTTGTTGGACTAAAGTCAGCACCGCTTTCGAAGAAATCTAAAGATTCATTGAATCCAAAATCATCTCCTGGAATAATTAGAGCATCATCAGCAGTACTGAGAACATTAAGTTTTGCTCCATTTAAATGCTCACTTGCAATTGTTTCATTATATCCCCTCATAACAGACATTGATGTGCTAGTTAATGAGGTTACCTTCATTATTTCATTATCAATAATGACTCTACTTCCTGTTACCAATCCAGAAGTATCATTTAGATTAATTACAGTTTCTGTAGTATCAACTGCTTCCGTCAATATTGCACCAGTATCATTATCATAATCTTTTCTTGCTTGTGGAGTTGCTGTATATCTTACCTGTCTTTGTGCCGTTAATCTATTAGTATCCGTATAGTAATCAACTTGAACCTTACGAATGATTCCATCTGTGCTATCTGCAATAGGACCAAACAGATAAGTTTTGGCAGTAAACTGTAGAGTATAAATCAGTGCTCTACGTGTTGAAAAATCACCTTCATAATCATCTTGAAAATTTATACTTTCTAAAACCACTGGAATATCTCTCTTTTCACCAATCGAATCAATTAGTTCAACTGTAATATTGAATGATGGTTGAAAATATGGAAGAATTTGTTCTAAAATTTGTAGTGCATCATCATTTAATTTTGTTAGAATATTTAATTCAAATCCCAAATTATATGGGACTGGCATATAAACTTTTTTAACTCTATTATTTTCGTCTACTGCTTTAAAAGTTTGAGTTACAGAAACTTTTCTTGATGGGTCATATGAGATACTATTCATCTCAAATGACATTCTAGGCAAATTAATTTGAACAGCTCTATTTAATTCAGGTTGCTGTTCAAGTCTTGCTAAAAACTTTTGGGAAGGACCATATGCTAGAGGGACTTTAATTTCACTTTCAACTCCTCCACTAGCGTTATCGTGCTTTACATAAATTTGATTAAACAGTGTTCCAAAAGAAACGACTGTTTTTCTAATTATTTCGTGATAAAAATAAGTTCCTAACATTAATAATTACCAAATGGATTGGATTCTGTAAAATCAAGTATGAGATCTGCCGCAGTTTCAATCTCGTCATTATCAGTATATTTATCATATGTATCATCATTGGTATGGAAATCAACTGCATATCTTGCTGAAGATGCCGTACCAACAATAAGTTCACCGTTAGTGAATGTTCCATCAACATAAGAGATTTTGAGAATACTCGTGTCTTTATCCCATTCTTTCACTCGTGCTGTTGTTCCTGATCTATCTCCAGTGACTATCTCATTAAACTGATATGTACCAATACCAGAAATAAGTGGTGGATCTGCAATTGTTATTGTTGGTGCAGTAACATAACCAATTCCAGGATTGATAATTCTAATTGCAGTGACAATATTGCCACTAGAAATTTCTGCTCTGGCAACTGCTGTTGCAAGTGATGGATCTTTAAATGCATCATCATTGGATATTGTTACAACTGGAGGGGTAGCATATCCACTACCAGGATTTGTAATCGTCAATGCACTGATGGTTCCACCAACGCCCACGGTTGCCGTTGCTGTTGCTGTATTTCCGACACCAGAAGGACTTGCTATTGTAACTGTAGGTGCCGTAGAATACGCCGCTCCGGGGTTAGTTATGGTTAATTGCGTTACCGTTCCACCAAGACCAATTGTTGATGTTGCAGCGGCACCAGCAGAGGGAGAACTAATAGTTACAACAGGAACAGATGAATATCCAGAACCACCATCATCAACAGTAATTGATACGAGTCCTTTTTGTGTAGTTTCAATAGAGCAAGTTGCCGCAGCACCTGTTCCTCCACCACCTGTGATGTATATTGAAGGAACTGTGGTATACCCAGCACCAGTATTCGTCAATAAAATTTCTTTTAGTGATGTAATACCACCTTTAGATGTCGTTATGGCAACTGCCGTGGCAGTTGTTCCAGAAACTGGTGCAGCATCAAAAGTCACAACTGGTGTGGATGTATATCCACTACCATCATTGTTTAAAAATATTTCTCTAATATATCCAGTATTAATAAGAGATGATGCAGTTGCTGTTGCACCAATACCAATCAATTGTAAAGTTGTTATATAACCCTCATCCTGAATTTGTGTATCAATTTCATCAATCGTAGTATCAACAACTTCATCTTCATATTCGAAGAGTTCACATTTTAATTGATATACGTAATTTTTTCCTAGTTGATAAAATGGATCTTCGTGTTCAACAAATTTAACTTCAAATAATCTTTGACCTAATGGAAAATAAATTAAATCACCTTCTCTTGGACGAGTTGCCAATGCAATTTCAGAATTATCACTAGCATCCAAAAATGGTGATATAAAATCTTCAAATCTTTCTTTTGATATTGTAACCGTTAGTTCGTCTCTTAAAGACATACCAAACTTTGTTAAAATATCACCAGCACCACTATATCCCTCAAATGTATTGATATATGCTTCAATTACATAGTTATCATCAAATTTTGATAACTCAACCTCATTCAAGATAGTATCCTGATTTAAAACTTTTCTTGGAATATATGTGACATCAACACCATGAAATCTCAGGTGCTCATTTATTATGTCCTGAACCAATCTCTGTTCAGATTGGGTGCCTTGAAGAAAGAACGGATTTAGTGCCATTATCCAATAAGATCGAGAGGTGGTAACTCATGCTCAAGCATCATGGTTTGCTTGAGTTGTTCTAATTCTCTTTCGGCATCATCATAAATCTCTCTACCATTTAATTCGATGCCACCAGGTAATTTAACTCCTCTAAACTTCAGTAAGTTTTGTCCCCATTGACGTTTAATTAGAGCAGTCAGATATTTTTTAACAAAACTATCATTATAAACTTGAGTAAATGATGCTGGATCGAGTGCTCTGTAACAATCAATAACTAAGAAATTGCCTGCGTTTTGTGCATTCCAATCGATGTCGAGATACATTCTATCTTGACGTTTATTAAACCTTATTTGTTTGTCTGTGGTTAATAAGTGATCAATATCTTCCAAGTAACTCTTTGTCATTGCATATTGCAATAATTCAACCGAGTTAAAATAATATAGGTCATTCAAAAATAACTGATATTTGATACTGAACATCCCACCAGAAATGCTGCTGGTATCAAACTTAAAAACTCTTTCAATTCCAATTACCGAATCTGGAACTTGAATATAATTTGATGTCTCATAAAAACTGAATGTTGTTGCTGAACCAACAATGGTTGCATTTGCAGTTGTAGTTACAATACCAACACCATTGGTTCCACCTGCTTTTCCTCTATCAATGTCTTCTTGTTGAAGTTCGTACTTCAAGAACATTCTTTCAACACCATCAAAATGACGCTCATTAAAATATTGAATGGCGTCATCAACTAAATCATCAATTTGATCATCATCAACGTTGATTTCTAAGACAGGGGCACCCAAACGCCTTAGGCAGTAATCGATTAATCCTTGACGCGTTGATGGTTTTGCCATTACTCTTCAACCTCTGAGTTCTGAAAATCATCATCTTTTACTGGAGACTTTGTTTTGGAGTTACTTACTGGTTTTCCTTTTTTGAATTCTAAAAGTTGTGCCAGAAGATTATTTTTCTCCTCTTCAAAATCCTTTTTCAGTGTTTGGATTTTTGCCTCCAGTAAAACATTCTGATTAGTTAGTGCTGCTATTTTTTGATTATATAGAGTCACCAAAACATTAATATCTACTTCACTATTCACCATTTTTAGAATGTTCCCCCGTCAATAGTTGTAGTCCAAACTGGTCTGTCACTATATGTAGTAGAAACGATAGTTGGATTTACAGATACACTTGTTCCTTCAGAAACAATATCATTTGTGGTATCAAATGTTCCCTGAACACCGATCAAAGTCACTGTATTTGAAGCACTGGTAGTGGTTTTCACCATACCATATGCCGCACTGTTATTTTGTTGAGTAATTTGTGATCCAGCAGCCAAACTTGCATTTCCACTCAATGTTAAAACTACCTCGGTTACGGCAGTCAAAAGTTGAGTAGAAGTAAATGTTGCCGCAGATGGTGCGGTTGTTGACCTCTGAAGACCAGTGCTATCAAAATAAGTAACACCATGTGTTGAGAAATCACCAGACTGATAATAGATACCTTTAATATCTAAGAAACCTTTTGTTCCTGAAACAACACTATTTGAAATAGTTGCATCGGGAATATAGGTTAATCTTCTACTATCATTAGCATGTGATTCAAAAACACCAGAAGTGGCAATGGAACTATCATCCATACCAAAGAATCCAGTCTTATTATTACTGGTTCCACTACTTGTATTGTATTCGAAAGAAATACCACGGTCAGTATTGGTATCAAATGCGTGAGTTACTGTTAATTCTGTTGTGGTTGAAATTCCAGCAATCGTTGGATCGGTTAGTGTAATAACTTTATTAACCGAATCATATGAGGTAACAGTGTTTGCGGCACCTATATTCAGACCAGCATCACCACTTATAACATCACCAGTATTGATACCAACAACGGAGTCTAATCTAATAGTGCTTACACCAGAAACGACGGTTTCCATTACCGTCCTAACACTTGTTACATCACCAAGATTTAAAATTGCTTCGTTAGCACTAACGGTCGATGAATTAACAGTAGTTGTTGTTCCATCAACTTGAAGATCACCCTTAACAATAACAGTTCCTTCATTACTGAAACCATCGGGATATGGGTCAATGTAAAGAACATTACCCCCACCAGGTCTTGTTGAAATAACGTTGGATGAAATACCAACGTTATCAATTACAAACTGACTGCCAGCAGGTAGATTATATGTTTGACTTGTATTCCAAACCCAAGGAGCACCTGTTACTTGAACGGAATCAGATCCATTTTCATCATATTCGATTTTAGCATCTTTGCTATCACCGAAAGTTAGAAACTGATCGTCTGGAATTACAACTTCACCAGCACCATTAGTTCTTAATTCAATATCTCCATCAGTATCATTGGATGAAATTGTATTTCCATCTATTGTTATATTATCTACTGACCATTGATCTACTCTAGGTAGACGTGAAATGGCACCCAAACCACCAGGGTTTCCTCCATTCTCCGTCAAAAGAACTGGAACAAAACCATTTGCTGGTGTTGTTGGATTATCTTGCCCAGCAACTAAACCTGGTGCAATACTTAGAAGATCTGTGTAATATCTACCACCAATTAACTGGGGATTTTGCGAGTTGTCACCCGCATAAAGCCTTCCACCTCTATTACCATGTGTTCCAACGCCAATTGTTAATCCAAGTTCACCATAATTTAGAGTTGCTGGTGCGGTAGTACCAGTAGATCTTTTAACTCTAATGATACTTGCCATTAGAATGAACCTCCATTAATATCTAAATTCTGTGTAGCTCCTGGTGTTAATTCTAAAGTCGCATCCCACTTATTGGTTGTGGCATTGTAAACAAGAACCATGCCGTTTGATAGTGTTCCAGCATTGACGTCACTTAAACCAGAAAGAGTTCCGGCAGTATCCCCAACAATTGAAGAAACAACCTTGATTGCGTTTTGTTGACCTACTCTTACTTTTATATCTGGCATAAGAACATACCGATTTGGTAATTTTCAGGATCTAAAATATATTTATACTCCTTCTAATCCGAGTTTGGACACAACTTCTTGTTGCTTTATAAAAAGTTTTAATGATACTTTAAGCATTGCTTTCAATTCGTTAATGTCATTACAATCATCAACCATTCTAGATTGTTTTTCATATTCGAACAGTTTGTTCATAGATTCCAAAGAAATTTCTTCAGGATTTATCATTGATTAACTCCATGAGTAGGTTTTTTATCACTTGAACGTCTTTTTTTAATTCACTAATTTCATCTTTTTGTTTTTGACGTTCTTTTTTCATTCTAATATACTGATTATATTCGTAAGTATCACAATTGACTATTGCCCCTGTTTTTTCGTCACGGAAAAGATTACTATGTCCTTCAATTGGTATCATGCTAGTGCAATTGCCCTCATATCACGGAATTTTGTAGTGTATGCTTCATTTGTTCCACTCATTACAATTTTGATTGCAAATCCAGAAAATTCTGGTAACTCATCTGCAGTAAATTGATACTCGATGAATTCATTATCTTCACTTGCTTTTACATAAACATCTGGTAGACCATTATTTAAGGAAGTATCAATCACGGTATCTCCAATACCATCACCATCAATATCCTTTAGATTACTGTAACCAGGGAATAGTTCATAGGATTGTTCAACCTCACTAGAATCTGGTCTAACCAGTTTATAAAGAACTCTAAAATCACTTGAAGAATTTCTATAAGATGTAAGAACAACTTTCAATGAAGTTGCTGGTTTTTGTAAATTAACTGTGTTTGAAATGTAAACAGAAGAATGTGGATCATTTGAAATTTGATTCGATCTAGAATCGGTTACATAGTTTTCAATTGGATTGTTAAGTCTATTTCTAGCAAATACAAATGTTGCTGCCTCAGTTAAATCAATAACTGGTGAAAGATTTTTGTTCGATGACTCCATCCTTACACCTAGTGTCAATGACTTGCTCTTTGGTAAAGATGTTAGTCTATTGACTTCATTAACTCTTGAGCAAACAATTCTTGGTGATGATAATGTATTAACTTTGTTAAGTGCAACAGATTCATATCCTTGGTCTAAGAAAGATTCTTCACTACCACCAGAACTTGTTCCAGAAACTGTTCTCAATGTTGCAGAAACACTAGTATTTTCAGGATTTAGTACATTAAAGTATGGGATTACTTCATTGTACTGAATATTCTGCGTTGCTCTTCCATTCGAACCACCGAAAGATCCTTCATTATTGAAACTTAATAAGTCCGCACCAGAATTTTTACCCGCAGGTCTAACAAATTCAAGGTGATATGTGTCAATTTCTCTAGATGCAACTAAAGTTTGGTTAGTTGGCATTGTATGAGAATTATTAATTCTGGTTAGTGAAACACCATTCAATTCATATTTTCTAACAATGTCACCAACCGCATGATTACGAACCGTCGATTCATTTTCACCGCGAGCAACAATGGTAACCGAACCAACATTAACTGCATTATATGAAATAATCTCATCATTTATTAGTACATATCCTGGGTTTGAACCAGAAACTGCAGTTCCTTCAAAGGTCGAAAAGTCCGAAGTACTTCCAACAGATATTGTTGTATTTGTTGATGTGACTGATGCAGTTAATGTAGTTGATTGGGTGTCTGGTAAAATTCCACTAACATTCACAATATTGCTATTGGAATGCATACCGTGATTGTAATGACTTACTTCAAATACATTTCCATTATAAAGATCATTAGGAACAGAAGATGTTCCCCTGACAGTGGTTCCAGACATTGAAACCAAAGTGTTTCCACTATAATACGATAGTGTTTGGTTTTGTCCAAATGCTTCACCACTAACATTTGTCAAATATAGAGTATCAATATTTGGAACCGATGTAACAGAAATCAATGCATTTCTTCCAGCACCACCAACGGAACTGGTTGTAATACCAAGCAAGTCACCAACCTTATATCCATTACCGGTTGATGCAAGAGAAACGTTAGTTACTGTATTTCCAGAAACTGTGATATCTGCAGTTGCACCAGAACCATTACCATTAATTGTGTAAAGTGGAACTGCCGTGAACGAACCATTTGAATAACCAACACCAACGGTACTGATACCAACTGTATTAATATTTCCACCAGTTGCTTCAATATAACCAGTATTTGAACCTTCTGCAACTTTTACACCCGTTGTCAATATACTATTAAGTGCATAACTAGTTGACATACCTACCGTTAATTTTCTTGGTAGTGTCTTTATTGGATTATTAGTTAGTTTTGGTAGATTTACATCAGCTGATGCATATGTACTTCCAATCGAAATAGATGGATTGTTGAAATATGCCACACCAGAAGTAGAAATAAACTCTGCCTTATAGAGTTTAAACTTCAGATCCTCAGAAATAGTAGGTGACCAAACAGAACCATTTTGTGGTTTAAACAAATTACCACCAGTATACTGATTTGAATAAATTACCTGATCCGCATTTGGATAGGACTGTGTATCTACAGTTGCTTTATTCGTTTCACCAACCCAAACTTCGTAGTCATCTGAAGATGGGCAGATTAAAGTTAATGCATATTGCTTGTTTGGTTGCAAATATAGTGGTGAAGGTAATGTTACTTGAGTTGCAACTGATCCATCAGTAGAAGTTTTAACATCCGAAGGTAGTAAACCAACTCTTGCAAAATTTTGAGTTAATTTATCTTTTGGTGTTCCTCCAATATCAGTTTCTCTAATCTCAACAAATACCTTTTCACTAGTATCTTTTGATTTAAAGAATAAATCAATTTTTGTCAAGAATCCACCAACATTATCACTTCTAAATGTTTGACTCAATGGATCTCTTCTTAGTGCATTTAAAGGAAGAGCAGTTGGGGTTCTTCTGATTGAAACATTTTCAGTATAAACTTCTGGATTAATAACTCCCAGACTATAGAATGATGTTTGAGAGAAATTAATTGATGTTCCCGAAGAATTTGAAGAACTAGTTGTCAATTTAAATGACTTAGTTCCTTTTTTGAAGGTTGTAGAAGGCGCTGGTGAAGCAAGAGGATTTCTAATGAATAAGCAACCAATCAAATCTCCAACCGTATCTGATGTAAGTGATTGTTTTGAAACTGTTGCCTGAGCAGAACTAGTTTCTCCAACCAAAGTCATATCACTAACAACATATCCATAAAATCTTCCCTCAGAGTCATCTGCCAAGGAGAAAGTATCAATGTTTATTAATGCTGCAGAAGAGGAATATGTTGTAGCAATATCTAGTGAAGGTGAATATGGATTCTTATCATAAGTTTTTGTGGGACTCAGATAAGGACCATACTTATGATTTGCATTTGCTAGTCTAAATGCCGCAACTTTCACACCATCTTGATATCCATAAACAGTCTCTCCTGCCTGGAATGCACCACTACTCATCGTTACTTGTAAAAGTTTTGGAATTACATCAATATTTGAACTACCACCAAAGAATGAGTAGTGATTAGTTGATGGTTTTAATCCACTTGCTTCAAATTGAATGTTTCTTGATCTTAATTTATTGTTGATTTCAGAACTAGTGACTAGATTTGAGATGTAGGTATTTTCCCAATTGCTTTGAGACCTTACAATTCCACCAGATTGAACATTTAATGTTCTTACCCATGTGTCAGAAGATGGTGTTAACTTTATGTTACCATTATAATTTTCGACTCCGAATGGATTGATTTTTTGACTCTTAGTTGCAAATGTCTGTTTAATATCACCCCACTCAACGGAGGAATAGTTTAGAGTTATCAAATCTCCAGTCTTTTTGATATTTGGATCTAAAAGAGTAAAGTCTGAAGAGAAATCAAGAGTATTAATATCTTGATTTGATGATGGAGAAATTTGTGACTTTAATGAGTAGAATGCTAAATCAGATCTTAACTCAGTACTGGAAATATCAACCGTAGAATTTGCATCTGGATTTTCAGTATCAATAAATCCAGTTCCTTTAAAATTATCTACAAAAAATCCTGATTTGAATCTGCTCAGTCCATCGGTATCTTGAACCTGTAAAGTTTTGGTATCAAGTTCGAGGAGAGTTAGTGATGTGAGTTCTTCTACGGTTTCAAGTCTATCTTCGATATTACGAAGATCTTGCATCGTATATCTCTTGTTGTTGACAAGTCTAACATTGACATCATCTGGATTATACAAGTATGCTGGAAGTTCTAGTGTTGCCAGGTCCATAGAATTATCCACTGTTCCTGGTTCAACAGGATTTTGTGAGGCAACACCTTTTACAACAGAAATATTACCGTTTTTATTCAAAACGATTTTATCAATTCTAGGAAGATAATATGAATATCCTACAATGGAACTTTCATTTGGTGAAACAACCAGTGTTGGATTTGAACCAGCAGAACTAAAATCTCTACTTCCAAATGAAAATGGAGAGGATGTAGTTGAATTAAATGGTGCGACTCTAGGTCTAAAGTCTAAAACATCTGTTGCTCTTGTATTATTCTTGAGGAGAGGAATATCGGATGTGTATCTTTCTTCTCCATAACTATTAACACTGAATACATCACCACTATCTGCTGATGGAACTGTGTAGTAATCGTATACAACTAATAGTCTTCTAGATGGAATATATGAATCAGATCTTCTAACAATTCTCGAATAGTCATAATATTGTTCTCTTTGACCTTTGTCCAACTTATAATCTTGTGTTTTATCCGTGTAATTTCCTTTTCCAACAGATAAAATTGAAGATCTAATATTAGATTCTTGGAAAACTACTGATTCATTTGGTGAAAATCTATTTGAGTTGAGATAAACAAATTCAACTTTTGTTGATGATACTCTATTAACTACCTGAGCAACAGCACCATTACCCTCCCCGATAATTTTTTCACCAACAATAGAAGCAGTGTTTAGATTCAGACCAGATGCAAATGTTAGACTATCTAGAATAACACTTCCATTATCTAGAGATTCATATACTGCAATAACCTTGTTTACATCTGGAACATTAAGTGATATTTCCTTATCTTCTACACGCAAACCATAATAATCATTTTGCGTCATTCCATAAAGGTCTGCCGTAGATTGTGAAGCACTATTAGAAATTTCTAATTGCTGACTTCTAATATAATTTTTTAATTTATTCTGTATCGAGTTCTTTTTAACCGTTGCATTAACAAAAACGTTACTCTGATTTGGAATCAAACCACTGAATGTTACATCGAGGGAATTTCCAGAAACAACTACTTGGTCCGAAGTCAAATTTGCAGAAGTTCCATCTTCATAGAAAATTGAATATCTATCAACTGCATATGGTTCAAAGAAAGAACTTGTGATGCCAACGTCTGTTCTATCAATCGACAATACACCATTATTATCTGTTGATTTTCCAGATGCTTGTCTTTCTACAAGAAGATTTGAACCAGAGAAAGAAACATTAGAAATATTTTTAGAATTCAAACTAGCATATAAGTGTGCCTTATCACTATTCTTGATTGATGATGCACCGATAGAGAATGTGGTGTTAATTGTGGTTCCACTAGGAAGTGATCCATCACATACACCAGAAACATTTTCTACTGCCTCAAGTGTCATCTTAAGACCATCAGTGGAAACACCGATAACTCTATTAAAGGTTTCTACGGTTTTACCAGAAATTTGATATTTTATAATAGTATCTGTTTTAATACCAGCAAAATTTCTACCAGCACATGTTGCAATACCGGCAGCACTAATATCTAACGTATCTGTAATAGAGAAATTTTTAGGAGTCTTTGATTCGAGAACAGTATCTGCAACAAATGCCGTACTTAAACCTGTTCCACCACCAGTTCCTTGGAAAATTGACTTGATGTCCTGTGCTCCATACACATTTATCTTAGTAATAGATCTTGTAATAGACCCACCATTAATTTCAATTTCTTCACCAACAACAAAAGAACCAGAAGTTTGGTCTAGTTTGAATACTTCTCCTGCATGGGATACGACATAACCAGAAGCACCACTATTCTTTCCTTTAAAATGTGAACCAACTGGAACTTCTGCTAGTGTTGCACTAGAACTCAAAGTTAGTTCGGTAAAGGTCTGAACATCCCAAAGATATAAGTCCCACTGATTAGCAGACTTATTAACACTATCTGCATCAGCGAGTGAGAATGAGTATACTCTTGCTCTTCCTATCTGTGTTCCAGTTGCAGATTCGGTATCTTCTTTTCTTCTATTATAAAGATCTACCGTAAAGTTATTATTAATTCCAACAACTGGAGTTCCAGAAACATTATTAACTTTTAACTTATTTCCCATCTCAAACGGGATAGATGCACTAGAAACGTTTCTAGATGATCTTGGTTTTTCTATGTCTAAAATAGAAGTTGCTGTTTTTTCAACATCAAAACCCTGAACATATGCTTTTCCAGGTGAAACTTTAATTGCCAGAAGATCATCCGATGGGGTATTTCCCTGCTCAGTAATCTGATTGGAGAAAAATACTCCATCAGACCCGATTCTATCATTTAATGAGTTTTCTACTTCAACATCAAATGGATCTACGGCATAATTTCCAGATTCTTCAAAAGTTCTCTTTGCAATATAATCTTTAATTTGTGAGTAGGTATTTGTATCCTGTATTTTTTTAACTACACCGTCAGTTACCCTTAAAATTTCAACAAAATCTTTATCATCAGTATCGGTTAATCTTTTCTTAGAAAGAACTGCAGAAATTTTTAGTCTATCCGCACCAGGTGCTGCATAATTAGAAAATCCTCTTGCATTATCATAAAGACTATTATCGTCTTGTGCATCTATAATAGACTCTGTGATGAATAAACCTACTCTATATGAAGGAGTATTTGAATATTGGTCAAGTAATAATGTGTCATCATTGACATCTATAAAGTGTCCTCTTATATAATAAACACCCTGTGAAATTGAAACTGCAGATGCAGTAAATGTTGCTTCTGAATTAATTAGTGTTGCAAATGTATCACCTGTTGGAATAGTCGTATTTCCATACGTAATATTATCTAATGCGATTAGAGTTTCACCGTCTCTAAATTGTGAAATATTAAAACTAGCATCTGCTGTGATGTATTTTACATAAATTGTATAGTCACCAGTTTCAGACTCTGTATTTTTAAGAACTTTTTGGACTATAGCGGTTAGTTGAGAAGTTTGTCCCTTAATCTTCTTACCAACCAACTGCTCTAGATACAATCCAACACTTAATCCCACATGTGTTGGATTAATTTTAACAGCAAAATATGATGGATTATATGTAATATTTCCTGGAATTACAATGGAACCATCTTTAAAAATATGATTTGCAAAAGATTTAACTTGATTTTGGAGAATTGACTGTAAAGTTGTCAGTTCTCTTGATTGAACTGGAAATCCGGGTTTAAAAAGAACCCTATAAAAATTACTATTGGGATCAAAATCGTCATAATATGGCGAAACATTTAAATTTGTTTTTTGTGACATCTTTAGAATTCCAGGATAATTTTAATATCTTCTTTTTGTCTTGGGTTCCTTGAAACGCGAGGTCTATTATCGATGTAGATAATGTCTCCCGATCCTTTATTTATCTCGGAAAGAGCAATTCCATTTGTGAACTGAGTTGCTAGATTTACATTTTTTGTTGCAGTAACTGCGGTTGTAATACCTGTGAAATCTTGATCGATCGAACCACTAAAACTATTAACTGAAGTTATAGTTCCACCATCTTTTGAAAAAGAAACTTTCGTTGCTTCTGATACAACACTCTTTGAATCTTTTTGGTCATAAGAACCAGTATTGTAGTAGAGTGAGCGATCTTGGAAATACTTTAGAACTTTTGTTTCAGTATCATAAGAAGCAATATAACCAGTTGCAGTTCCAACTCCAGTGACAGTTTGGAATATTTTATTTCCAGGATTGGCGTCTTCTGGATTAGATACCGAAGATAATTTAAAACCACCCAAGTTTGAAAATTGACTCTCTGCAAAAACAGATGATGCTGTTCCAATTCTACTTGGATTTTTAATGATACCAATTTGTGCAAATCGTGTATCTAGTGGAAAGTCTTTCGTTGATGCATCAAAACGAGCATAAACTAGTACACGGTCTGTTCCTAGTTCCTCATAAACGTTGTATCCATGACCTCTGGATGGTGGAATGATTGGAATCAAGTGGGCAAAACTAGTTGCACCTGAATTAATTGTCGATAAATCAACTCTTCCATAAGAATACCCCTTTCCTCCAGCAGAAACAGTTGCTGAAGTAATTTTTCCACCAACAACATTTACAACTGCTTTTCCACCTTCACCATCACCTAAAATTGGTAGTTCTGCATCAGTTGTATTATATCCAGAACCCTCTTTTTCTACATAAATTTTCTTGATTTGATTTTCATTAATTGAAGAATCTCCATTATCTCTTACAGAAACAATTTGAGAATCTGTTGTAGTCTCCCAATCATTTGGAACTGGAATATACTCAATAGAATCGAATTTAATAATATCACTTGGAGAAACAGTGAAAAGATATTTCCAAATATATCCATCACCACTTTCACCTGCTCTAGATGGTTCTAGATCAACAAAAGTTGGTTCATCCTGTGAAAAGTTACCAGTTGGATTTGTTTCTGAAGAACCATTGTCAATACAAACATAAACTCTGAAATCACTATTAATTACATAATAATTTGCATCATACAAGCGTGTTGAATTAGTTTGTGGTGATGGATTTGATAAACTGTAATCATGTCTGTACATTTCATATACAGTTCCCTGTTTCCAATCAACCCTTCTAATCAATCTTCTAATATCATTTTTGGTAATTCTCTTACCAAAAATCATAGTATCCTTAACATGACTTAGATAGTTAAGATTATCAATCGGAGATGGAATATTGCTATCCCAAGTCGAAGATCTACCGAATCCAACAACCGATGGATTTGGTAAACTAAGGAAAACATAATATGAATTGTTAGGGTCACTAACAGAATCCACAAAATTTTTCGCGTTTAAAATTCTAAATTGATCTGTAACAATCGCAGCCATATTACTAGCTTTTTTCTATATTTATAAGTAATTAACTAAGTTGTTTTCTCAGAGAACCATTGTCTCTAAGTCCATACTTTCTTCTTTGGATTGTTGGGAACGTTGACAATCCAGAATTGACTGTAAATCCAGAAACACCAATACCAATAGAATTTGAAGATCTGGTAAATCCAGAAAGTCTTCCCCATGAAAATTCACCACAAGGATTTGTTCTAGATCCCGATGTTTCACCTATGGCGGTATAATCAGATGTTGAGAGAATGTTGGTTACTATTGAACCAGTAAGATTTACTCTATTGAAGGAATGTACATAGTAAATATTGTCAGCAAATGTTGTTCCAATACCAATAACCGCATTGTCATCACCATCAATTGAAGTAATACCATTACCAACTGCTGTATTTGAAACTAGAATTGGATAATTAACCAATAAAGAATCGATATCATCGGTTTGATTAAATTCAAGATCAAATTTGATTGCTAATGGATTTCCGCCAGTGCCAGTGGTTGTTGATATGCCTGTAATAATTCCACTGTACCCAGATACAAATCGTATTCCATCAATCAATTCTTTATTTGCATCTGGCAATTTCGTAATCAGAGATGGTGTTGCAGAAGTTGTATAACCAGAACCAGGATTTGTTATCGTAACAGATGTAATAGTTCCTGCAGAAGAAACAACGGTATCTGCAACTGCTTTTTCTTGATCTTGATACAGACCAAAATCAAAAGTCCTAGTTATTTCTACAGTATTTGCAACAGATTTATTGAGTTCAACCTGACCATTATTGAAAGATGTGATACCAATCACATTGAAAGTATCATCAATAATTTCTAAACTACCACTAAAAATTCTATTCAAAGAATGACCCACTTTGATTTGTGAAGTATTGATTCCAGTAATAACCGTAGATCCAATACCAACTGTTCCAACTCTACCAGAGATTTCTGGTTTGAATACTGTCCCAATACCACCAATAGGTGGTGCAATTTGAACAGCAATTGTTGAAGATGGAGTATATCCACTACCACCATCAATAACATCAATTGAGGATATAGTTCCAGCAGCAGAAACAATTGCAGTAAATGATGCTCCTACTGGTTCTGCCTTTCCGTCAAACAATAATCCAGAAACTTCTTGTATTTCAATACTTGATTCAGTTTCTTCATAATTGAATAATCGTGCATCATCAACAAAAATTTCTAAATCATCCACATTGAAATCTTTAATAACTTTCGCCGTAGGGAATACCATACCCTCAAGAGAATCTCTAGATTTTGATTGTGGATTATCACCAATCAAAAGATCTCTTTTTTGCTTATCCCAAGACAATGGTTTGTAATTAACTTCATCAATACCATCACCAAGGTATATTCCAGTCTCAGTTGTATCTGCGGATGTAATACTTGAAACAATTCTACTATCTTGAGTAACTGTTCCTGTTATAGTATCATTTTTGTATATTCTAACTTCATCACCAGGTTTGATAGTCTCATTAACATTAATCTCAATACTATCAATACCACGAGTTCCTCTGTAGAAGAATACATCAACTTTATCTTGTGTTTTTGGTGCTTCGGTAAATCTGAAGGTTGTTCCTCCTTCAAATATGTAAGAAACACCTGGTTCTTGCATAACTCCATTAATATAAATCAGAAGAATAGCATCAAAATCAATCAGTGATGATGTTGCATCAGCACTATTTTTTTCAAAACTGAGAAGTTGACCATTTTTAAATAATGGGAATCTCGTTCTAGTTCCATTTTGTCTTGATTTATTACTATCGATGTAATCAAATTCACCTAATTGCCAGGAAGCAAATGAATCATTAAATACTTCTTCAACTGTAAATTCTAGTTCAGTAATTGGTGATGATAATCCTGCAGCAGTAACCAATCCAACAGGTTTGAATACATCTCCTTTTCTAAATGCATATCCTGGTTTTGTGATTTGGTATCTTGAAATTTCAAAATATGATGTACCGATACCAACAGAAGAAGGTGCAAGAGATAAAGTCATCGATAATCCAATACCAGTTGCAGTGGTGGCACCAATTCCAAGTCTTGATATACCTGTAACAGGTAAATTTTGATATGATGGACTATCAACCGTTACTAATGGATTAGTATATCCACTTCCACCATCAACAATATTGAATGCTAAAGTTCCTCCAGCACCGACTGTTGCTGTGATATTTGCCCCAGAACCATTTCCAGAAATATCAGTAATTGCAACACCAACATTACCTCTGTATCCAGAACCAAATGTTAGATTTGTAAAGTATTCTCTTACTGTTCCGCCAGTTTCATATGTATGGGGAATTGTACTGGTTCCAACATTTACATCAAACGTTGTTGCCGACGTAATACCAGTAACTGGGAATATAAAGTCATTAGTTCCATCTGGGAAAATTGTGGTTGTTCCAGCACCACTGGAGCAGGAGAATTCTAGACCTAATAGATAAACCTGCTTTCCAGATCCGCTTAAATTGTGTGCAGAAGATGTGGTTATCTCTAAAATTCCAGTAACGTTATCATAACGTGAAGTACTAATGTTTAATGATGTGGAACTGAAGGTCGAAACACCCAATAATCCAGAAATAGAGTTACCAGCACCAATGGTTGGTTTGACTTTTGCACCAACAAGAGGTGCATATCCTAATCCTCCAGTAGATGCTACAGAAATTACAACACCACCTCTAGGTATTTGATTCTGATTAACATCTTCTTCAGAAATAATAACAACATCAGACCCCTCTCTAGTAATTCCAGTGAAAGTTACACTAGAAATTCCCGTTACATTATCTGAAGCAAAACTGTAGTTATTGCCAGTATTATTAACAGTGTCTGGGGTCTGGAAAATATCATTGATGAATACTAAGTTACTTCCAGATTCTAAACCAAGAGTATTTTCACCCTCTTTATACACACTGAATGTTCTTCCAATACCATTAAATCCTAGAGAAATATCATCGTATACAGTGTTTCCACTATAATCTTGTCTCAAATAAACTCTTCCATTAAATGTTGATTTTGGAAGTGCAAGAGCACTAGCATTTAATCTATTGTTATTACCCTTACCATCTGGTGCTTCTGTAAAGTGAATTTTATTTCCAACAATATTAAATGCACCTTTGTAAATTCTTGCCTCAGATCCATCCAAATGTGTGGTTGCAGAAGAACCAACAAATCCTCTCGAAACATTAATGATTGGGAAAGTTCCCAAACCAGTAATTGGACCACTGGTAGTCGTTCCTAGACCTACGTTTTGAATTTCTAAGAATTCTTCGTCAACTTTAAGAATATCTCTTGGTCTAATCGAAGAAATACCAGTTAGTGATAAGTACGAAACTCCAGCACCAATAGTTCCACCACCATTATTCTCTAGATTGAATACGAGTGGTGTGTACATTAGTGGATACTGTGTAACACCATCCACCGTAATTAGTGCCTTCTCAAGTTTTTTCTTCATCTCAAGTTTATGACGATTTCCAGATCCAGTATTGGTAAATGTAAATCCAATACCACTTCCACCAGAAGTTCCAGTTAATTTAAATGTGTCTTTGGATGTTCTAATGGCATAAACTCTTGTCGGCATTAAATCAGTACTAATACCAGTTGTAAACTGCTCTCTTATAGTTGATGCAGTAGAAACGTTTGATAACGTCACTGCCCAATTAGTATTATCTGCAAAATAAGACCTATTACTACCTTCACTTATAGACGTAGATGCTGTAATGGAATTAATTCCAATGGAAACAATTGTGCCCAATGAAGTATTATCACCAGAGAAAATACCAGCACCAACTTCAAGAATTGAAGTATTTCCAACTCCAGTGATAACCGTTGAACCACCACTAACAACGTCACCAAGGAAATAACTATTGAAAGTTTTTATTTCTGATATGGTTGTGTTCGCAGCAATACCATCACCAAATACCAAATCACCAATGTTTAAGTTGGTTGAATTACCAATACCAGTAATCGTTGAGAATCCAACTTCTACAATATCACCTGTAAGTAATGTACCACCAACGACAGTAGTTCCAATACCAACAGAAGTTGCGGCAATACCAATGAGTGTTGAATCTGGAGTATAAATTAATTCTTCACCAGTTTCGAAGAAATGATCATTAATTGTGAAGACACCTGTTGATGTGTTTAGTATAGTTGTACTTGATGGATTAAATGCTTTTTCAAAAATAGGTATTCTATTGTAATTTAAATCAAAGTCTGTTTTATCTTTTCCGAATACATTGATAGATCCATAGAAAGCGTTTGATATGGATTCATTTAGTACTCCATTTTCAAAATCATCAGGAACGTTGAATTCATCAATGTCAGCATAAATGTGTTGATTATATGATTGAATTACAATATCGTCACTTAAAAATTCAGTATCTGGATGGAATTTAACAATAACATTTGATCCATCCATTTCGGATGAGAATGTTCCAATTCCTGAAGAAGTTCCAATATTAATAAATGGTGATTGCTGTATATTAGTTCTAATCTGGTCGGCAATAACCATTAAATTATGAACTGCTGATGTATTACCAACACTAACCTTAATAATTGATTTTTGGGTAAACTGGAGAACACTATCAAATTCAAATACAGTGCTAATACCACTAATTACTTTGAACTGAGAATCAAACTTTGCAGTTCTTTCAGTTCCTTCTGGTTGTCCGTCAACTAAGTAACGATAAGTTCCAACACCAACAGAAGTTGTTCCTATACCAACAGTCTTTGTCTTAACAAGTAAGTTATTATTAGTATCATTTTCAAAGGTTAGTCTAATAACACCACCAGAAACATTTAATCCAAATGTACCAATATTCTCTCCAGAGAATTTGTCAAAATTGGATGTATCATAATAATATTCTGCAATATGAGTATCTTGACCATCATAATGACCAACTATTTCAAAATAGTTCATTCTATTGGTATCAGTATTCAATACCTGAGCAAATGTATATGTGGTATCAAACTTATTCGATAGTGCTTCAAAAACATCAGTCTTGAATCCCACCAAACCACTGCCATTTGCAGGACCAACCTTGTTTGTTCTGCTATCTAATCTAACAAATCCAAATTCAGTAAATCCAGAACCAACATTTGCTGGAGTAAAAGATTCTCGGTAAACTTTTAAATTATAATTAAAGTTATCTGCATCTACGGGATCAAATCTCAATGTAGTATCACCACTAGCAGCAAAATCTCCAGAAAAATCTCCAAGTTTAACGTCCGTGAATAAATCAACCTTACTCAAAGTATATGTGTTGTTATAGTCATTTAAAACTACAACTTCACTAACCTGGGAACTTTGTTTATTTTCATCACTAATTTGAATCAAGAATCTGCTATAAAAATCTGTAATTGGATATTCAATCGCTTCAACAAATCTATCCTTATTAAATTCTGAACTTGAGAATCTTCCACTGATGTCATCAATCTGAAGAACACGATTTGTTCTACACTCAATGTAATCTGCAAGTCTCTTATTTTTAAAGATTATGAATCTGGAAGAATCTGCTGTTGCCTCATAGTCCTGAACCAAATCAAATACGTTAATTGTGTCAACTCTTCTTTCAGAAATAAAATCTAAAACTGGTGATACAAACGAATCTGATATACCAACACCAATGTTTGCCTTCGAGATGACCTCAGTGTCAGCAAAGTTTTTCATTCCGGATGGATGAATATGTCTACTTACATCCTCTTGAATTGATTCAAATTCTTGTGGACTCTTAATAGTATAAGAAAGATTTTGATAATAATCATTATCTGGAGTTACTTGTAAACTATCGTTTAGTTTACCAGTATCATTTTTCCACCCAAATCTTTTCTTACTGGAATAATCGACAGAAAATCTTCCATCATATTCTTTTACAGATTCAACAGTACCAAAAATTCCAGAGTTAACACCCTTGATTACATCACCAACTTTGATATCATAATCACCATCCACCTTAATAAGATTTTGTTCAACAACTGTGGTTTCTAAATCTACGGTTGCATTTTGTACCGCTAGTTTCTCTCCCAAGAAAAATAGACCAGGAACTTGTCTAATTTCAAATACGGGAAGATTTTCTTCTTTGATAACAGATGTGAAAGAAGTTTGAATTTCTACAGGAGTTCCAGCATCATCTGTATATTCGGAAATATTATATTTAAGAATAGCTGGGTTTGAATTTGTGTACTCTGTTACTGTAAAATACTGATATCCATGGTCTTCAGAATTAAATCCATCACCAGGAAAAGATACATTACCCAAAGTGTCAGTTACAGACTGTTTTTGTAGTCCTTCAACAAAGATTTTATCTCCCTCTGCAAATGGTGGAGTAATAAATCCATCAATTGGAGGAGTGCTCAATTCTAAAGTTACCGTACCACTACTATAATCAAGAATTCTTTCTACTTGAATACCATTACTATTTCTAATCGGAACTATTTTGTGCTTAACAGAATCCAATCCTCTTGGTTCTGAGACTATATTGATACCAATTATTGTATTTCCGGCAAATTGTGACTCCAAACTATAAAGGTCTGGATTAATCTTTTCCTTGGTATATGTATTTACAATAATCAAATCTGGTGGAGAAAGATAATTTCTACCACCATCAAGCACTTGAATTGATTCAATCTTATCGGTTCCAGTTAAAGTAAGTAATGATGATATATTTGCTTTTGGTCTCAGTGTTTTATCAGAAGCGTATTCAAAACCTTCATTAACAATTCTAAAATTACTTAGTTTACCAATAGTAGACGTTGTTGGTCTAATAATAGCATTTGATCCAACACTATCAGCGGTTCCAGCAGAAAGACCACTAATAACTGGTAGTCTAGAATAATTTGATCCTGGAGAAACAATACTAATGTTTGCAATAGGTCCTGATGCGGTTCTTGAGTTAGTTTTATATTTTAGTGTATCAACCTCGGTTAAACTATATGACAATCTTTCTGGAACAACTGATGGTGAAATATTAAATGTCGTTGCACCTATTCCAAAAACTTTGTAAGAACCAGTATACTTGCTGCCAATGTATTCTATTTCGGAATAATTTAAAACATCTGTATCTGGTTGAATTGAAGAACCATCTTTTTCAAAAGAATAGTATAGTCTTGTGGGAAGATTATTATTATAAGTGATAGTATATGAGGAAGAAATTCCACTAGTTAAAACATTTTCTACAACAGAGAATGTTGTTGTTGAACCAGTAGAAACAAACTCATTACTTAACTTTCTATCGTAGTAGAACTTAAACTGATAGTCACTAAGAGAAGTGTCGGAAACATTGAAAACAATATTATTATTTTTAACTACGTTAATCTTTGGATTTAATAGGCTAATTTCATGTCCAGCACCACCAGTGCTTGCAATACTAACAATAATTGGTGGATTCGAAGTAGTGTCATTATAAGTTTTTGATAACTTGAAGTTATTATCATCAACACGATAGATAAAATATCCACTGGTTGACAATCCACTTGCTACCAAATCTGATGAGTCATAAAATACCTTTTCACCGGTTAAGTAACCATGGTTGTTGATATTAATCGAATTTTCTAAAGTATCGATTTTATCTGAACCAAATCCAACTGTATTAACAAGAATTTTCTTGTAAATTGAATTGTATTTGATGTTTACACTATCTGAAGAACCGACACCAATATTTAAAGATGGTTTAACATCCAACTCAATGGTATCACCTGTAGAAAGATTATGGTACGTTGATACCGAAACTTGAGTTTTAATTTTCTGAATATCTGCAGTTACTTCATTGAATTTAGTTTCAAATGAATATTCTGGACTATTTGTTAATGGAACAGTGTTTATAAAGAATAAACCATCGGTAGAGGTAGTCAAACCAACTTGTGTAGTAATTCCAATATAATCCTTTCCTTTATTAATAATATAAAGAGTCTGGTCTGTTCCATTTACTGGTATTGTAAATTGGTTACTACCAACTTCAGTTCTTACTGTAAGACCATTAAATCCGCCTGGAATTCTAAATTGAACTTCTTGATTTGTTTTAAATGGATGATTGGGAATATAAATTGATTGTGCGGGTACAGAAACGTTCTTTAGTGACTTTCCAACGTAGTAATTAATATCTACATCTGTTCCAGTTTGAATACCAACACCAAGAGATTCATTGGGATTGAAATAAATTTTATAGTTTTTAGTTGAATCTAGATAATCAGATTTTAATGGTATTAAGAATGAATCATTCTTTAACTCAACTATATCTGCAAATGTATGACCAATTCCAGGAACACCTCTTCTAACACGCAAAACATTTTCTTCTGCAAATACATTTAGCACAGAACAAATTTCAGTTCCAATTCCAATAGAACTTCCACTACCAACAGTTGGAATTATTGATGAGATGTAGATATCCGTTGTTACACCAGAGTTTGCTTCTACAATATCAGTCAAACGTGTAAAGTAAGAGCTAATGCCAATGACATGTGAATCTGTCAGTTTATTGACAAATGTAGAAATTCCAGATACCTGAACTCTATCACCATCTAAAAGTTCATGTATTTCATTTGTATGAACTCTTATTTGATCATTATTTTCTCTAGTTACTACAGAATCTTCATACTTAACATATTGAGTACTTAAAGATAAAATATTTTTACCTTCAATTTTTGAAACTTCCGCTTCAGAACCACCTCCACCAGAAGAACCAACATTAAACTCTAACGAGTTTCCTACTTTATAATCTTGCCCAGAGTTTAAAATAACAAAACCGTCTACAGAACCCTTTGTTACAGATTCAACTTTTGTAGTTTGATTAATTGGGGAGTTTGACTCAAATAAGAAGTCACTTCCAGAATATGGTTTTCCAGTTCTATGTGGGAAAGTATTTCTAACAAGAGATGAATTGTTGAAATCAAATGTTTGATCAAGAATTATATTGGAAACTTTTGACCTATAAGTATCGCCAATAAAATATGGGAATTTTGGATCTAACTTTCCTGTCGTTGTATTTGTTGAAACACCAACATAGTATGCATATACACCATTTGGAAATTCTGGAGTTTTTGCATATCTTCCATTATGAATATCCAAGTCTCCACTATCATTGAACCTATAATCCTCTACAAAATAACCTAATTCAAAAGTGTCCAATGATGGTCTATTTTTAATATTACTTGCATCTTCAATATAACCAGTTTCTAAACGTTTTGTTGGTGAGTTATCATCTTTTGGATCGGAGAATCCATATGGACCATAAATTGGATTACCATCATTTGCCCATCCAATAACTTTAGAGTGCTCGTCTTCCGTATTTGAATCTAAGAACGAAGTTCCATCACGGTCAGTTGAGTATCCAACAACTGCATAAGAAAGATCATCTTCGTACTCTACTAGTAATTCATCCGAGAATCTCTTCAGATTATTTACATTTAAATATCTGACGTTTGATTCTAAGACAACATTTCTTCCAGGTGGTTTTACTTTAATAGTGGTTGAACCTTCAACATATCCAGTTCCTTCATTAATGATGATGACATCGACTATTTTTCCATTTTTAACAACTGCTCTTAATTTTGCACCAACACCATCACCAACGACTTCTAAATCTGGAGCAGCATCGTAGAATACTCCGCCATTTAAAACATTAACGGCAATGAGTCTTCCCCTCTTAATAATTGCTTTTAACTGTCCACTCTGTCCAGTTTTAACAGTAACAACTGGGTTTCTGTGGAAGTTTAGAATATTGGAACCATAATCAGAACCACTCTCATAAACATAGGTATCAATAATTTCTCCCCTAACTATTGGAGTTGCAATAATAGTACTAGCTGCTCCACTAGAACCAGCAGTCAGTTCTGCATTAATTACAACTTCAATTGGTGGATATTCAAATATTTGATATCCTTCACCACTAGTTGAACCAAAACTTACATAATTTCTTCTTTCATAATCTGTTGTTGCTGCACCAACTGCTTCAGCAAGTTGGAACTTGGAATCATCAAGTTTTAAGATTCTATATTGAGATGTACTTGAAAGACCAGAAACGGCAGAAGTTTCAAAAGAATAATTAATTAAATCACCATCATTAAATCCATGATTTATGAAATTAATAGTATCATAAATCGTAGAAATTCCTGTTGGTTTTACTCTTAGTTTTCTATTTTCATATCCAGAACCAGGATTTATGACTTTAATTTCAGAAATCACGTTCTGTTCATCATAGGTTCTAAACTTATGAATACCTCCAGTATTAACAGTGGTAAAACCAACAGTGTTAATACCAGCAGTGTAGTCCTCAAGACTTCTGTATAGATAAACGGATTTTGTATTGATAATCTGTGGATAGTAAATACCACCGTTAGATAAAAACTCATCTTGAGATGTATTTGAACCATCAAAAGAACCAATTCCTAGTGGTTCATTGCCATTTGAACTATAGACGATTCTTTGCCCATCAATAAGACTATGAAAATCTTCAAAGGTTAGAGTATCGTTGGTGATATCAATACCACCAGTCGCGGCAACACCAACTCTTGATGCATTAAATTCAATATCTCTAAATTGACGTGATATTACTGTTTCAAGAGTAGCACCACTTCCATTACCACCAGTTACAACAGTTGATAATACCCTATTAATATTGAAGTTTTGTGGATCAACTAAAACTTCTTTAACAGATCCACGAACAACTGCTTGAGCATGTGCAGTGGTTCCGCTGCTTACGGAGGGACTTGAAACACTAATTGTGGGTGGATTAATTACATCATAATCTGTTCCACCATTTAGAACTTTAATGTTCTCAAGAGGACCATAATAAACTCTATCATTTGATTTATAGTTGTGTATTTCAACACCATTAATTAAAACTCCAGTTGGTCCTGGAATTGTTGGTGTATCTGTTCCAGATTGAATATTTGGAATCAGAGGTATTTTTGTCAGTGATTTTTTAGCTTTTAAATTTCTCTCATAGTGTTGCTTTAAAGTAAATACATGTTCAGTATTGGATGTGAAAACGGTTCTATCAAATTCAACTTGTTGAGATGTTCCAATAAAAGAGCGTGCATTAAACAGTTTAATTCTATTTTTTCTTACTGGATTAGTATCTCTAATGACTTCAACATAGTATGTTCTACCAAATACTAAACCAACAATAGGATCGTTATTGCCACTATAAATTACGGCATCACCAGTTATGAATGGAACATCATTTGCAAATGATAAAATTGAATATTTTCCAGTGGTCGAAACAAATCCTTGATAGACATCATTGAGATTAGTTGAAGGTGTTATCGCAACAGAAGTCTTTGATATATTTTTTGTTATCTGATATTCTGGAAGAGAGTTTGATGCAACATACATACTCTCATCTTTTTCAAGATAAGTATTTTGAACGTTTGATAAAATTTGATTTGATTCTAATTGAACACCACTTGATGTCGTATAATCAAATTTCTTTCTTATACTTAATTGTCTATTAGATGCTACGGTAACATTCTTGTTTAATTGAACATCTTTTAGATTAACAACGTTGACAGTTGCATCTGCAACAACAATGTTCTCGGCATTTCTATCGAGAATATCAACAATATCTCCGACCTTTAAACTTGATTTATCTGGAGTTTCGAATAATGTTACGGTGTTGTTATTAAAACTACTAATTTCGTATCTTGTTCTTGTATTATAAATCCAGGTGTTAAAAGCAAATTGCTTATAATTTTCATTATTATTTCTAATACTTTCACCAAGATTTTTTACTGATATTAAATCATCTTCAAAAAGAAGATCATATTGTTCTTTATCTTCAATATCTGACATAACGCCAGTAACTCTAAGAACAACTCTCTTAGAGGTATCACCATTTTCATAACCATAAATTGTATCTGTATTCGAATAAACTAAATCCTTTGCAGAAATTGTATTTGTTACTCCATTACATCCAAAAAACTGATTTACACTCTTATCAGTATATTCAATTACAGTATCACCCACTGTGAGAATACCAGTTTGACCAAAACCAACCGTACTATCAACAGTAATTACTGAAGAACCTACAGAGACATTATCTGCTACTAAACTATTTGGTGTAATATTAAAAGTTCCTTCAATCAGACTTCTTTCATTATATCCAGAGAAAAGTTGAATCTTATAAAAGGTTTTATTATTTCTTGTAATAATCTCAACTTCGGATACTGGACCAGTTGCAGTATCTGTAAAGTTGCTGATCATCTGACCAACCAGATTATTAGGATCACCAGAAATTACCTCTGTTACGAGGACTCTTCTGCGGATGAATTCTGCACTTGATGGTTTTAATAAGAAATCTTCAAGGTTTATAACTTTTGGAACCTGATCATAAAGAATTGCAAACAGAATTCTAAATGCCTCTTCCGTACCTTTACTTTGGTAAAAATTACGAATCTGTTTTATAAAATTATTAACGTCTAGATTACTTACAAAATCAACTTCCTCGAATCCAGGTGCAAGTAAATACTTTAGTTTGCGATAAAATTCCTTTAAAAATAATGAACTCAAATTTATGATTTGTTCGCCACTAGAATGTGATTCTGCGGTCGATGAAGTAAATACTAATTCTTCTGGATTTAAGGTATCTCTATATGACGTGATTCCACTAAAACCACGAATACAACCAGTGAATGTATTTGTTGTAATGCCCGTGTAACTGATGACCTCATCACCAAGTTTTACAAGACCATACTGTTTTGGAAAACCATTAGTTGTTGTTACATTGATGGTTGTATCCGATGACGTTACGTCAGATGTAATCGTTACGTGATCATTGAGAATATCTGGCGTAAGATTATTCAGACTTAGATACTGGTCTAAGTTTTCGACAAGATCAATCGGTCCTCCCTGAAATTCCTGTGAAACATAATATTGCTTCAGGAAATCTACAGATTTAGGACTTTCGGATAGTAAAAATTCTGGTAATTGATTATCAATGACTTGTTGGACTTTTACCCGAGCATCAAAACCAGTTGTAATCATATTTCCCCTCTATTACCTTGTTATTTTACCGTTTGAGTAACTTGATTTCACTGGGAAATTGACTCCAGAAATTTGTTCTCCGGAGACAATTGTATCCTTTACCATATTTATAGTGCTTTTGGTGACGTCAAAGACCAAATATAAATCTCTTAGACCGATAACATCATTTGATTCTGGTATTGCCTGAATCTCAATAATATTATCGGGAAGATCTGTGGATATGATATTAATTGTATTGATAATAATTTCTCCCTTCCTATAATCCACAGTTCCAATAGACTTTTTAACAACCTCGAATGTATCTGGATCCAAAGTTGGTTTGACGATTGACAAGATACCAATATCACTGTCTGCCGAAGGAACATCCAAGAAGTACACATTTTCCGATTCACCAGCAACTTTAAATCCAGTACTCTTGATATTGTATCCTGTTAACGTCTTATGAAAACGATTGCCAAAACAGATTTCGTACTGTGCAAATGTATTTGTAATGCAGTTGATATTTCTCCTCATCTTCACTCTAGTGATATTAGAGATAATTGAAGTATCAACATTATCAATAATTTGTTGCACTTTACTATATTTGAATCTTCCACCAAACTTATTCATATCGGTGGTTTTTGAATGTTTGGATAGTGTAGTAATCACATTGGTTCTAAGTGATGCAATGTCAGTAATTTTGGATGCATCATAGTAAATATCACTATCAATTTCAACAAATAGTAGTTTTAGATCCGTAAGTTCTTGCTTAACACCAGATATGGTGTACTGTTTTAAATCATTAAGGATTTGATTTTTTGCAAAATCAGATATTGAAAATCCATTCTTTGGTTTAATGCTGATAATAACCTTTCCAAATTCTGGTGGATCTAACTCTTCTCCACCAACAACGGATACGGATTCAGTGCTCGGGAATATCTGTGGTATAATTGCCTCATAGTCACGTGCAGTCACGGCACGGTACTGTGAAGAATACACTCTGGGTGCAAAGTACTTAATAGAGTCTATTGCCTCTATGTCTCCTCCTCCGGTGGATGCCTGAGTCGTTGTTACTGATACTGCACTTGATGGTGCGATTAAAATTCCATTACTATCAGTCGTTGTTCCAGCATATGAGAATAGAGAAGGACCATTTCCATCAGGACCGTCCGTAACAATATAAGTTACGGTGATTGTCTCACCAGTTGGAATCTTTTTACCAATGACACCATCACCAAAGAGAAGTTCATATTTCTCATCGGCAACTTCTTGAATCAAATAGATTTCAGAGTCTTTATTGATTGTAATGATATTATCAATCTGCTTGTATTCGCGAGTACCGACTCTTACGACAATCGTCGAAGTATCAATATTCGAATTGTTTAGAATAAATCTTTGGTCTTGTGAATTATCAACAACGAATTCTTTCGTTAAAAATGTTCCTTGATAAACCTCAAGATCTGTGAATGATGCCTGATTATTGACAATATTTGCCGTTACATCACCAGGTATCGTGAATGTATATTGTGAATTGTCCACTGCACCGACACACACCAGACCTGCTTTTAGAATCAATTGTGATGCCGATGAAGAAGTATCAATGGTGAATGATATCTTTGCCTTTGCGGCACTCTTAGAACGGGGTATATAACCAATATTTCTTGCCAGAGAAACGACATTTTCTCTTAAGGTTGCAGAATCCAAAAAGGATTCATTCACAACCATATTTGAGTTAAATGCCGTGATGTAAGTATTATATGCTAGCGTATCGATTAAAACAGAAAAATTAGACCCCTCAAAGTCAAAATCCGTGAAATCGGAATTTGCACGGAGATAATCTTTGATAGAAGTCTTTATCTGGTCAAAATCTAGATTTGTAAATTTAGTAAAAGGCATTATTTTATCTGGTTGCCTCTAGGATGAATGAAAATTGTTGAGGTGGAACCTCTTGTCCAACAATATTGAATGAGATTGTAATCTCAAAAGCATTCTGATCTGCTCTTGGATCGACATCAACCTGAACATTATCTACTCTTGGTTCATAGTTTTCGATTGCGATTAGAATTTGATTCTCAAGTAAGGATGCAGTACCGAAATCAACAAACTCGAATAGACTATTCTTTACTTCCGAACCAAAAATAGGGTTAAAAAACCTTTCACTGGGAATTGTCTGAACGATATTACGAACAGATTTTTTAATCGCATCGGCATTTTTCAAAACGAGAATATCATTAGTCACTGGATGCCTATCGAATGATAGACTAATATCCTTAAATGCTCTGGATATCCTCTGAACCACGATTTAGATGGGTATTATACTTGTTTTTATTTATACCCCTATCCAGAAATCTTACCATAGTACGGTTCCGTGCCGTATTCCCAATCATCATAGTCTTCATCATTACGAATTTTCTCATGAAGTTCGTTTTGTTGAACAAAATCGTGCTTTTTGGGTGTGATATCATCATTTGCGATTTCACGAAGCATCTTTTGATGTTGATGATTTGCCAAATTGTCTAAAAAATCGTGATTTGCACTCATTTCTTGTTCCTTGTAGTAGTCAGTAACGAGTTTTGTGGTCCCCCACATCTCCCTCATGTAGTTAGAATCTCTATCGACAGGTGATCGTCCCATTTTAGCTCCTGATTTACATGAAATCAGAACTTTTAGAGGGGTTGCTATCCCTTTTTTCTATTTATTTTCCTCTTCTTCACGCTCCTTTGCCGTTTTCCAGTGATATTCCTCCTCACGTCCCATTCCAAGACGCTCATATCCACTCTCGACCTGATAATATTGAGTCGAAACCTTAAAATCTGGCATTTTTGGTTCCTTCGGTGTCAGACTATTATCAAAAATACGGAGTCTATTGTTTGGATACAGTGCATATTGACCATTTTTCAGTTCAATTAGGTTATGAGACTTGTGTTCGGCGGGATTTTCACTCGTTGCCCAGTCGACCATGTCTGGATCACGGTGATAATTATCGATTGTACAGACATATGTACCCTTTTGAATACCGTGATCACGTGTATAACACTCGAAGTCCATCGAACCAATGAATTTTTTATCAATACTTACGACACCATAGTCCATACAGTTCCAGAACTGTAGATTTGGTAGGTTCATGTCTGGGTCTGGTGTCTCTGGACGTGATAAAAAGGCACTGATGGGCAATTTATCGTACATTGCCGCATATTCGGGTAGATATGTCTCAAAATAAAAAGCACGCCCAGGTATCGATTTTGCCGATACCCAGACGCCCTTGACGAATTCACCCCATCCACTTTGATGGTCGGTTAGATATTCTTTACGAACCCATACCTCGACCGAAGGTAGATTGGTGATTAAACAACTCATGAGATGTGAAGGTTATTTTCTTAAATTATTTAACCTTTACCCTGTCCACGATATGCCTTTCGTGCTCCATTACGAGACGACGCGGCGTACTTGGTTCCATTACCACAACCCTGTCGTGTTTTCTTTGGCTTTCCTGCCACATAACCACTCTTGTTCAGACCCGTTTTTGCTTTTGCCATTTTCCGTTTTCTCCAATAATAATTGTTTCAATTTCACCCGCTTTGGGTTTTCCAGTCTTGTAATATTCAATGGCAAAGTCTTCCATGAGATTCATGTACTCTTCTTCGGAAAGACCCTTGAAGATGACTTTACCATTTCGTAAAACAGTATAGGTGTCCATCAAATTACACGAGTTTTTTCGTGCCCGACTCTAATACGAGGATCGCACCAAATCTCAAAACCTGCCGCAATGGCGTCCAGACAGAAGGATACGTCTTCTCCGCACATGTCCTGTACCTCACCAGATTCAAAGACCTGCATCTTCGGTGCGAACCATGGATACTTGATACCTTCATCCTCAAACACTCCGTGTTTAATCAGAAGCCATCCAAAACCCGTGTAGTCCACCGTGAAGGGTTTCCGCCTCTTTGCGATACTCTCAAGAGTTTCGTGATTCATTACGCCACCATTGCTTCGGAAATCGTCCTCTTCCAACCAGTGTGCGACGGATGTTGTCTGACCGTCTTCGGTACAGTACCAACCAGCGGCAATGTCCTTCTCCATTAGAACCAATTGCCAGAATTTCTCTGAGTTAAACACGATATCACTATCAATCCATAATTGATAATCGTATTTTAGTTTACCGTCCCATGGTTTCTGGTCGGGTCCTCTCAGTACATTTGCACCCAGACACTTGCATCGTGCAAAATTTACCATTGAACTATAATCTTGCGAGATTTGGATACTTGCTCCTGCCTGTACCAAATCAAAGCACAATTGTACAAAGTTTTTTAGATACGTATAAGAAACTCCTCTACCAGGTAGGCAAAATACAATGCTTTTGCCTTTTACAAGTTCTCTTGCACGATCGTAGTCCCATTCTTGAGTTGTTTCTCTCACGGGCGTTTTTGCCTTTACGGTGAATCCTTTAGCCATAAGAAAGTGTAGTTACATCAGATATCATACAGTACTATGTAGTACTTGTCAATTGCTCTCGGTTACCTCGGTGATGATAATACAATCACCTTCTACCTCCATATTAATTTCCGTGCCCTCGTACCATCCGTACTCGTTCAGTACCCATTCTGGTATCGTAATAAAGTACTCTCCAGTCACTGGATCGACTTCTACGGTCGTGAAATTTTCCTCCGGATTTTTTTGCATTTCATCAATCTTTTCCATTGTTTTTATATAGCGAAAAAAAATTTATGATGCCTTGTAAATTTAGCTGCCTTTCGTAACACTTTGTAGGTTAGGGTAGTTATGCGTTTTTATAACCGCCCCCATCGCGCCCACGCTTAAGGGGGGCACCAACGCCCCCCACTGCTGCCGTCACGAACGAATGGCGTCAGCGAACATCCATCAGGGCGCTCGCCTTGGTGCTCTGATGAACGGAGCGGGAACCTGCCCCAGTGCGAACACGGGAGGAACCGCCCTTGATACGGTCTGCCCAACGGTTGGCGGCAGTGCCATGGGCGATGGGCAGGCGGGTGACCTTGAATTGAACGCCGTTGATGGTGGTGGTGGTCATTGGGTTCGCTTGTGAACTGAAGTTATTATAGGGGCAGGAGGCACCCCCGAAGGGGGAAAGGTGTCCAGTATCAGAACTGGATAGGTTCGGCGGTGGGGGCAGAGATGGCAGCATAATGGGCGGCGCACTCCTCAATGCCCTGGGTTTCCAGGTCGGCGGCAATGCTGTCCAGGATTTCCAGGAGTTGGGAACCGTCAGCGGCACGGTTCAGGAGAGCGGTGGCAAGGTCGCGGGTCATGGTAGGATGTTGGTTTGTGGTTTGTGGTTTGAAAGGAAAGGGGGAGGAGAGGGTCAGAGGTCTGCCATCATCTCCTCCATCTCAGCGGCATCGATGGCGGGGTCGTTCCATGCCACCCCATCGCCTGTGGTTTCCAGGTGGCGACCGATCTGCCCTTCGGTCATGCAGCGCACGAACTTAGTCCAGGGGGTCTCCCATGGGGCACAGAACTCAACACAGGCGCGGGCGGTGTTGTAGAGAAATTCATCGTTGCCGATCCAGAGGGCGGCATTCCAAGTTTCGTAGTTTGCCCAACCGTTCATGGTCTGTCGTTTCGTTTGAACTGAAGTCATTATAGGGGCACGGAGTGGCACCCATGGGGCATGAGTGGACAGTGCGC
>Ga0181592_10000354_pt1 | contig 34488 bp, 34 predicted proteins | sample 071ome_20_FD_133755 | JGI IMG/M metagenome (GOLD analysis project Ga0181592, IMG submission 133755) | Coastal salt marsh microbial communities from the Groves Creek Marsh, Skidaway Island, Georgia - 071412BT metaG (megahit assembly) | ecosystem: Environmental > Aquatic > Marine > Intertidal...
AATACCACGACAATGACCTGCTGGCCTCTGCGTTCACCCTGGATGCCAGCGTCGATGGGTTCGCGGCCTGGAACCTGATTGATGTCCTGCAAATCACCGAGGTGTTCCAGGGGTATATCGCCACCCGGGATGGCCGTTTCACCGGTGCCATCCTGCCGGTCCAGAGTCACACCGGTTACAGCGGCACCATCACTCTCCTGGTGGGTATAATGGATGACGGCACCATCACCGGTGTGCGCGTTCTTGAACATCGTGAAACACCCGGACTGGGTGACAAAATCGATATCGAGGTTTCCGACTGGATTCTGGCCTTCAACGGCCAATCCCTGGGCAATCCACCACAATCGCGCTGGCAGGTTGTCAAAGACGGCGGCGACTTTGACGGCCTGGTTGGCGCAACCATCACGCCCCGTGCCGTGGTGGATACCGTCAAACGCGCCCTGGATTTTTTCGAACTGAACAGGACACTGCTGGCAAACCGTGCAAACTGACTACAAACAGATCAGCCTGGAAGGTCTCTGGACCAACAATGCCGCCCTGGTGCAACTGCTGGGCCTGTGCCCCCTGCTGGCGGTCAGCAATTCCACCGTCAATGCCCTGGGACTGGGACTGGCCACCATCCTGGTCCTGGTGGGCTCCAATACCCTGGTCTCACTGGGACGCACCTTCATTACCCCGACGATCCGCCTGCCGGTGTTTGTGCTCATCATTGCCGGCTTTACCACCTGTGCCGAATTGTTACTGCGGGCCTATGCCATCGAGCTGTACCAGGCCCTGGGCATCTTTATTCCCCTGATCGTGACCAACTGCACCATACTTGGTCGTGCAGAAAGCTTTGCCTCGAAAAGCCCGGTCCTGCCCGCCCTGTTTGACGGCCTGGTGACCGGCGTGGGCTTTGCCCTGGTCCTGTTGGTCCTGGGGATGTTGCGTGAGCTGGCTGGTACCGGCGCCATCCTCGCCAACATGGATCGCCTGCTGCCCATCAACAATGACTGGACCCTGATTTTTTTCACCACGGAGTCACCTTTCCTGCTGGCCATCCTGCCACCCGGGGCCTTCCTGTTCATGGGACTGCTGATTGCCCTGAAAAACCTCTTTGACAGGAAGATGGCGGTCTCCACAAACCAGGAACCAGAAGCCGTTGAACCCGGCAGTAAACGCGTCAGAGTAACCGGATGAACAAAACCAAGCGCACAGAAATCTTTACCCGCCTGCGGAATGAAAACCCGACCCCCACCACGGAACTGAAATACGACTCACCCTTTGAGCTGCTCATTGCCGTCATGCTGTCAGCACAGGCCACCGATGTCAGTGTCAACAAGGCCACGGAAAAACTCTTTCCGGTGGCCAATACGCCGGAGGCCATTTACGCACTCGGTGAAAAGAAACTGAAAGACTTCATCAAGACCATCGGCCTGTTCAACACCAAGGCCAAAAATGTCATCAAGACCTGCAAGATCCTGATCGACCAGCACCACTCACAGGTCCCGGGCACCCGCGAAGAACTGGAAGCCCTGCCCGGCGTCGGTCGCAAGACTGCCAACGTGGTTCTCAATACGGCATTCAGGGAAATGGCCATGGCCGTGGATACGCATATTTTTCGCGTCTCCAACCGGACCGGCATTGCGCCGGGCAAGAACGTAGTGGAAGTGGAAAAGAAACTGATGAAGTTTGTGCCGGAAGAATTTTTACTGGATGCCCATCACTGGCTCATCCTGCATGGACGGTATACCTGCATCGCCCGCAAGCCTCGATGTGGGTCCTGCGTTATTTCGGATCTTTGCGAATATAAAAAGAAAGAGCTGGATTGAGCCGGGATGTTCCATCATGCCGGAAATTGCGCAGCAATCTCCGGCAACACATCAATAACAATCTGCAAACAATCGTTACCTATTTCTTGCCGCGCAAACTGGCCGCTGTGCGCAGGCGCAGGGCATTCAACTTGATAAAGCCTTCTGCATCCTTCTGGTCATAGGCACCGGCATCATCCTCAAAGGTGGCAATCTTTTCATCGAACAATGACTGCTCGGACTCCCTTCCCACGACAATGACATTGCCCTTGTACAGTTTCACGCGCACCTTGCCGTTGACCTGTTCCTGGGAATCATCGATGAGTCCCTGCAGGGCTTCACGTTCCGGTGACCACCAGTAGCCGTTGTACACCAGCGTGGCATAACGGGGCATCAGGTCATCCTTCAGGTGGGCCAGTTCGCGGTCCAGTGTCAGGGATTCGATGGCGCGATGTGCCTTGAGCATGATGGTGCCGCCCGGTGTTTCGTAGCACCCGCGGGACTTCATGCCCACGTAGCGGTTTTCCACGATATCGACGCGACCGATGCCGTTTTCGCCACCCACCTTGTTCAGGTAGGTCAGCACGGTGGCCGGTGACATGGCCTCACCGTTGATGGCCACGATATCTCCCTTGACGTAATCCAGTTCCAGGTAAGTGGGCTTGTCCGGCGCCGCTTCCGGCGAAACACTCCACAACCACATGGCTTCCTCGGGCTCGGCACCGGGATCTTCCAGGATGCCGCCCTCGTAGGAAATATGCAGCAGGTTGGCGTCCATGGAATAGGGTGACTGGGTGCCACGTTTCTGTTCCACCGGAATATTGTGCTCGGCACAGTAGTTCATCAGTTTTTCACGGGAGTTCAGATCCCATTCCCGCCAGGGCGCAATGATTTTCACACCCGGCATCAGGGCATAGGCACCCAACTCGAAACGCACCTGGTCGTTGCCCTTGCCTGTCGCGCCATGGGAGATGGCATCGGCACCGGTTTCCTGGGCGATTTCCACCAGGCGCTTGGCAATCAGGGGCCTGGCAATGGAGGTGCCCAGCAGGTACTCCCCTTCGTAGATGGTGTTGGCACGAAACATGGGGAATACGTAGTCACGCACGAACTCCTCGCGGATATCCTCGACGAAGATTTCTTTCACGCCCAGGGCCTCGGCCTTGGCGCGTGCCGGTTCGACTTCCTTGCCCTGGCCGAGGTCGGCCGTGTAGGTCACCACTTCACACTGATAGACATCCATCAGCCATTTGACGATGACGGAAGTATCGAGACCGCCGGAATAAGCCAGCACCACTTTCTTGATATCGGACATTGATGTTCCCTGCCTGTATTGGACCTGTTGTCGGCACGCACCGGCGTGCCCACGGAAAAAGGCGGCTATTGTACCTTCGGTGTACAAATTTTAGAAATATCCCGAACGATTCCGCCAATCTCCCCTGAACGGGCTTCAGTTCCTGCTATAATCTGCGCCCATTCGACGCCAATTTTCTTCGAGGCTTCACGGACTGCATGCAGGAAATCACCCTCACACGACCTGACGACTGGCATCTGCACCTGCGCGATGGCGCCAGCCTGCCGGACACGGTCGCCCACAGCGCCCGCACCATGGGACGCGCCATCATCATGCCAAACCTGGTTCCTCCGGTGACCACCACGGCCGATGCCCTGGCCTACCGTGAACGCATCCTGGCCCATGTGCCCGAGGGCAGCCCGTTCCAGCCCCTGATGACCCTGTATCTCACGGATAACACGCCATCGGATGAAATTGCCCGGGCCAGGCAAAGCGGCCATGTCTACGGAGTCAAACTGTACCCGGCAGGAGCAACGACCAATTCCGACCAGGGTGTGACCAACCTGGAAAATACCTATGACACACTGGAGGCCATGGCCGAGCAGGACATGCCGCTACTGATCCACGGCGAAGTCACACGCGGTGATGTCGATATCTTTGACCGGGAGCGCCTGTTTATCGATGAAACACTGGCCCCACTGCATCAGCGCTTTCCGACCCTGAAGATGGTGTTTGAACATATCACTACCCGGGATGCCGCTGACTTTGTGTTATCGGCTTCCGACAAGGTGGCAGCCACCATCACCCCCCAGCACCTGATGTTCAACCGTAACCATATGCTGGTTGGTGGTGTGCGTCCCCATTATTTCTGCCTGCCGGTGCTCAAGCGCAATACTCACCAGCAGGCCCTGCAGGATGCAGTGGCCAGCGGCTCCAGAAAACTCTTCCTGGGGACCGATTCGGCGCCCCACGAAAAAGGCGCCAAGGAAAATGCCTGCGGCTGTGCGGGCTGCTTTTCCGCCCATGCCGCCCTGGAACTGTACGCCCAGATATTTGAGGAACTCGATATTCTCAACAAGCTGGAAGCCTTTGCCAGCTTCAACGGGCCGGATTTTTACGGCCTGCCACGCAACAAGGACACCGTGACCCTGCGCAGAACAGACTGGCAGGTTCCGGACAGCTATGCCCTGGGGGACGGACAGATCGTACCCCTGAATGCCGGTGCCACCATGCACTGGTCAGTCGTCCAGGACTGACCCTGGACACAATACATCGCATCACAAGCCATACAACAAACAAGAGTAACCCTGTGTCTGAAGAAGAAAAACCGACCTCCCTGCTGGCCAGTCGATTTCGTGGCTATCTGCCTGTCGTGGTTGACGTGGAGTGTGGCGGTTTCAATAACCAGACCGATGCCATCCTGGAAATTGCCGCTGTCACACTGGGCATGGATGAAAACGGCATCCTGGAACCCGAAGACACCTGGTTTTTCCGTGTACATCCCTTTCCCGGCGCCAACCTGGAAGATGCGGCGCTCAAGTTCACCGGGATTGATCCCCACCATCCCCTGCGTATTGCCCATCATGAACCGGAAGTGTTCAGGGAACTGTTCAAGAACATTCGCAAGAAAATGAAGGCCGAGCATTGCACCCGGGCTATCCTGGTCGGTCACAACGCCCATTTTGACCAGGGTTTTGTCAATGCTGCTGCCGAGCGCAACAACATGAAGCGCAATCCCTTCCACCCCTTCTCCAACCTGGACACCGCGACCATGAGCGCACTGGCCTTTGGCCAGACTGTCCTGTCTCGTGCCTGTGAGAGCGCCGGCATTGATTTCAACAATGAAGAAGCCCATTCGGCCCGCTACGATGCCGAAAAAACCGCTGAGTTGTTCTGTCAGATCGTCAATCGCTGGCAGGAACTGGGCGGTTGGCCGGTCGAAACAGGCAATAAGTCGTCAAGCGAAACCTGATTTGACAGAGGTCAAGGTCACCCGCCTGTTGAAATAGTTATATAGCGTGTGAAAACGCGTTAAAAACTAAAAAGGAGAAAGACATGGCTGGCGGCAGAAAAATTCTTGTCATTATTGATGCAACCCATGAGCAGCACCTCGCCCTGGAGCGAATGATCATTACCTCGGAAGTGAAAGAGCCCGGGGCGCATATCCATCTTTTTATCAGTGTCGATAGTGAAAATACCGATCTTGGTTCGGAAAATGCGAACCTTTACCGGGACGATACCTGGCTGAATCCATTACGGACAAACTTGACCAGACCGGGGTGAAGTACAGCTTTGAACTGTGCTGGTCCAATGAATGGCAACTGGCCGTGCTGAACAGTGCAAAGCGCTTCGAGCCGGATCATATTTTCATGCCTGCCCCCAATGAAGGCAAAAAATCCTTTTTCAGCAACCAGCAGTGGGCCCTGCTGCGTACTGCCGTTCCCCCGGTTTCCATCGTCAGGTCAAAGGACACCAAGCCGCGTAAAAAAATGCTGGCTGCCATCAACATCCAGAAGCATGATGATCCGAATTACGCCAGGCTCAATGAGAAGATCCTGGCCAAGGGACAGGAAATTGCCGAGCATTACGGGGCCGACTTTTATGTCGTCAACGCCTACAAGGACAGCATGCATTTTCCCGACCGCCAGCAGATCATGCGCATTTCCGGCCTGCCTTCAGAACGTGTTCACGCCGAAGAAGGCGACCCTGCCACCGTGATTTCCCGGTACGCCAAGGAACTGGGCGCCGATACTGTGCTGATAGGCACCATGGCCCGACAGGGAGCCTCAGCACTGATGCGTGGCAACACGTCTGAAAAAGTCCTGAGCAAACTGGACGTGGACGTCATCGCACTGTCCTGACGCTTCCCCGTTGTTCCCAACCGGCCTCCTGCCACCTGGCAGGAGGTACCGGTAACAATTCCTTTAAATCCATGGGTTTATATCCCTGTTGAACTGGCAAACAGGGTACAGATCAGTCTATTATGGCTGCTTTGGCCTTGCGCATTTACAGCGCAGGTCCGGTAGACAATTACAATCGTAGAAATACCGACTCGGCAGCATCATTACAGCTTCAATGAATCAATTCCCAGACAGCAATGACGTCCTGGCATGGATGGACTATGTCGCCACCCTACCCTCGCTGGGCGAACACTGGGTGGATACCTGCAAGGCACCCGGCAACCCGGTTGTCCTGGTCGATACACTGGGCACAAGCCTGAAGGCCAAGTCGGCCCTGACAGGCTCCATCATCCTGGCCAAACGTATCGCCAGGACCAGCGCCGAACAAAATGTGGGACTACTGCTGCCTACCACTGCCGGTGGCATGCTGGCCGGTATGGCGACCATGATTCTTGGCAAAACCCTGGTCACACTGAATTACACGGCTCCCCTGGACACCATCCGCTCTGCTATTGAGCAGGCCGGATTGAAAACGGTCTACACCTCGTCCCGCTTCATGGACAAGCTCAAATCCCGCGGTGTTGATCTGTCCCCACTGGCCGACTCGGTTAACCTGGTCATGCTCGAAGACCTCCAGGCCACGGTATCAACCGGTGAGAAACTGCTGACCCTGTTGCAATGCAAATTCATGCCGGCATCCTGGCTGAAGAAGAAGTACTGCAAACAGCCGGATACCAATGACACGGCTGTCATCCTGTTTTCCAGTGGCAGTGAAGGCCCGCCCAAGGGCGTCATGCTCAGTCATCGGAATATCCTGGCCAACGTGAAGCAGGTGGCGAAAATTCTCGATGCCGATGCAGACGATGTCATCCTGGCCAACCTGCCCATCTTCCACTCTTTCGGGTTGACCGCGTGTCAATTCCTCCCGCTGCTGGAACGAATCAAGGTGGTCTGCCACATGGATCCCACTGATGTGATTGCCAATGCCAAAGCCATTCGGGAACACAAGGCAACGCTCATGTTTGGCACCTCGAGTTTTTATCGCCTTTACGTCAAAAATCACCGGGTCAAACCGGAAGACATGGCAAGCCTGCGCCTGGTTATTGCGGGAGCCGAAAAACTGCAGCCTGAAATCAGTGTCGCTTTCAGGCAACGCTTCAACAAAAAAATCCATGAAGGCTTTGGCTGTACGGAACTGTCCCCGGTGGCCAACGTCAATACGCCCTTTCCCAACCTGGACAGTCCTCACCTGAAGGACAACAACAAGCCCGGTACTGTCGGCAAACCCATACCGGGTACCCGTAACCGTATTGCCGATCCGGATACCCTGGCCGAGCTTTCCCTGGGGACGGCCGGTATGATCATGGTTGCAGGACCACAGGTGATGCAGGGTTACCTGGGTAATCCGGAACAGACCAACAGTGTTATCGCCGAGATTGATGGCTTGCGCTGGTATATCACCGGTGACAAGGGCTCACTAGATGAGGACAGTTTTCTCACCATCCAGGATCGCTATTCCCGCTTTGCCAAGATCAGCGGGGAAATGATTGGCCTGGGTACTGTCGAGGAAGTCATCAGGAAAGCAGTCAATGATGATCTCGTGGAGATCATGGCCATTAATATCCCGGACCCCAAGAAAGGCGAAATGATCGCAATTCTTTCCACGGCCGAGCTTGATGAACGTTCCCTGCGCCCCCACTTGCTTGCCGGCGGCCTGAACAACCTGGCCCTGCCGGCTGCCTATGTCACCGTGGAGGCCATTCCCAAGCTCGGTTCCGGCAAGGCCGACTTCGCCACAGCCAAGGAAGTCGCCCGCCAGGCCCTGCTGGGCCGCTGATTTCCAGCCTACAGCGCACTATTTGACATGGATCATGGCGCCGGTGCCCCCCGGTCAGCAGAATTCCCCTGAACAGCAAAATATTCGCCAAAAAAGATAAATTCGCCTTTGACAATGATTCTCATTAAGATTAATATTCTCGTCCAGTTAAGGTAAACCAAGGTATTCAAGCCACCATGTATGTCTGTCTCTGCAAAGCGGTAACTGATCGCCAGATCAAGGAATTCGTGAATGGCGGTGCCGGTACATTCGAGGAAGTCTGCAAGCAGCTGGGTGTGGCCACCCAGTGTGGCAAATGCAGTCAGCTGGCCCAGAATATCGTCGAAACCACGGTCAAGAAGACACCTTTCGTCGAAGCCGCCAGTTAGGCTTATCCCCCGCTACCCAACGCAAACAAAAATACGATCAATTAGCATTCGTATTCTCTTTTTATTTTTATAAATTAAGCACTTAGCCCCGCCACTTCTGGACATTTCGCCTCCCGGAAGCGACAATACGCCCCATGTTTTTCCATCGAATTTTCAATCACAGGATGCATTATGAAAGGTGACAGCAAGGTAATCGAACATCTCAACAAGGTTCTGGGCAATGAACTGGTTGCCATCAACCAGTACTTCCTCCATGCCAAGATGTTTGAGGATTGGGGACTGAAGGAGTTGGCCGACTTTACCCGGGAAGAATCCATCGACGAAATGAAACATGCCGATGAAATCATAGACCGAATCCTGTTCCTGGAAGGCCTGCCCAACCTGCAGGACTACGGCAAACTGCATATCGGTGAAGCCACGGAGGAAATGCTGCGTTGCGACCTGGACCTGGAAATGCGCGCCATTCCTGACCTGCGCGCAGCCATTGCCCACTGCGAATCCGTACAGGATTACGTCAGTCGCGACCTCTTCCGCACCATCCTGGATGACGAGGAAGAGCACGTCGACTGGCTGGAAGCCCAGTTGTACCTGATTGACAACATGGGCATCCAGAATTACCTGTCCGAGAAAATAGACAAAGGCGGGAATTAATTCGCGATAGAAAAGAAAAAGGCAGCTTCAAGCTGCCTTTTTTGTGTCTGCCAGCCAGGCAACTTACTGAAAATAAGGCGCCAGGGATTCCCTGATCAGCGCCTGGACTTTCCCCGAATCATAATCCTCATCAGCAGACATCTCCTCGGCTTGCTGGAACAGTACGGCAAACAGGGGCACGCCCTCGACACTGGGCACGATGGTATGACGATCGGCGGACTCGAACAGGCTCGACCACACCGCGCGTGCATCTTCCCAGTAGCGTGAGGTCTGGGACCAGTATTCATCCCCTGCTGAAAAATCAAAATCGACGATGCGCTCGTAACGGTTCACGCCCAGCTCCTTGGACAGGAACGGCAGGCCGTTATCAATATTGCCGTGACCATCGAGTATCACCTTGTAGTTTTCCTCTTCCTGAACCCAGCCCGTGGGCACGATGGTATGCCGGTTGGTCCCGATCAGCACATCGTAGTCATCGCGCACACTACTCTCACGCCGGGGAACCGGTCGCCAGGTTTCTGCACTGATCCAGGTAGAGACATTTTCCCGGTGCTCCCAGCGTCCCCAGGATTCATACCGGGGAGAATCATCCACTTGGTACACGGACTGCGCCCAACTGCCCGCAACCTCATCCTGCGGAATGTCCTGGTGCTCCCAGGTGTCCCGGCCGATGTAGGCAAACACCGAATCAGCTTCATAAGCCCAGTCCTGGCGCCAGTGCTTCTGCACGAAGGGACCCATGATCTCGCCATCTTCTCCTTTCACGAACATCACGATCAGGTGTTGCAGGCTGATGAAGTCCTCGCTGTCCTCCACCACGTAGATATATTCAGTGCCCCAGCTCTGGTAGGGACGCCCGCGTTCAAAGTCCGGGGTATAAGCCACCGTTTCCAGGAATTCAAAACTGGTGCGGTAGGGTCCGGCCATGGCCAGGATCGCACGCCGGTCCTTTTCCTTCTTGCTCAGCCCCGGTTCCTGCAGGGCCACCCAGCCAGGATGGGGCTCCGGGTCCAGGGTAACCGGTGTGCCGGTGGAGGTACCGCCTCGGGGCAGGAAGTCACAGCCCTGGGCCTGGGACCAGCTGAAGGTATAGCGGTAATGTTGTGGACAGCTTTCTTCCTGTGCAGATGCTGGCAGGAAAAAACCCGTCAGGAAAACCAGAAAGATCAGTCGAAACAACATAGCGTGGTGTCCTTTATTAACATGTACATAGCCCTGAAAGATAACGCTTCTCACAGTTCAGTCAAGGTGACAGGAAAAGTGGCAGGGTTCCGTTTGTCTTTGTTCGCGGCTAAAGCCGCTTCCTACGAGTGCATTTTCCCCTGTAGGAAGCGGCTTTAGCCGCGAATAATGAATACACCCAATGTAAACGGAATCACTGCAGTTTGGCCGTAGGTCGGCATAGCGAAGCGTTTGCCGACATGCATGTCAGATATGCAGGGTGTCGGCAAACGGCCCTTAGAGCCTATGCCGACCTGCAATGTGTAGCCAACAACCTGCAGGACGCTACGAGAACGATCGCCCCAGCCGTCGAAATCCCATGCACGTGCCGGTGATGCACACCGCGGTGGTCCCCAGCATGAGAATCCACATGAAAATATCCCACACCGGGCGTGAGCGCAGAAAGCCGGTGAAATCGCCCCGATGCAGGCCGTAATGCAGCCAGCGGTACCATTTATCGTTGGTATCAATCTTGTCCAGGATCTCGCCACTTACCGGGTCCAGGTAATAGCGGGTGTTCTTGCCGTCATTGGCAATCACCCGGTATGCCGGTAACCTGACCAGTTCATGGTGATCGTAATAATAACCATCACCCGCTGTAATCATGTCAGTGGCCACCGGCCTGCCCTTCGGGGACAACAGCATGGCCAGTGATAGCAGCTCTTTTTGCGGCAGTGGCTTTGCTTGTAGATAACCAGCATCAAAACGCATCCTGGTAGCATCATTTTCAACACGGTAGAGCGCCAGGTGTCCCTGCAGGACCCTGCCTTCGATGCGTACCGTGTTTTCGGTCATGGGCAAGGCAGCAAGCCTGGGCAACAGTGCACTGATCGTTGCCCAGGTGATATCCCCCCCGCGCAACAACTGCGCTTCCGATTGCGCGCCCTCGCCTTCCATAAGAGCACCCGGCTGCATGGAAAACAGGCCGCTAAGTACCCACGTGAAGGTCACCAGGCCAAACAACAGACCAGCATAGTGATGCCACAGGGACAATCCTCTATAGGGTGACTTGCGCCCACTCTTGCGCGTTTTGAACTGGCGCAAACCAAAGTAAAGCCCTGTGGCCGTCAGGAAGATACCGATGACCGTCAGCCAGATAACCACCTGGCTCCACAGTTGTACTTTTTCACGGAGAATCGTCGGGTAAAGCCAATGCAGTACTGCTCCCAGGTACCCCCACACCCGTTGTTCACGTGTGGTGTGCTGAATAATTTCACCGGTACGACTGGACTGGTACCACTGCGTGCCGGCGTCATCATTGGCCGCGAAATGGTACAGCGGTCGATGGGGATTATAGGCCCCGTAAACTGTCCACTGGTCGTTATGGATGGTGCCAAGGAGAGTGGCCTCGGGATAATGACGACTGCTGGCAAAACCGGCAGCAAGGTTCTGTGCAAACATTTCCTGGACGGAATGAAAAACACGGCTATGCCTGAGATCCATGGTGAGCAGCATGTCGTCCACTGTTCTCAGGTGCAGTACCGGAATACTCCCGAGCATCTGCAGGTCGAATTCCTGGTAAGTGGTTTCAGACAAGCTGGTACTGTCCGGGATGGCACAGCAGTTATCGAGTGTCAGTGGTGGCAGCAGGGACAGGGATTCGGTTTCCGACAGCTCCGGGTAGGACTTGTACATCATGATGAAGCCGGACAGGCACCAGATGACCATCAGGATGCCCAGGGCAATGCCCGCGTAGCGGTGTGTCAGGAAAAGCAGTTTCAGCATGATAGTGGGCACTGCCTTCCCGGAGTATTAAGGACAGGAAGGCAACGCCGCGCCCGGTCAGTACCGGAAACCCGTAGCTCAGAAACGGTAGCTGTAGCCGGCATGGAAAGTACGACTCATTCCCAGGTTATCGAAGAGATAGGATGTTCCCGTGGCATCCAGTGTGCCCCGATCAACCCTGCTGGCGTACTCCTTGTCCGTCAGGTTCTCAACCCGCAGTGTCAGCTGGTGTTGACCGTCATTACCCAGGTTGTAGTAACCGGACAGGTCCATGACGGTGTACTTGCCACGGGTCTCACCACGCCGGGCATTGATCTCACCAACATGGTTTATTGAGAACGTAAAGCCCATGGGCACACTGGTCGAATTATAGTTGGCCTGGACCTTGGTTTCTGTTTCGGGAATACCGGTCAGCTGGATACCGTCACCGTTGAGTTCCGATTCCGTGTTGTTGTGACTCAGGTTCACTCCCCACGCCTCGTTCAGCCTGAACGTGGCAATGGCTTCGAAACCACGTACCTGAACTTCATCATTGGAGTTCACAAAGCTCTCTCCCACCACACCGGCAATTTCCAACGGCACGTAGGAGTCGATGTAATCGGTAATATCGCGACGAAAACCGATCAGCTCGTAACTGAAGTCCTCGTAGTCGCCACCGATTGACAGGTTCATGTTTTCACTTTTTTCCGGCTTCAGGTCGGGATTGCCAATGGCAAACCAGCCGCCATCGGGGACGCCGTCATTGTCATCATCGTAATATTCATTCAGGAACAGGGCCTCGGCATCCGGCAGGCGAAACGAGGTCCCCACATTGGCGCTGATATAGGTAGTGTCGGTCAGGTAGTGCTTGCCGCTGAGGTTCCAGACCGTCGCGGTATCCACGTTGGAGGCTTCATTCACGCGAACCCCCAGGGCCAGCATGGTGTTCTCCAGCAGGTCTTCGGTGGTACGGACCTGGGCATAGGCGGCGTTGACCTCCTCTTCCTGGCTGCCGATGCGCCAGACAGCGTCATAGCCGGAAAAGTTCTGGTGATCCAGGCCCAGGATGTATTCAAAACCACCACCAAAGTTGAGTTTGGCCATGGCGTTGGCACCGAAGTCCTCGTAACCCCAGTAATCGCCGTTGTTGATAAACGTGGTACCGCCGGTCAGGTTGCCACTGGCGTCAATATCATTGTAGAGCCGGGTATATTCGGTGTCCCAGTTGTGCCGGTAGGCTTTCACGAAAAGGCCAATCTGGTCGCTGACCTGCCAGTCCAGCTTCACGGTGAAAATATCCTCTTCGCGTTCGTTCACCGTGCTGTTATTGCGGAAAGGACGCGCATAATCCAGTTCGTTTTCCGTGCGCTGGTACTGGGCAGACAGGCGGACATTGTCACTGAGCTCTACCCCGTACTTGATGCCAGCCATATTCACTTCATAGCTGCGGTCACGGTCTGTCGCACTGGGCTGATAATCACTGTCGCGGTAGGGCTGGTAGCCATCGGCTTCATCCCGGGAGGCATAGACCACGTACTGGTGACCATTGTTGCCACCACGGAAATAGCCGTTTACCCCGTAACCGTCATTGCTGTTAACGGTCGTGCCGATGGCACCATCGGCCTCGTTCTGGAAACTCTTGGTCACCACGTTGACCACCCCACCCACCGACTGGGTACCGTAGAAAATACCCTGCCCGCCCTTGAGCACCTCGATGCGCTCGACCATGTGGGACGGAATGGTGTCCAGCGGACTGGTGCCGTTATACAGACGATTGGTGATACGCACACCATCAATCAGCCACAGGATCTCGGAACCGCGTGAGCCTTGCAGGGACGCATCAAAGTAGTCGAACTGACCGTTTTTCGGACGGATGTGCAGTCCCGGAACCAGCATCTGCAGGGTCTGGGCAATATCGATATAACCGCCCTGCTTGATCTGGTCAGCGGTGATGACTTCAACCCGGTTGCCATAGCGGGCCAGGTCCTGGGGAATGCTTTCTTCCAGGCGGTTGCCGGTAATGACAATTTCCTCGATTTCAGCAGCACCGGCCAGCGGAGTGAACACGGCCTGGCCGGCAGTGGCAGCCAGGACGGCAGAAATGGCAAGACGGAGTTGATTGGATTGACTCATGGATTTTCCCTTTTTTTATTAAAATCAGACTGGAGGCCAGGCCAATTGATACTGCGGCGCATTCTAGGGGAAAAATCGACTAAATCCGGGCATTTAACTGTTGTATAACTGTTTTTTAACGTTAAGGAGAACGTTAATTATTCGTATTTACAGTCTGATTCACATAGATGCGGCGCCACTGGACATAGCCGAACACCACGATCACCACGTAGGCCGCAAATAGCAGCGCCGTCAGGTACAGCCCCCGGTCCACGTACAGGAAAATGGAGATGCCATCGATGAGAAACCAGTACAGCCAGTTCTCCAGGACCTTCCACACCACCAGGAAGGTGGTCAACACACTGGCCCAGGTGGTAAAGGCATCCAGGTAAGGCCAGGCCGCGGTGGTGTAGTTGGCCATGAACCAGCCATTGCCGGCGGCAGCCACCAGCAGGACAAGGACAATCAGACCATGTTGCCAGGGGTGCAGCGAACGGATGTTCAGGCCTTCATGGCCCTTGCCGCCATAGCGCCATTCATACCAGCCCACCACGGCCATGACCACGTAGAAGACATTCAACAGGGACTCCATGAGCAGGCTCACGTCCCAGAAGATCACGGCATAGATAGCCGAGCTGACAAAGGCGCAAAACCAGCAGGCAAGATGTTCACGCGCCGCCAGCAACAGGTAGGCTATGGCAAGAACGACAGCAAGGGGTTCCAGGATGGGCATAAGGGGCCACGCCGACGAATCACATCCGCCAGCCTGTGTCAGGTTTACTCGGCGTCTTCAAAAAACCCGGCCACGGTCAGGTTGACCACCACGTCCGAGTTGCTGCGATTGTTGAGCCACCAGCCATGAATGCCGGTAAACGGAGCTTTCAGGGTGCCGCTTTCCTTGCCTTCATTATGGATCTTGTAGAACATCAGGTCACCCTTGCCGTCCACTGCCTCGGTATGGCCGTGAAATTCTACGTCCATCAGTGCCGGGTCTTCCATATTGGAAGTCCATGAATAGACGATCATGTCACCGGCATCCATGGCCACCTTGAACTCCAGGCCAACACCGGCAGGTACTTCTATTTCATACTCGCCCTGCCTGAACGGCGCCGTGCCCTCCACATAAGTGCCGTCAGTCAATGGAATGTCATTCCAGTCCACCTGGCCAAATACCAGTGAGCACAAAGACAATAATAGAGTGGCAATAACGGGCTTGGTCATTTTTGAATCTCCTGAATCAAACAGTCGGCCAGCATACACTTAAAGCTCATGGCCGGGAATAAACTTGGCCACGATAACCTCCCGGCCGTGTGTCTCGTAACTCCAGGCCATCAGCTCTTTCAGGGTATCCATGAGGTAATGGAACTCCCCGTGCACCATGGTGGACGTGGCGCAGGTAACGACCTGCAGATCGCCCCGGGTATTGAGTTCACGGATAAAATCCTTGATGAGCGGCTTGTAGTCCTAGTTGAAGGGATACAGGCTCAGTTCAACGGTAAGTTGCATGGGAAACTCTCTTTGCTGAAAAGCCTGTGAGCATAATCAGCGGCAGCAGGATTGGCAACACAAGTGCGACTGAGTTTGGGCTTCTTCGCGGCTAAAGCCGCTACCCACAACAATCAGCGCTCTGCAGGAAGCGGCTTTAGCCGCGAAAGAGGCTGCCAGCATGGTCAGACTGAGCCATTACCGCATCACAGTAATACTGGACGATATCAGGTGAAGCGATTACTCTACGTGCTGTTTGATCCAGGAACAGTATAAATTTCAAGCGGATATGGAAAAAAACAAATCTTTCATCTCGGAACTTTTCAGGCGCCGTGTTATTCGTGTCCTCCTCGGATACATAGCCGTGGCGTGGCTGCTGTTTGAAGGCTTGTCCACCCTGTTCCAGGTTTTTGAATTACCGGGCTACTGGCTGCAAGTCTATCTTATCGTGGCACTTGTCATGATTCCTGTGGTGGGCTGGCTGGCCTGGCGTTATGATTTCACGCCGCCACAACTGGTGCTGGACCCCAAGGATGTAGAACATGCCAATCCGGAATTGAGCCGGGCCATGAATCGCCATGACAGCCGCGAGGCGGGCTATATTTTGCTGAAATGGAAGGATGGTGATGGTAAACCCCAGGAGAAGCGCTTCTTCAAGGCCATTTCCGTGGGCCGTGATGAGAAAAACGATATCCAGATTCACGATGAACGGGTGAGCCGCCACCATGCCGTGTTCTGGGCAATGTTGGTGTGGTTGAGAGAGGCGAGGGTTTTGGCTTCGCGATCAAAACGGGAGACGCGCTCCGCATCGCTGGCAAAAGATTCAGGCAATACCTTGATTGCCACGTCCCTGTCGAGCGTGGTATCCGTGGCCCTATAGACCTGGCCCATGCCGCCTTCACCTATCACTTCGGCGATGGCATAGATGCCAAATTGTTGACCGCTGGCTAACGACATCCCTTCTCTCCCCTCCGAAAGAACCCTGGTGTCATACCTTATGCTTAATATTATTTTGATACTGCGGTAAGTTACCGAGAATAAACAGGTTTCTGGTTCCTGTCTAACCAAATATCAAGATCGGAGGGGTTTGCTGCCGGGAAACGGTGCAGCCTGTACAAAAAATGAGCAGCGGGCGGCAAAGCCGCGTGATTATTCGGGTTTGGCCTTGAAGATAAAGTAAGTCACCTGATCCCCTGCTTCCACGAGCACATGGTGGGGAACACCAACGGGAATATGCACCACGTCGCCTGCGCTGATGCGCTGGCGGGTGCCGCCATCAATGGCGGTACCGCGCACTTCGCCGGGATCATCTTCGGTGGGATTGACGATGGTACCGCCAGTAACCAGGGTGGCGGTGCCGGATGTCACAAAATACAGGTCCGCCCACTCGGCATGGGACTCGGAGAAACCCGGACCGGGTTCACGATGCACCATGGCGGCAAAGTAGCCGCCCTCATCAATGATGTTATCCAGGATGGCGGCGTTATTTGATCCCACCTGTCCGCTCAGGGTTTCGCCCAGTTGCTCAAGTTCCTGGGCAGTAAAGACATCCTGAGCCTGCGCCAATGGGACCAGCAGCAGGGATAGCAGGATGGGAAAGAGATTTTTCATAGGGCGCTTCTATTTATTGTTGTCGGGGTTTGATTGAGAACCCCTGGCACGCTGAGTACTAGTCACGGGATTCTATGGCTGCACCATAACTCGGATCGCAGTCATAAGGCCAGACCACGTCACCTTCGCCGCCTTTGTCCAGCGGGATGATGCGCGCCGAGCGACCGGCAAACACGGCCGGGTCTTCGTATTCCTGCATGATGTAGAGTTTTTCACCGTCATCGCTGAGTCGGAAATGCTCTACAAGATGCATGTCCTCGGTATGGTCCAGGCCATTGTTCAGGAAGGTGCTTTCCTTGATCGCTACAGTATCGACCACCAGCGTATCGCCTTCCCAGTGACCGATGGAGTGGCCGCTGACCGATGCCGGCACGTTCTCCGGGTGTGAGTCCTGGTTCAGGTGAATGACGCGCACCACATCGAAGTATTCCATCTGGATGACGATGAGATCCCGGCCCTGGTAAATCTCGATGGGAAAGGGTCCCTGCATGGAATAGATGATGCTCGGCGGCTGACAGGTGCTGCTTAACTCAACCTGGACGGCCGGGTCATACTCGGCGGCTTTTTGCCGGGCTGCTTCAGTGATTTCCATGCCGCCAAAATCGCCTTCCGGAAATTCGCGCAAACCGGAGTCAGCCAGCAGGATAGTGCCTTCCGGCAATTCATCGATCATGGCCTGTTCTTCGGGTGTCGCCTCGCGCTGGGGCGGAATGGGGCCAAAGGAAATCATCCAGTAGCCACTCAGGTCTGGCTGCGCCATGGCCGTAGCCGACAGTCCTATCGTGGCGGCGCACAACAGGCCGCCTATTATTTTGCCTGGTTCAATCATTGAGATTCCTTGAGACACCGATTTCAGTGCCGTCTTCTTTGATCGCCCGTGTGATGCGCATCAGGTTGGAACCATCCCGGGCCCGAATGCCCCACAGGGTCATGGTGTCACCTTCCTGCATAACATCCTGACTCCAGCCACGACGGCGCAAGGCTGATGGCGCCGAGGTCTCGCAGGTCCAGCGTTCCACTTCGCCGGACTCATTGGTGACCATCAACTCCACGATGGCGTGCGGGTTACGGAAATTGAATTTGGCCACCGTGCCCGTGATGGAGATGGGCTCGTCATCGGTATTGTAAAAAACCGCGGCCGAGTGATGGGCAGTTGCCGGCAAGGCGTGTAAAAAGCCAAGCAAGAGGCCCAGTTTGAGTAACGTTTTGAACATGGTCATGAATCTTCCCCGCGTATAATGCAATAAGGTGATTGTAGGAATTTGCCTTCCTTGCTGTAAAGTATAATCTCTTAAAAAGACTGAGCGTTTTGATATGGATTAAGCACTGTTCTTTCCATCACAATACATTGAAAATAGCTTCACCACTCCTTGAGCATCAAGGTCCATGGAAGAAAACAAGCACCAGGTTGCACACCGGACCTGTAAAAACTGTTCCACGCCGGTGAGCGGCTACACCTACTGTCCGGCCTGCGGCCAGAAAAGTGATACCCACGTCCTGAGTTTTCGCTAATTCATGGAAGAGTTGGCCGACGGTCTTCTCAACATGGACTCACGCGTGTGGCGCTCCCTGCTGCCCCTCGCCCTGAAGCCCGGCAAGCTGACCATCAAGTATCTTCGCGGTCGGCGCATGTATTACCTGCCGCCGTTTCGACTCTATCTCATCCTGAGCCTGGTGTTTTTTCTTATTCCCGGCAATAACGGCAATACAGGTGATAATTTCGGTGAGAACTTCATAGAGGATGATTTCAATGTCGTTTACCGCCCTGTAGACCAGAATGTCGACGGGGAAGACAGGGGGGAGCTGGCCGAACAGCTCAGGCAGGAAGTCAGCGAGGAATTGGCTGTGGCCAGAACCAATAACACGGATACATATTCCATACGTGGTGGCCAGTGCTTGCTGAACGGGTCCTCTCCGGGCTCACTGTTTACCAGCATGCTCAGGGATGCCTGCCTGAAGTTCACGAATGATCCGCAACGCTTTTCCCAGGACGTCATCGACATGGTGCCGGTGATGATGATCGTGGGTATCCCGCTGGTGGCCTTTTTCATGTTCCTTGTCTATGCCATGTCCGGACGCTACTACCTGGAACACATAATTTTCCTGCTGCACACCCATGCGTTTTTCTTCCTGGCCAGCATCCTGATGGCGTTTTCTTCAGCGCTTGGCCAGCGCTACGGCTTCCTGACCGAAACCATGAACTGGTTCCGGATTATCACCGCCTGGTATATCCCCCTTTATATTTTCCTGGCCATGCTCAGCGTCTATAACGACAGTAAAGTGAAGACTTTCTTCAAAGGGGTGTTTGTCCTGATCGGCTATGGCACCAGCATCCTTGTGGTCGCCGTGTTAGGGATCCTGTACTCAGCCCTGAATATCTGACGCCGGGGCCAGTCCTTTAGTAGCGTTCCAGGCACTCATAGGCATGCACAGACATTTCCGGATACCAGACAAAGTACCGTGACAGGGTAAACGGCTCTGAAAAATACACCGGATCGGTGACCGTGATTTCATAATCCAGCCGGCTGTAGTCAGCATTGGGAATGAAGCGCTCGACGGTAGATATCTGGTCGCTCTGGCGTACCCCCATGTGGTCAAAGTAGCCTTCGGTTATGTGGTCAGTTTCCACCACCAGGGTGGTGCCTTCAAAGTGGCCACGGGAAAAACCGAACTGGGAGTGTGCCTGCGGCGGCTGAGCCTCAGCTGACATGTGTATCAGGCGGCGCGCGTCGTACTCTTCGATCCGCATGAGAATGTCATCACCCTGCCTGACAAAGTCCATGGGGCTCGGTGTAATCATGATCAGCGGCTGGCCCTTGTTGCCGCATTGCAACAGGCTATTATTGTTGGGATCCCAGGTCGCCTTGGCCTGCTCCCCTGCCGCATTCAGGGGATAACCGCCCTTGAACATCGGGAAGGCGGCAGGATCACCCATGATGGTACTCCAGACACGGAAGATACCGTCAGCGGCAGCAATGGCAGCTGAGACATCAGCATCAGATATGTCATAGCCAACCAGGTTGCCTCGCTTGCCGGCTGGAAAGTAGGCACTGCCGGAACCGAAATCAAATTCGTAGCCACCGGGCAGCAGCACATTGGTACCCAGCATGATGGGGCGCCCGCGCCGGGAGGGTTGCCCTGCCATGGTGACAGTATCGCCAACGGCAATCACATCATCGCGCACCTTGCGGTTGCGCAGCACAGTACTGGAGGCGACCTCGGCCTCCCATTCCACGATATTGCCGTTTTCATCTTCCACATCGAGCGTAATGCGGCCATGGGGGTTGCGCCAGGAAATGGCAGTCACCACCCCGGTAACCTCAATACGTTTCGAGGCATCGTAAATGGCAATGGTGCTGTGATGGGCAAAAACAGTGGCGCTTGAAAGGCTGAGCAGGAGTGTCAGCAGTGGTACTGAAGACTTCATGGTACATCCCCCTTTAATCATTATTTTTCTGGATGATGTCGGCAGTCTACAACCGCGCCGGGTCAAATACTAATGGTCACAGGTGCAGGTATGAACCGGTTTTAATATTAACAACCATGCCAGGCGCAGCTGAATACACGTCGAATCCCATAGGTCGGCACAGGCCCCCGGGCCGTTTGCCGACATCCGTCAAGCCTGGTGACCCTGTCATGTCGGCAAATGGGCTTCGCCCTATGCCGACCTACCATGCTGGTGTTTTTTCTCGCGGTTTTTGAACAGGACATTAAGTACCATGCCTGCGAGCACCAGACCCATTCCGGCATAGGTCAGTAAATTGAAACTTTCACCAAACAAAATCAGCCCCAGCACGATGGCATAAATGATGCCCGTGTAATTGATGATGGAGACCGTGGAAATCTCCGCCAGCTGGTAGGAACGGGTCATGTAGTACTGCGCCACCTGGCTGGTCAGCCCCACCATCAGTAGATGAAACCATTCCCACCCTTGCGGCTGAACCCAGAACAACAGGCACCAGATACCCGTGATGGGCAGGCACACAAAGGGAAAGTAGAAAATAATGACCAGCGGATGCTCGGTGGTGGACAGCTTGCGCACGCAGTTATAGGCAATGCCCATGCACACGGATGTCAGTATGCCAACGCCCAGATGAAACAACGACACCCTGGCATCAAAACCCTGGATCACCAGGGTACCGGCAAAACTCATGGCAAAAAACAGGAACTGCAGCGGGCTGACTTTTTCCTGCACGAACCAGATACCGATAATGGTGGTGGAAATAGGCGCCAGGTAGGTCAGGGTTGATGCGGTGGCCAGCGGAATTTCATGAATCAGGTAGAAGTTCATGGTCAGCGCAAGCACACCGGCAACACCACGCATGATCAGCATGGGCTTGTTGTTGCCAAACAGCGGCACGCGCGCCCTTTTTATTCCCCAGTAGCAGATGACTACAGAGATGACCGCGCGAAAGAAGATGATTTCCAGGGCAGGAATCTCCGGCACCAGTTTCACAAACACGGTCATCAGCGCAAACAGGAAGGTGGCAAGCGCCATACACCAGACGCCGCGAAGGTTATCAGACATGAATTGGAGACGGCATTAACAAGGGAAGGCGGATTGTAGGGGGAGCAGCCAGGGGTCACAAGCCATTGGCGATGGACTTCGGGATTAATACGGCTTTATTGATGTAAATGGTATTGATTCTCATTTGTGTTTGCATTATGATTTCTGAAACTCCTCAATATTCCACCAACCAGGACGTTGTTACATGAACCGCTTTTCCTCACTTTGCCTTGGCGCAGCCCTGGCGCCCCTTGGTCTGGGATCCCAGCTCGCAGCAGCCCAGGCATCCGGAAAAGACATGCTCACGGAAATCATTGTCCAGGGACAGTACCTGAATTCCGACCGGGTCAATGCCCTCAGGTCCCCCACCCCCATCATTGATGTCCCGCAAAGTCTTTCCATCGTGACCGCGGACCAGATACAACTGCAAGGTTTCAACAGCGTCGGCGATATCATCAATTATATTCCCGGTGTTAACACGTCGCAGGGCGAAGGTCACCGCGACTCAGTCGTGTTTCGCGGTGTGCGCTCCACCGCTGATTTCTATATCGATGGCGCGCGTGATGATGTGCAGTACTACCGCCCGCTTTACAACCTGGAGCAGGTGGAAATCCTGCGCGGGCCCAATGCCCTGCTCTTCGGGCGCGGCGGTACGGGCGGCATTCTCAACCGGGTGACCAAGAAAGGCGTAATCGGTGAAAACTTCAACACCTTCCAGGCCACCAGTGATACCTTCGGTGAATACAGTATCCAGACTGACAGCAATTTGTCGGTCAGCAATAATTCGGCATTTCGTCTCAATGCCTTTTTTGAAAGCCTCAATAACCAACGGGATTTCTACGATGGCGAACGGGTTGGCCTTAATCCGACCGCCAAATTCAGGTTGGCACCGAATACCATTGTCGACCTGTCGTACGAATATGCCGACCACGAACGCTTTATCGATCGTGGTATCCCCACCGGGGCGAATGGACGCCCGGTCGAAGCCTTTGAAGATATCGTGTTCGGGGATGCCAACGTCAACAAAACCCTGCTCAAGGCCCATTTGTTCCGCGCCGCTGTCCAGCATGAGTTTTCAAACAGCCTGAAAGGCAACATCAGTCTTTACCACGGTGATTTCGACAAGCTCTACCAGAATTTTTATGCCTCGTCCTACAACCAGGCAGTCACACCGGATGTCGTTACGCTGGATGGCTACCTGGATGCTACGGACCGCCAGAACACTATCTTGTCCGGCAATTTCATCTGGGAATTCAGTTCCGGCATGGTCGACCACACCATCGTCACCGGCGGTGAATTCATCGACACTTCCTCCGACCAGGACAGGTTCAATGCGTTCTGGGATACCACTGCGGATGACAATGAAATCTTTTCCATCGCACGCCCCCTGAACCTGCGTGGTGGTATTGGCACCAACGCCAGCGGTATCACAACGTCCAACAGCTTTGCTTCGGACCTCAACGATGACACCCGGGTCGCTATCGACGTCGCCTCATTCTACTTCCAGGACGAAGTGTCGCTCTCGGAAAATTTCGATGTCATCCTCGGCGCCCGTTTCGACAGCTTCGACATCGAGGTCCTGAACGTACTCTCCAGTGAAAGGCGAAACCGGAAGGACGAGGAAGTCACCCCGCGTTTCGGCGTGGTGTACAAACCCCTGGAGAATATCTCCCTGTACGCGAGTTACAGCGAATCCTTCCTGCCACGCAGTGGCGAGCAGTATGCCAATATCAACGGCAGCAACAACCAGCTGGACCCGGACACGTTCACCAATCGTGAAGCCGGCCTGAAATGGGATTTTAGTCAGGGACTGAGCCTGACAGCGGCCTGGTTTGAAATCGAGCAAAGCTCACCGCAGGTTGCCGATAACAACCCGGAAACCCTGGACGTGATCGATTCGGAAATCAACGGCTTCGAATTACAACTGCAGGGCCAGCTGATTGACCAGTGGTATATCAGCGCCGGCTACAGTTACCTGGATGGCGAGCAGGTCGACCGTTCAGGACCCACAGGCTTGCGCCCGAGGGAATTGCCGGAACACATGTTCTCGCTCTGGAACACCTGGCAAGTGACCGACAAACTGGGCGTCTCGCTCGGGCTGACCCACCAGGATGACAGCTTCATCGATAACGGCAACAACGCCACCCTGCCGGCTTATACCCGGGTCGATGCTGCCGCCCACTATCAGATGTCGGATAAATTGCGCATCCAGCTGAATATAGAAAACCTGACGGATGAGCTGTATTTCCCGAATGCCCACAGTACTCACCAGGCTACCGTGGCCGCCCCGGTCAACGCCCGCCTGACCGTTAGTGGCAGCTTTTAAATAGCCAGGGTGTCACCCTGCAACAGGCATAAAAAAGCCGGGATAATCCCGGCTTTTTTGTGTTTGAACGTTTTCCTCAGGAACTGGCCTGGTCTTGTGCCCCTTCCCTTTTCGCGGCAGATTCGTCCAGCAGGGTTTTCAGTTCCCCGCTCTGGTACATGTCGGTCATGATGTCACAACCGCCGACCAGTTCGCCGTCGACAAACAGTTGTGGAAAGGTCGGCCAGTCAGACACCTTGGGCAGGTTGGCACGAATCTCCGGGTTGGACAGGATGTCCACGTAGGCGAACTTCTGGCCACAGGCCATCATGATCTGCACGGTCTGGGCGGAAAAGCCGCACTGGGGTGCATTGGGATTACCCTTCATGTACAGGATGATGGGATTGCTGGCGATCTGGTCCTTGATGACGTTTTCAATGTTGCTGCTTGCAGCTGATTCTTCACTCATGGGAATTCCAAACGTTGATTTCAGGTGAGAGGGATAGATAGGGTCATTTTACGCGAGATCAACCCGCGAAACACGGAAAAAGTCGACCAATTATTATTAAACCCTTAATTAATATAAGGTTTCTTATAGCCAGTCTGAATCCTGAAAATAGGGCCTTACCAGATCGATACAGTCCTGCAGACCCGGTGAAATAGCGATGATGGGTTGTAAGCTGTCCCGCACCTCCAGCTGGCCGATCTCGATCTGGGACATATAGATGGCCATGGATGAGGCCAGCCGTGCTTCACTGAGAATGCCCTGTTGGTACTGAAAACAGGCCATATCCGCGTGCCGGGTCACCGTGATCGCGTAGCCCTCGTATAAGCCAAGCTCCTTCGCATCGGCAAGCTCCCCCTTTACGCCGCGTATTATCACATCCGACAGGTACGGGTCGGTGTCGTAGACGTTGTTGATGGTAAGAATCTGCGCGATCAGGTCCTGGTACGCGGCAGTTTCCAGGGCTCGGGTATTCAATGCACTTTGTTCCGTGCTTTGCTGAATCTCCAGGCCGACAAAAATGAGTCCGGCCACCACGGCAAGCGCCGAAACAATTTCCGCGACAAGGGCAAATTCCTGGAGCTTTTCTTTCATTCCCTTAATCCTGTCCTGTCCTTATATGAGGGTCCTGCCAGTCATCGGGTGGGGTATCCAGGTTATACCGTGTTTCAAACCAGCGGCTGAAGTCCGCCGGAAATGCAGTGTGAAGGGTCGGCCATACCGAGTTCATATAGGGCGTGGCAATCAAGCGGGTTTTGCTACCAACCCACTCCTCTATTTCTGCTGCGGACAAAATACCTTCTTTATGCTGCTGGTACATGAAGTATATATGATGAACCAGCGTCAGGAACATATAACCGATCTGGATGCGCTCGACATCGGGCACATCATCCCGGGTAATGTTCGCGTACTGGACCTTGGCGATAAGCGCCGACATTTCCGGCGACAACGCAATATTGCTGGCGAATTCGCTCTGGCGCTCGGCAAGTCCCTGGTGGACGGCCGAACGGTTCAGGGTGTTGGTTTGCTTGATTTGTGTCGCCAGGTAAATCAGGGAAATGATGACGCCGGCCGAGGCTAACATTTCTGCCAAAGCGGCAAAGTCCTGGATACTCATGTGCGTTTCCTTTCTACAATGATCCTGGATCACCGTGCACCACACCGCCCCCGACAAGGGTCAACAGTGATTTTACCTGCTTGATGTCCTCATCAGGCACGGCCGCCTCATCAAAGTAATCCCGGTCCAGCACCACCAGGTCGGCACGCATGCCCGGCTCAATGGACCCCAGGTCATCTTCCTGCAGGAACCAGCGATTGGCTGCGGTGTATAAACGCAAAGCCTCTTCACGCGACAGGGTCTGATCACCATTGATCGTTTCCCCGCGGGCATTCTTGCCAGTGACCACATAGTAAAGCCCCAGCCAGGGATTCATGGGGGAAATCTGCATGCCATCAGAGCTCATGCCCATGGGTATGCCGGTCTCGGCAAGCATACGGAACGGCGGGCCGTTCTGCTCGGCTGTGCCGGAAATATAACGCCAGCCTCCCAGCACGCTGACGCCGCCACCCAGGTCGTTCAATTTGTCAGCGTATTCGGCAGTAATAAAAGGGGCGTGCGCCAGCACCCAACCCAGGTTGCTGATGCCGTCGCCACCGACATCGTCATGCACCTGTTCCCAGCCGTCGATGATGACCTCGAAATCGTTACCGAACAGGGAGTGGTTTTCGTTGCGCCAACCAGCCTCGGCGACACGGCGTGTGCCGTTCAGCCAGGGCTCGGAGGTGCCGAAGATAACCGGACTGGATCCGGCAGTGAATTCACCGATACCGACAGTTTTCAGCGTGGCGCTGCCGAAATCTGGAAACGCATTGTTCAATCGTGCCACCAGCTGTGGCGTGGCGGGGTCATCCTCCATGTGGAGGAAGTTGATCCGAATGCGGGCGGTAAGCTGATCTTCTACCTGCAGTGCCCGGACCGCGTCATAACCCGAATAGGGATCCATGTTCGCGGCCCCATCGGCATCGGTACCGGTCAAGGGAAAGCCGCCCTGGTCAAAATGGGTAGTGATACCCAGCTCCAGGCCATACTGAAGCGCCTCGAGAGTTCCCCGTTTGTGGTCGTCCAGGTTTTCCAACTGGCGCAGGGCGAACAGGGTTTGCGTTGCGGGATTGGCTCCCTGCCCTGTCGCTACTTCGCCGTTGTCGCCGATCTCAATGCCCTGGCTTTCCAGCCAGGCCTTGCCTAGGGAATTGGTGACGCCGGGGCCGGCAAAACTTTCCTGGATATAAACCGGGTGATCGGGAGTGACGGCATCCAGTTCCTGCAATGTCGGGAAGCGCGGCTCCCCCGGCGGTGGGACGAACTGGTTGCGATGAAAACCACCGATGGCAGTGATCCACTCCCCTGCCGGAACATTGTCTGCCCGCGCACCGATAGTGCTCACCACCTCTTCAATGGACGTGGCATTTTCCAGACGCGTGTCATGACCGGGCCGCAGGCCCAGCAGAATGATGTGATTGTGATTGTCGATCAGGCCGGGCACCACCGTGCGCCCGTTCAGGTCGATGACGTCGCCGCAGCCGGATGGCTGCAGGCCGTCACCCGTTTCAACAAAACGACCGCCGGCAATGCGCGCAGAATCAACAATACTATCGGTATCATCCATCGTGTGAATGACGCCATTGGTCACCAGGATTTCATCTACTGGAAAACAGACAGGGTCAGAGACCGTTACAACTGGTGTGGCTGGCTCCTGTGTACAACCTGCAAGAACCGTCGCAAGCAAAATCAACAGGCTGTTTTTCGACATGTGTTTCATGCGGTATGGCATAGTCTTCCCCTTTATTCGTTCAAGCACGCGTGTTGAATGACGGCCCTGCGAGACGCTTCCAGCCTATCAATTTTTTTAACTTTTAGCTTCTGAGCCCCAGCCACCGCCACCGGGAGTGGCAATAGTCAGGAGGTCACCATGAGTCACATTGATTTCTGTTTTACCGGGCAGCGGACTGTCGTTCAGTTGATTTCTGCCGCAACTGCCGGGCTTTCCACCCTGCAAGCCCCAGGGAGCATGGCGCCGTCTTTCTGTTTGCAGGCTCAGTTGTGCGGGTTTGAGAAACTCGTATTCACGTACCAGGCCATCACCTCCGCGATGTTGCCCTGCTCCGCCGCTGTCATCCCGTATTTCATAGCGGTTGACACGAATCGGATAATGCATCTCCAGGCTTTCCACTGGTGTATTCAGAGTATTGGTCATATGGGAGTGACGGGCACTGAGTCCGGCATGCTGTGGCCCGCCACCATGACCACCGGCCAGGGTTTCATAATAATCCCAGGTGTTGCCCGGCTGGCGTGCACCCATGGCGATATTGTTCATGCTGCCCTGGCTGGCCGCGGGAATACGATCCGGTAATGCCTGTTCCAAGGCACCAAGCACCACATCCACGATGCGGGTGGAGGTTTCCACGTTGCCGGCGGCCACGGCTGCCGGTGGCCGGGCATTGACGATTGAGCCTTCCGGGGCACTCAGTTGTATGGGACGAAACAGGCCCGCACAGGCAGGCGCGTAATCCGGCATCAGGCAGCGGAAGACATAGTACACCGCCGCGGCCACCACCGGCAGAGGACAATTGATATTGCCTTCCACCTGGGGGTCGGTGCCGGCAAAGTCGACGGTGATAGTCTCTTCAGTGACTTCCAGGGTCACGCGAATGGCGATATCCGTATGGCCAAGGCCATCGTCATCCATGACGTCTTCAAAAGCATAAGTGCCAGGCGGCAATTCTTTCAGACACGCCAGGGCAACACGCTCGCCGTAGGCATTCAGTGCCGACAACCCGTCAGCAAACCGGGCCACGCCCAGGTGGGTGACCAGTTCCTGCATGCGGCGGACACCGGTTTTGACCGAGCTGACCTGGGCCGCCATGTCCCCGCTCAGGTGAAAATTGTCGCTTTGTCCGTGAATGGGCGCCAGTGACCGCCACAGTTCGGTGTTTAACTCACCGGCACGCAGCAGGTACTGCGGTGAAATGACGATGCCCTCTTCTTCCAGGCTGCTGGTAATAGGCATCGAGCCCGGCGTGTCGGACCCGATATTGGCATGGTGAGCACGGTTGACCGCAAAGCCCTGCAGCTTGTCATCAACAAACACCGGGGCCACGACAGTGACATCCGGCAAGTGGGTACCGCCCAGGTAGGGATCGTTCAGGACCACCGCATCCCCCTTGCACCACTCAAAGCGGGCAACAATATCCGCCATGGCGTAGGCCATGCTGCCCAGGTGCACGGGAATATGGGCAGCCTGGGCACACAACTCACCGCGAGCATCAAACAGGGCACAGGAGAAATCGAGCCGGTCCTTGATATTCGGCGAAAAGGCGGTTCGGCGCAGGACCACGCCCATCTCGTCACAGACGGCTTCCATGCGGCTGACAAATAAGCTGAGTTCGATAGGATTCATGGAAACGGAGTATATAGGAGAACCTGCAAGCAAGGGACCGAAGGCAAAAGGCAAGACAGGATGATTTCCGGAAATTTTCTGCGGACAGTTTTCCGGATAATACTGCAATATCTTGTAGGTCGGCATAGCGAAGCGTTTGCCGACAATGCCCTCCACGCATTCATTGAATCCCATGTCGGGAAACGGCGCTTCGCGCCTATCCCGACCTACGATGTTTCGTTCAAGCACAACGTGTCGTTCCTTGTCTCTTGCCTCTTGCCTCTTGTCTCTTTAAAATCTCCGGCTTCCGGGCAGCAGTAGCTGCCCCTTTTGTTTTCTGGAGTACTGAAAATGACTGACAGTGCTGTGCTGATGAACACCTACAACCGCATTCCCGTGGACTTTGTCCGTGGCGAAGGCTCCTGGCTGTTTGATGCCGAGGGTAACAAGTACCTGGATGCCATCAGCGGTATTGCGGTGTGTGCGCTGGGGCATAACCACCCGGGCTTCATCAAGGCTGTACAGGACCAGGTAGCCACCCTGGTCCATACATCCAACCTGTATGGCATTCCGCTACAGCAACAACTGGCCGAAAGGCTCTGCGAAGCCTCCGGTATGGAACGCGTGTTTTTCTGCAACTCCGGTGCAGAAGGCAACGAGGCGGCTATCAAGATCGCCCGCATGTACGGGCACAGCAAAAATGTCGATGTGCCCGGCATCATCGTCATGGAAGGGGCTTTTCACGGCCGCACCATGGGCTCGCTGACTGCGACTCACAGCAATCGTCACCAGGATGGTTTTGCCCCCTTCCTGGACGGTTTTTACCGGGTACCCTTCAATGACCTGGAGGCCGTCAAAAAGACCCTTGAGGCCAATGACAATATCGTTGCAGTCCTGGTGGAACCGATCCAGGGTGAAGGTGGCGTCGTATTACCGGCTTCGGACTACCTGGCCGGCCTGCGCAGCCTGTGTGATGAAAACGACCTGCTGTTGATGCTCGATGAAGTCCAGACCGGTAATGGCAGAACAGGCAAATACTTTGCCTTCCAGCACAGCGGCATAGTTCCTGACGTGGTCTCCACGGCCAAGGGTCTTGGCAATGGCTTTCCCATCGGCGCCTGCCTGGCAGCGGGTCCTGCAGCGAACATTTTCCAGCCCGGGCATCATGCCACGACCTTTGGCGGCAGCCCCCTGGCCTGCGCCGCCGCACTGGCAGTCAATGAGGCCCTGCTCTCGGAGAACCTGCTGGAAAACGCCACGGTACAGGGTGATCGCATCAAGTTCGGCCTGAGCATGCGCCTGCAAAATGCCGAGCATGTTGTTGCCGTGCGCGGGCTTGGCCTGATGATCGGTATTGAACTGGACACACCCTGCGGCGACCTGGTGGCCCAGGCCCGTGACAAGGGCATTCTGATCAACGTGGCCTCCGGCAACGTGGTACGACTGGTTCCGCCGCTGAATATCAGCGAAGCCGAAAGTGACTTACTCATTGAAACGATCAGCACCCTGGTCAGTAACTTCAAGGGAGGATAATCCTCATGAGCACCAGACATTTCCTGTCATTGCTTGACCTGAGCCCCCAGGAATTCCGGGACATCATTGCACGCGCCGGCGAACTGAAGAACATGCTGGCAAACCGTGTCGCCCATCCCCTGCTCAAGGATCGCGTGCTTGCCATGGTGTTCGAGAAGTCCTCCACGCGAACCCGCGTCTCCTTTGAAGCCGGTATGAACCAGATGGGTGGCTCTGCCATTTTCCTGTCCCCAGACGATACCCAGCTGGGCCGCGGTGAGCCCGTGGAAGATACCGCCCGGGTCCTGTCGCGCATGGTGGATGCCATCATGGTGCGTACCTTTGAACATGAAAAAATCCAGCGCATGGCGGATTTCTCCAGCGTGCCGGTGATCAATGCGCTGACAGATGACTTTCATCCCTGCCAGCTGCTGGCCGATATGCAGACCTATTTTGAACACCGCGGTGATATCCAGGGCAAGAGCGTGACCTGGATCGGGGACGGCAACAACATGTGCCACTCTTATATCAATGCCGCCAGCCTGCTCGACTTTGAATTGATCGTGGCCTGCCCCGAGGGCTATGACCCCATGCCTTCCCTGGTGGAAGCCAACAAGGACCGGGTGAAAATCGTCCGCACTCCCGAGGAAGCCGTTCCCGGAACCTCGCTGGTCGTCACTGATGTCTGGGCCTCCATGGGCCAGGAAGACGAGCGCGTGCGACGCATGAAGGATTTTGACGGTTTCAAGGTTTCCCTGGAGCTGATGGCGCTGGCCAATGACGATGCCCTGTTCATGCATTGCCTGCCCGCCCACCGCGGCGAGGAAGTCACCGCGGATGTGCTGGACTCACCCGACTCCGTGGTGTGGGACGAAGCCGAGAACCGCCTGCATGCGCAAAAAGCCCTGCTTGAATTTCTCATCAGCTGAAACCCCTGCTGACATTAAACAGGGGGGCCTCAAGTATGAGAACATGGTGGTTTATAAAGACAGTCGGAATCCCGAGCTGAGATGAGCGCCCTGCTGGAAATCAACAATATCAATTGTCGCTATGACGACCAGGTCATCATTGATGACCTGAGCTTCAGCGTTGCCGAGCGGCAGATCGTCAGCCTGCTTGGCCCCAGCGGTTGCGGCAAAACCACCGCCCTGCGCGCCATCGCCGGCCTGGAACCCATCCATGCGGGACAGATTCGCCTGGATGGTGTCTGCCTCAGTGACCCAGGCAACATGCTGCCACCGGAAAAACGCCATGTGGGCATGGTATTCCAGGATTATGCGCTGTTTCCCCATCTCACGGTCTGGAAAAACGTGGCATTCGGACTGCACGGCAAGGAGAAGGCATCGATCAACGACCAGGTCAGCCAGTTACTGACCCTGGTACGCCTGAGCGATCATGCCGACAAGTATCCTCACCAGCTCTCCGGGGGACAACAGCAACGCGTTGCCCTGGCCCGCGCCCTGGCACCGGATCCGCGCCTGTTGCTGATGGACGAGCCATTTTCCAATCTCGACACGGAAATGCGCCGCAGCCTGAGCCAGGAAGTACGCCAGATACTCATTGAGCGCCAGATCAGCGCCATCCTGGTCACCCACGACCAGGACGAAGCCTTCACCGTGGCCGATGTCACCGGCGTCATGCTCGAAGGCAACCTGCAACAATGGGGCAATGCCCAGGAACTGATGCAAACCCCGGCCAACGATTTCGTCGCCAGCTTCCTGGGCAAACCCAACAACCCAACCCCGAATTAATCGAAAGACTGTCCCTTTTATCCTTTTATCCTTTTATCGTTTTATCGTTTTTCGAAATGCTCATCGAAGCTGCCGGATGACGGCACTACGTGCCTCTTCCGGCCTACCCCCTTTTTCCATTTTTCCCTTTATTCCCTTTTTCCAAAACACTATATATAGTATTCCCGATTCTGCCCCATTTCGGCGCAAAACCACCCGTCATCATCAAACAGCAAAGAAATATCCCTGAAATACAGGGATTTCCTGAATCGAGAGAGATTCTGAAGTTTGCCCACTGTTGGTGCACTGCCACAGGCAACCGCCACCAGGCGTAAAAACATACCCGACTGCCCTCAGGCTATACACACTTTATCCACATCAACTACACACTTTATTGTCTTGCCAGGGGGAATTTTTACCTGATATAGTGCATTAACAATTTTTTTACACAATATATTGTGCTTTCACATTGCTTTGGTTAGACTACTCTGAAATCGAAGCAGGTTAAAAAATCAATAACAACCACTGGTTAGCCAGCCTAGTTAAGAGAGTAGTTAAAGCAGTACCAGGCCACAGTGAAACGCAATACCGGGGATGATGATTTCAGCAGTTCAGGGGCAAAAAGCAGCCTTTTTGCACAAAAAACCCGGCCTGCTGACTACTTTCCTGTCATTACCGAAGGCTTATCCACACCCCTTCGGTGAAAAAATAGGGATTTCGCCCAAACACTATATCTTGTGTTTGGGAAATCCGGGCCAAACCGGCCCTTCTTCCGGCAAAACCATGCCGGCCAACACAATACGCTGTACCAGGCAGTTTAAACGTCAGGCATTGCGCCACCTGTTTTTACCGCCTGCCGGACAACCACGACAAAACGGCATCGGCCCTGTAAGTAGTATCCGAATTAGTAGTACCCGAATTAGTAGTACCCGGACCTGCATCACCTACCGCAAAGACGTGACGGGATGCAGGCACGGAGAGAAAACGAACCAGAAAGTAGTAAAGAGCAAACACACAGACAACCTGAATAAAAGCGGACAGCAGGCATCCAAACTGCTCAGAAGCGGATAAGCAGATAGCGCAGGTAGCGCACATAAAAAGAACCCGGAGTAATCAAATGCACACAGAAGTAGAATCAGGCTCGGCCACTGCACCGGCCACCCCCCAGTCCACAGACACCACCGACAGCAGCCTTTCAGCCATGGCCCCGGGAACCCTGCGAGTCATCAAGCGCAACGGCGCGGTTGTCGGTTTTGATGCATCAAAAATCACGGTTGCCATTACCAAGGCATTTATTGCCGAGGAAGGTGGCACTGCCGCAGCGTCCAGCCGCATCCACGAAACCGTGGAGAAAATGACGGCGGACATCATGGAAACCTTCAAACGCCGCATGCCTTCCGGCGGCAGTATCCATATCGAGGAAATCCAGGACCAGGTCGAACTGATGCTGATGCGCACCGGTGAACACAAGGTGGCGCGCAGCTACGTGATCTATCGTGCCGAACGTGCCCGGGAACGTGAAAAGGAAATGGCAAGGGACCCGCAGGCCGCCGCGCCCAAGTCCGACATCGTCGTGACCATGGACGACGGTTCCACCCGTCCACTGGATACGGCCCGCCTGCAGACCGTCATTGCCGAAGCCTGTGAAAGTCTCGAAGACGTTGACGGCGAAGCCATTTACAACGAAACCCTGAAAAACCTGTATTCCGGCGTCAAGCACAACGATGTCCAGGTCTCCCTGGTCATGACTGCCCGCACCATGGTGGAAAAAGAGCCCAACTACAGCTTCGTGGCAGCCCGCCTGCTGCTGGACAGCCTGCGCAGTGAAGCCCTGACTTTCCTGGGCGTTGCCGAGAGTGCCACCCAGTCGGAAATGCATTACAAGTACGCTGCTGCCCTGCGTCCCTATATTGAAAAAGGCGTGGAGCTGGAACTGCTGTCCCCCCACCTGCTCGAATATGACCTGGAACGTCTTGGCGAAGCCCTGAAAGCCGACCGCGACGACCAGTTCTCCTACCTGGGCCTGCAGACACTTTACGACCGCTACTTCATTCACAGTGAAGGCACCCGCTTCGAACTGCCGCAGATCTTTTTCATGCGTGTGGCCATGGGTCTGGCGTCCAACGAAGACAACCGTGAAGAACGCGCCATCGAGTTCTACAACCTGCTGTCCAGCTTTGACTACATGGTATCCACACCCCAGCTGTTCAACTCCGGCACGCTGCGTCCGCAGTTGTCCTCCTGCTTCCTGACCACGGTGCCTGATGACCTGAGCGGTATTTACGGTGCCATTCATGACAACGCCATGCTGTCCAAGTGGGCCGGTGGCCTGGGTAATGACTGGACACCGGTCAGGGCCCTGGGTGCCTACATCAAGGGCACCAATGGTAAATCCCAGGGAGTCGTACCCTTCCTGAAAGTTGTTAACGATACTGCCGTGGCCGTGAACCAGGGTGGTAAACGCAAGGGCGCCGTGTGTTCCTACCTGGAAACCTGGCACCTGGATATTGAAGAATTCCT
>Ga0181592_10000361_pt1 | contig 34308 bp, 27 predicted proteins | sample 071ome_20_FD_133755 | JGI IMG/M metagenome (GOLD analysis project Ga0181592, IMG submission 133755) | Coastal salt marsh microbial communities from the Groves Creek Marsh, Skidaway Island, Georgia - 071412BT metaG (megahit assembly) | ecosystem: Environmental > Aquatic > Marine > Intertidal...
TCAATACGTTGGTTTACCATACTTTCCACAGCATTTAAATTTAGTTCAAGTGCGCCCAACATTGCAGTACCAACATTATCAGATAAATCAGCACCACTTGCTGCTAAACTATCTCTAACACTTCTGTAGTCAAAATTCATTGATCTTGCTATGCTATCTTGATATTGTGATCCTGCAAAAACATCACTTTGGGTAATGTACTGTTGTGCAGTTGGAGTTAAACTATTTCCTTGTGCATTGCGTGATTGTTCTGCTAATTCCTGTGTTGTATCAAATGCTGTTTCAGAATTATTAATTAGTTGTGTTGTAAGGCTTTGGCGCCTACTTAAAATAATATTTCTTTCTGACTCTAGACGTGTGATAATATCTAAGTCACCCATGTCACGTCTAGACAGCGCAGCTTCTCTTTCATTATCAATTTCACCAAGTCGACGATTTAGACTTCTGATTTGATCTTGCACTGCTCGAAATTCATTTCTTGCTCTAACTGCGTTAGCTTCTGTAGTAGTTAACCCGTCAAAATATCCGCCTGCTCCTTCAATTGCACCACCGTTAATTGGTTGTAATGAAAAGAACGTATTATTAAAAGTTAAATCCAAGTTTAAAACTTCAGTGTTTAATCCAGTGTATGTATAATCAAAACGCTTTTTTAAGAACCCATTTCTTAAAATATTATCAAGTCTAGTAGTTTGTAATGTTCTGCTAGTGTTTAGTTCTGAGAAACTAATCGGATCATGTAATCCTTCAAACGCAATATATGGTTGTATATTATATGTTATTTGTTTTTGATATTGTCTTGACAGTGGATCAAATTCTTTGTATTCTACTTCAGTAGTAAATGAAAACCAATTTATCATTTCTGCAAGTCGAGTCGCATTGGCCGTTCCAGCATCTGGATTATCTTTTGCAAACTGACCATTTGCTACTGGTATTTGTTTAAAGTTTCTAGTTTGTAGTACTGCGGCTGCTATACCAGCAGTAATAGAAGTACCAGCTTTAAAATTAAATGTTATTGTACCGCCACTGGCAGTCATACTAATATTTCTAGATTCTTGTATTTCACTTCCAATAATAGCATCAAAATCCCAACTTTCCCAAGTACTGGCTTCTCCCTCTGTACCAAAAACGTACAGTGTAGGGTACAACTTGCTCAGTGTTAATGCAGTTTGTTTAACAGCTTCATTATTGACTTTTTGTTCAAAGTCTGTTAAAAAAGCACCAAAATTAGATGCTGTTACAGTAATGTCAGATCTTAAATGATACTCAAGACGGTTAAATGCTTCTTGATGTGTTTCTGCAAAAGAAACTTGGTAAGTAGTAGCACTGTCACTGTGTCTAGTTTTAAAATCAGTAATGGTTGTCATATAATAGTATGGTCCTACAATTTCATTTACTGGAGTACCACTTTCGTCCCATCCACGGAAATTCAATTCTAACAAATATGCTGCCTCAATATGATTCTCAATACCCAAATCTTGTGCTGCTAAAATTATTCTATTGAATAATGTAAATCCTTTTGCTTCTACTAATGTGATATCAAATGTGTTTGCAACACTGCTTCTATTTTGATGAACAAAATTAAGGGTGTTTGATTGTATGACATGCTCGATACTAATTTCATTTTCAACACCACTTTCAGCAAGTGTAATGTATGTATTTCTGTTTAAGTTTTCTTCAAAATCCTGTGCAGTTTGTGGATTTACCATATGTATAGCCCAACTATACGTATAACTATCAAAACTGTTTAACACATTGTCTTCGTATAAACTTTGTCCACCACCAGTATTAAAATTCCCCTCATTGCCAGTTAATTCACTTGCATCCTCCGGACTGTTAACTAATGGTGTTGTGTCATCTGGTACAAAATCTTCACTGGGAATTATTGCTTCGCCATCCCAATTTAACAAATTACTCTGACGGTCAGCACGCCACTGTGCGATACCAAAAGCCCCTTGACCGCCGCCTGCTGGATTAAATGCAGCGGGATCTAAACCAGTACCACTTTCTGCCATAAGGTTTCCTACAATACCAGAGGCTTGAGCAGGATTAAATCCTCGACTTATCAAATAATTGTATGATGACCTAACGTTAGAACTGATGGATCCTAGCGTTCCATTTTGTGCAGCATTGTACACTTGGTTTGCATAATTGATCCTACCATTGAGATTGCTACCGCCTGATCGTTCAAATCTATTTTCAAATAAAGTTGCTGCACCTTCTGCAGAAAGATTTCCACTGTTCCAACTGTTGTTAGTTATTAAACTACCACCATTTCCTGTTCCCATTTCGTGAACAAGAAAATCTAGTTGGGTTTCCAGTGATGGTGTTGTACTAGGAGGAGTTGGTGTTGACATTAACTAACTCCAGTTGCGGCTTGCTTGCTAGGAACAACAATAACCTTCCCCGCAACAAAATCATTTATAGGGTCAACAAGATCCTCTCTGTTATAGTGAACAAATATCCACCAGTACCTACTGTTGCCATACAAGTCATGTGCTAACAAGTCAGGACGTCTGTTATACCTGTTTCCTATACGTATTTTTTTAGTTTCTTGTGAAAGTGTTTCCAGTGTCAGTTTTGGACTGTATACATCTAAATACTTTCTATTAAGTTTTGTTACTGAATAATTACTTGCATCACGATAGGTTGCCATTAAATAAATCCTCCGCCATATAAGCTACCACTAACAAACTGTGTTTTACTAAACTGTCTTTTTTGTTTTGCAGGATTAACTGTTACTAGTAAATCTAAAGCAATGGTTTGGAGGGCTGGCAATGCTATACCATTGTGTTCAACTAAGTCAGTATCACTTTGATAAGGAATACTCACGTTTCCAACCACAACTGGAACCATACTGAACTGATTTGTACCAAAACTGCTAAATCTCAACACTGGTGGCGGAGTGCCAGCAGTTGGTGTAGAACTTACATCGCCTAATCCATAAAACATTTTAGTTACACTACGCAAAAAGTGTATAACACCTTGTGTATATGAGTGCTCTTCAGCAGTAACATTACTAAATTGCGCTGTTAATTGAAGTGTAGGACTAGGAGTATTCGCATATGCATAAGTTGTGTAGTTTGTGTGTGTTAAATTATAAGGAGTGTAGTTTACACTCTGGTTGTAAACAATATCAGGTTGATTAGGAAAAACAACACCACTTGTTCGTTGCAGAACAGCGGCGGGGCCTGCAAAATACAAACCACTTAGTGCTGTTAATCTAGCTCTATTGCTATCAGCTACCGCCATTTAGTTTATCCTTAACAAAATTATATACTTTAGGATTAAATGTACCAAAGAAATCTGTAAATGCTTCTTGTTTGTCATTTTCAGAAACACCATCCATTCGCATTGTATTTCTAAATGTAGTAGCACTACGTCCATCATCTTTAACAGGAACAGTATAAATGTAGCCTGCTTCATCACTACTCACCAACTGTTCACCGTCGTTGTACATTCTAAGATATCCGCCTGTTTTAAGACGTCCTGCATCTTTTTCACTAAACACCAACAGTAATGCAGTGTTGTTTGGGTCTTTACCTGTTGCAGCTAGATCAGGCTGATACGGACTAGTTCTTATAATTTTATCTGCGGGTATGCCAGACATTTCTTTCATAAGTCCAGTTTTTTCTTCATAACTAAATGGATCTTTTTCAGGTGTTGCATCCTTGGCAATTGTAGTAGCGATAAATACGTTATCAGAGCCAAACTTACGAACAAGGTCCATGTAAACTTGAAAATGTCCACTGTGCATAGGCTGGAATCTGCCGCCGTAAAAAACTGCAATATCAGTTGCTTCTGCTTCAATTAGTTGCGAATATCTCATGGTAGGTCTCCTATATAACTATTTATTGTTTTATAAAGTACTAGTTTAACCAATTGACATTTTTTCTGAATGTGCTATACTATAAAGGATTTAAAGGATTTTTTAATGAGGAAACAAAACTATCTTAATAATAAAGACATGTTAAAAGAAATACACAAGAGCAAAATGACATATTGTTATTTGCTAGACAACGAATATGAACGTTTTGACATCATTGTAGACGACTATCAGGACATTTTTGATCCTAACGTTGTACAACAAGCTAGGGAAAACCGTGCACACCAATTAAGTAGTGAAGGTTATGAACGTGCATACAAAAAATGGCAAGAAGAAGGTCGGCGTGCTAAGGATAAACCAAAGCAAGCAGACACTCGTGTTAATCCAGAAGATGTAGACATTAATAGTTTAATTTATAGAGTAATGACATATGAACATGTTCCTGATGAACCCAAGAGAAAAACTAACCCCAAAAGCGAAGCTGACTTACATACAAAAACAAATTTCCCACCATTTAAGCACTATGCCACATCTAATGGAGAATTACGTGAAGTGGTTCGCAGTCATTGGGAAGGCGGTTTAGACAATGGTAAATTTAACACACAACATGGAACCACAACAAATGAACTTGCCAAGATGTACATAAAACTATGTGAGCGTTATAGTATGCGTAGCAACTGGCGTGGGTATACGTATGTAGACGAAATGCGAAGTCATGCATTGTTACAACTAAGTCAAATTGGCTTAAAGTTTAACGAAGCAAAAAGCCAAAATCCATTTGCATACTATACTGCCGTTGTAACTAATAGTTTTACTAGAATACTAAACTTGGAAAAAAGGAATCAAAACATACGTGATGATTTACTACAAGAAAACGGATTCAATCCTAGCTTTAGCCGACAACTTGATCACGAAGCAGCTGAAAAAGCGAAGTGGGATGATCAAATGGAAAAAGAACGTAAAGAAGCAACGGGCACTAATTTCTAGTTGACTTATCAACAACTTAGTTATATTCTGGACTTATGACATTTTTTAATCGAGCGGCTTGTTTTACCGATATACACTTCGGGAACAAGAATAATAGTAGACAACACAACGATGATTGTGCTGAGTTTGTTGACTGGTTCATATCAAACAGCAAAGACTGTGAAACATGTATTTTTCTAGGCGACTGGCATCATCATAGAGCAGGTGTGAATGTAAGCACCCTTAATTACAGTGTAAACAATGTTCGCAAATTAAGTGAAAACTTTGAGCGTGTGTATATGATTATGGGCAACCATGATTTATACTATCGAGAAAAGCGTGACTTGAATAGTTTGCCTTATGCTGGATTATTTAATAATGTAGATCTTATCGAAGATATATTAGTACAAGATGATGTAGCACTTATTCCTTGGCTAGTTGGCGACGAGTGGAAGAAGATTTATAAAATTAAAGCCAAGTATATGTTTGGGCACTTTGAACTCCCACACTTTAAAATGAATGCTATGGTAGAAATGCCAGATCATGGCGGCTTAAATACAGAGCATCTATCAGGTCCTGAATATGTTTTCAGTGGACACTTCCACAAACGTCAGCACAAAGGCAATATTCATTACCTTGGTTCTCCATTTCCACACAATTATGCAGATGCATGGGACGACGACCGTGGCATGATGAAGTTAGAATGGGGCGGTAAGCCTGAGTATATGGATTTTGATGGTCCTAGATATAGGACTACACCACTTAGCCGTTTAATAGATGATGCTGATAATGTACTAAACAATAAAACATACTGTCGTGCTGTACTTGATGTTAACATTACCTATGAAGAAGCAAACTTTATTAAAGAGACATTTGCTAACCAATATAAGTTACGTGACATCACACTTATGCCAAGTAAAAAAGAAGAACATGCGCAAGATTGGCGCCAAGTAGACGATTTAGAAGTTGAAAATGTGGACCAAATCGTGTATAATAGTCTTAACGCTGTCGACAGCGAAATGATAGACAAAAAAATGCTAGTGGATATCTATAACACCCTATGATCATTATTAAAGACATCACAATTAAAAACTTTATGAGTGTTGGCAACGTTACACAGGCCGTTCGGTTTAGTGATAACGGCCTTACCCTCGTACTAGGCAATAATATGGACCTAGGAGGTGACGGAAGTCGTAACGGTACCGGAAAAACAACAATTATCAATGCATTATCATACGCAATGTATGGAAATGCACTAACTAATATACGTAAAGACAACCTTATCAACAAAACAAATGGTAAAGGAATGTTGGTTACACTTGATTTTGAAAAGGATGGTGTACGATATCGTATTGAACGAGGACGTAGACCAAATATATTTAAATTTTATGTTGACAATATTAACACTGATGATGGCAATGAAGCGCAGGGCGAAAACCGCCAAACTCAAGAAGCAGTAGAAAAACTGTTTGGAATGTCGCATGACATGTTCAAACACATTGTCGCATTAAATACATATACAGAGCCATTTCTTAGTATGCGAGCTAACGATCAGCGAGCTATTATTGAACAACTGCTAGGCATTACTATGCTTAGTGAAAAAGCAGAAGCTCTGAAAGAACAGCAAAGGCTGACTAAAGATGCAATTAAAGAAGAAGAGTATCGTATTAAAGCAGTTGAAGATTCAAATGCCACAATTGAGAAAAGTATCAGTGATCTTGAACGTAGACAGGCGATGTGGCAAAGCAAAAAACAAGAGTCACTGCAAGAATTAGAAAATGCAATAAACGTATTAGAAAAAATTGATATTGAACAAGAACTGGCAAATCATAAACTGTTAGCAGATTACCTCGATAAGAAGTCACAAATAAGCACATTAGAGGCAGAAATTACAAAGCTAGATAATGCTATTAACAGAGAAAAGAAACGTCTAGAAAAAGCGCAGAAGGATTTGTTAGCAACCGAGCAACATGAATGTTATGCTTGTGGGCAGAAAATTCATGACAATAAGCATGAAGAAATACTCAAAGCAAAGCGGTTAGCAGTAGAAGAATCACAAGACCTAATTAATAACGATTTTACATTTAAAACTGAATATCAAAGTGCACTTGAACAGTTGGGTGAACTTGGAACAATGCCTGTAACACTATATAATACAGAACAGGAAGCATACCAACATCAGAGTCAAGTTGACAATTTACGCACAGAATATAATAACAAAGAAAATGAAAGTGACACTTATCAAGAACAAATTGACAGTTTAAAGGAAACTGCACTCCAAGAAGTTAGTTGGGAAACTATGAACGATCTAGTTAAGTTAAGAGAACATCAGGATTTCTTGTACAAACTATTAACAAACAAAGACTCGTTTATCCGTAAACGCATTATTGAACAAAACTTGCAATACTTAAACAGCAGACTTGCTTACTATCTAACTAAACTAGGATTGCCACATGAAGTACAGTTTTTAAGTGACTTGAGTGTAGAAATTACAGAACTCGGTCGTGAACTAGATTTTGATAACTTGTCACGTGGTGAACGAAATCGACTTATTCTTGGTCTTAGCTGGAGTTTCAGAGACGTATTTGAAACTATGAATACACCACTTAACTTCTTAGCTATTGATGAACTTGTGGATAGCGGTATGGACACTAATGGTGTAGATGCTGCACTTAGCGTTCTTAAAAAGATTGAACGTGAACGTGGTAAAAACATTTTTCTTATCTCACACAGAGATGAATTGCAAGGCCGTGTTAATACTATCTTGCAAGTTACAAAAGAAAATGGGTTTACCACGTTTAGTACTGACACGGAGTTTGTAGATGATGCCGCCTAATATTGAAACAGGTAATTTTACTTGGCTACAAGAAAAAGTAAAAGGGCCAATGATACATGAAAGCCCTGATGGCGGTAAAACTATTCGAAGTCGAGTAGCAGCAGATCATCCTATATTCATTCTTACACGTGGATTGTTACCGATTGACATATGGTACAAAGTTTATGGAGGTGGTTATGAAACCTGAAGATTACATGGGTACAACAATTTCAACAATTAATATTGATACAGATAGTACTTGGCATAGTACTGATGATCTCACAGTTACTATATCTGATTATGTAGACACAACACTAGATACACTAGATTTGTCGTCTATAACATCAACCATGAGTGGAATTACTTTAACTACTAGTAAAAAAAGAACAGATGTGAGAGATAACGGAAATATTCCGATTGACATCTGGGCTAAGTTGTATAACAATGGAGTTATAGAAGACGACGATGAAGAACTACCTTTTTGATTTAGACGGCACATTAACAGATGCTCGTCAATATATCGACACAGATTTTAAGCAATTTATGCATGATTTTGCCGGCAAAAACTCATGCTATATTTGCACTGGTAGTGACTATCCAAAAGTAGAAGAACAATTAGGCAAAGATTTAAGTGATAAATTTGTAGCTATATTTGCATGTAGTGGCAATCATCATTTTGTTAAAGGCACAGAAACATACAAATCAGACTGGCAAATAAACGAACAAGAAGAACAATACTTTATTAACGAACTTGAAAAACTTAATTATCCACATAAAACTGGCAGACATATAGAAAAAAGAATAGGCACAGTAAACGTAAGTATCCCTGGCAGAAACGCAACAGTAGAAGACAGAAAAATCTTTATACCCTGGGACGAAAAACACAATGCGAGAAACACACTAGCAGCAAAAATTAACCAAAAGTTTTCAAGGTTAGATGCTGTTATTGGTGGAGAAACTGGTATTGATATTTTTGAAAAGGGAAAGGATAAGTCACAAGTATTAAATGGCATAGATAAAGAGCAAGACATTTACTTTTTTGGCGACAAATGCAATCCTGGTGGCAATGATTTTGCACTAGCGGTTGCAGTTAATAACTTAAACAATGGCACAGTATATCAAGTAAAAAATTGGCAACACACTTATGAAATTTTAAAAAGTAACTTTTAATACCATAATCAGTAGATTTATGAGGACATGTGATATATAGTAACGTATGCATTGGTCATACCAAGGAAAACTTGTAAAAGAAATTCCTGAAGGAATTGTTGGATTTGTATACCTCATTACAAATCTGACTAATGGCAAAAAATATATTGGCAAAAAATTAGCACAATTTAAAAAAACTAGACCACCATTAAAAGGCAAAAAGCGTAAAAGGCGAAGTACTGTAGAAAGCGATTGGCGTACATATTGGGGCTCATCAGATAAACTACAAGCAGATGTAAATGAACTTGGCGAAGAAAACTTTACAAGAGAAATCTTATATTTTTGCACAACCCGAGGTCAATTGTCATACCTAGAGGCACAAGAACAGTTTAACAGAAAAGTTCTGTTAACTGATGAATATTACAATGGCATAATAAACGTCCGAGTGGGCGGATCTAAGGCACTTACTGAATCTCTCCAAAATAATTTAGACATACCCCCTCTATAAAAGCATTGAGGAGGCGACACACTGTGTTTAGCCAACGGATCTTGCTGGGGGAAACAAACCAAAAGAGTGGGCTCTCCTGAGCTATTGGAACCCACGAGTATTGCTGAGTTAGTAGCCGTTATTGCAACTCAGTAGCTTGCGTTGAAAGCAGCGTTTAAAGGGGTACAGCACAACCGCCTCTACCTGAAAAGGTTTCGCTATAACGGTGCACACGGTGACGGGTAATGACGTCTTTGTCGTGCTTGGCCTGAATCAGGCTAAGTGCGACTTTAGTTCATGGTAATAACTAGATTATAGAAGAAAAAAATTCAACCGAACGATAGTGAGGTTGATGATGAACGTAGTTCATCAGATACATGATAATTAAAATGTTTTCTTACCTTTAGCTTGATCTAACATCTGTTTCTCCTTTTCCTGTTTCTCTTTAAATGAGTCTAGTATCTCTTGTATCTGATATAAAGGCAATTGGTAGAGCTCTTTAATAGTAAAACTTCCTTGACTGTATATAACAATTTCATAGACCTGTTTTCGCAGGTTCTTTAATGTATCGTTCATATCCTTTACAATTTTTTCAGGATCTTTTGATACTACGAGTTGTTTATGAAAAAAAAAGTTGGGTTTAACTCCACTGGTGTGGAAAAACTATGATTACATTCTTCGTTACTACAAACAAATGTAAAGTCGTTGTTTATGCCATTTTTATTGATGTCAGAATTTGACTTTTGTAGTTGACGTATTGTTGTGCTATCACTATTTGCTAACCATTCAAGTATTTCGTTTATGTCAGTAATTAAATCGCCATTAGGTGTTGTGATACTTTCAATAGTGTCAGCCAGTATAACCATATTAGCTGCGGTTGATTTTTCTAAGCTACTTTTGAATAGTTCATGTAGTTGTGCTTGGTCGTCAACGCCTTCCATCTTTCGCATAACTCTTGCATTTTCAGTTATTTTAATCTGATTGCTTGCTACTGATTTCAAGGTGTTTGGTTTAAACACAATACGTAAGCCATTTTTAAGTTCAGTTTCGATTGACTCGATTGTTTTAACTTTACTTAGGATGTCGACGATTTTAATTTCATAGCTTTCAGTATTACTACAATTAGGACATGTTGCGTCAACTGGAATATTGCCATCATTGGCACTAATACGACTAGCAAGTAAGACAACATCTACATCAGGCATACATATTTCATATGGATCTGACATGTCTGGCAGAATACTTTTTAGAATTTCAAACAGACTTTCACCATTGTAAACACTGTCTGGTACTTGTAACAACATTTCATCCTTAAAGCTAAGTGGCATAACGCCAATTTCGCCTTGATCTGTTAATTGTGGTTTATTTTTGTACCATTTTCCTTGTGTAGGAAGTTTTACATATATCTCTTTTGTTCTGTAATAGTCAGATAATACACTGGGCATTTTTCACCTATAAATACTTATATACGTTTATTTATCTTTATAAAGTGAGTAGTTAATGGCAGTAATAAACATACCATATGGTGGACAGATGGTGGGAATAGAAGTCCCAGATTTTGCTATGGAAGCAACACAATCTGATATTCTGTCTCAAGTTCAAAGACAAAATGATACATTACAAGCAATTGCCAGTAGAATGGGCGTTGAGGCTGCAGCTACACAACAACAAACTAAAGAAATTACACAAACATTAAAGCAAACATCAGACAATAACAACGATTCTAATCGTAAAGCAATGCAAGATTTGGCAGCTGGTCTTCAAAGACCACTAACACAAGCAATGAGCCTGTCAGGCAAAGAAAAGTTTAGCGATTTAATTGGTCGTGGCGGCATTATGGGAACACTTGGGCTTACTACTATAGGTGCTCAATTAGGAACACTTGTTGGTATACTTGAAGAATTTGGATCAAGTTTAAGTGCTTTAAGGAGAACTGGTGCTGGTCTAGGAATGGACTTTGTTGAGCTCAGAACACAAGCTGCTACTGTTGGCTTGGGAATGGAAACACTTGCAAAAGTTGTTACTGAAAATGGTCCTGCTATTAGGATGTTGGGCGACAACATGGTTGATAGTACCAACAACTTTGTGCAATTCCAAAGGGAAATGCAAGACGCAACTAGAAATGCTGGTTATTTTGGAATGAGTGCAAATGAAATGGCAGCGTTCTTAGTAGACGAGCTTGAATTGAGACGTATGGAAAGTGGTGAAAGGTTAACAGAAGCAAATGCTCGTGCAGAAGTAATTGAAAGTTTGAAAGAAAACCTTAAACTAAACGAAATTGCCGCAAGTATAACTGGTGAAGACATTCAAGATAGAATAAGATTGAGAAATGAATTTAGACGACAAGCAGTAGTAGCAGTAGCAGCAAGAAATCTAAATGAAGACCAACTGCAAGCACAAAACAAATTGATTGAAGGATTTAATCAACTTGGTCCAACAGTAGGACCAGTACTTAGTGCAGCATTAACTAATATGGTTGCTGGATTAGCACCTGACATGGGGAATGAAGACTTTACACAGTTGGCTGCTGGTCTTGCAGCTAGAGGAGTTGACATTAGGTCGTTCTTGGAAGAAGGTGTTGCAAATGTTCAAGCTGGAATGGATCCAACACAGATAGAAGCAAATGCTATAGCACTTGCTGGACAAATTAAAAATATTGAGTTTAGTGCTAGTGATTTAGCACAAGCACAAGCTGGTGTTCCAAGTGCAATGTTAGCAATACAAGCAAGTGCTGAGGTATTTTCAGATGGAACAGACGATGTTGCAACAGCATTAGACCGTTTAAAAACAGGATTGATTAACTTTGCTGAGGCATTGGACAATGGTGATCTTTCAGCTTCTGCTATTCAATTAGATAGTAATATCATTGGAGAACAGGTAAGAGCTGGGATTATGGATGGTTTCCTAGATGCATTTAATGTTGACGATGTTACCAACAGCGGACTTGGTAAACTAATGGAAGGAATGAAGGATGCTACTTCACCAAGCGGTGCATTTACTAGTTTTATGAATGCCATGATTCAAGGCACCACATTACTATCTGGTGCACAATTTATTGGCGGCATAGCAGGCTTAGGAAATAACGATACTCTAGATCATATTATTAATGCACTTGGTCCAGCTGCAATGGCCCTTTTTAGTGGCGGTGCTGGGTTATTTAATAGCGCAAGGGGCGGTGATGCAACAGCCAGACAAAGTATTAGAGATCAAATGAATCCTAATAGTTCTAGTTTCATGGGCAATCAAAGTTTCTCACAACTATTACCAATGTTAGCTGGTGCTGGGTTAGGTGCTGCAGCAATGGCAACAGTTGATTCAACTTCATTAGCAGAAGCATTACGTGATACATTTACAGATGCTGACCCAATGCCAGTTAGAATTGTAAGTTCTGCTATACCATTTGGTCCAAACAACAACTAAAAAATAAGATAAATACACTTATTAAAAGGAAAGAATAAACATATGTCTTGGAAAAAACACTTTACAGTATATCAAGGACAGGATGCAAATGCATCAAGACCGAGTACTGCAAGCCGCTTTCAAAGTTGGCTACCTGAAGTATATAGTGGACAACCCAATCGTGTTGAGCGTTATGCACAGTATGACCAAATGGATATGGACAGTGAAATCAATGCTGCCCTTGACATTATTGCTGAATTTAGTACACAAGTCGACGAAACAACAAGTTTACCGTTTAATTTAAATTATTCAGGTGATGTTACTGAAAGCGAAGCAAAAATTCTAGAGCAAACTTTACGTCAATGGTGTAATTTGCAAGACTGGGATAAACGCATTTTTAAAACATTTAGAAATGCAATCAAGTATGGGGATCAGTTTTTTATTCGTGATCCTGAAACTTGGGAATTATTTTATGCTAATCCAGTTGATGTTACTAAAGTTATTATTAACGAAGCTGCAGGAAAAGAACCAGAACAATATGTATTTAAAAATTTAGATTTAAATATGCAAAATAAAACCGTAAGTGAACCTATTAGACATAGCGAGACTTACAGTAGTGTTAATAGTATGATGCGTGGTCAATCCACTGGTCAAACTGCGTTTGGAAACAACAGTGCAGTTCATAACACTATGGGAAACATACATGAATACAATGTTGATGCTGAACATGTTTTACATGCTGCACTTACAGAAGGTATGGACAGTAATTTCCCATTTGGTGCTAGTATTTTAGATCCAATCTTTAAAACTTACAAACAAAAAGAACTACTAGAAGATTCTATTATCATTTACCGTGTGCAACGTGCACCAGAGCGCAGAGTATTCTACGTTGATGTAGGCAATATGCCAGCTAACAAAGCTATGGGGTTTGTTGAGCGTGTTAAAAATGAAATTCACCAAAAGCGTATTCCAAGTAAAACTGGTGGCGGTAATAGTATTATGGATGCTGCATATAATCCTCTATCAATTATGGAAGATTATTTCTTTGCACAAACTGCTGAAGGCAGAGGTTCAAAAGTTGAAGTTCTACCAGGTGGTGAGAACTTAGGTCAGATTGATGACTTGCGTTACTTTACAAATAAAATGCTAAGAGCATTGCGTGTACCTAGCAGTTATCTACCAACTGGTCCAGATGATGGAACAGCAACCTATGTTGATGGTAGAGTGGGTACAGCGTTTATTCAAGAATACAGATTTAATCAGTATTGTCAACGTCTACAAAATATTCTTGGACCAGTTTTTGACAAAGAGTTTAAACTGTTTATGAAAAACAAAGGCATTAGTATTGATAGTAGTATCTTTAATCTTAAATTTGTTGAGCCACAGAGCTTTAGTGAGTACAAAGAAATTGAAGTACATGCTGCTCGTGCTAATGTGTTTAGTGCACTTGAGGGTGTTGACTATTTAAGTAGACGATTTATGCTAGGAAAATATTTGGGCCTTACTGAAGATGAAATTCTTGAAAACGAACGTTTGTGGATGGAAGAAAATCAAAGTGGAACCAAACCAAGTGAAGACAGCGAGCCTGGGTTAGGAAGTGTTGGGGTACGTGGATTTGATATTGACTCCAATCCTGATATTCCAACCGGGGATGAATTAGACGCAGGAGAAACAGAGACAGGCGACTCACCGATCAGTGGTTCTGAAAATGTCACTGAGCCTGCAGGAGGAACACCGAATGCGCAGTAATGAATTTTTAAGAGAATACTATGAAGCAGAAGATGACGAGTACAGTAACCGTCATATAGACGATACCAGACGTAGTAGATTAACACTAAAGCATATTAATAGATTACGTAAACAACGTGAAATTCATAAAACTGAACATGCTACTCGTACAGAACGAGTACAGCAAATTTACCGTAAATCAGTACAATAATCAGGTGTAAAAACTACTTATCTTGACTTTTTAGTCAAAAAGTACAGTTTTTACGCCTTTTTTACATGGTAAAACGTATTGGTAATAAATAATACTTGTAAACCAATAACGGTAAGCCTGAATTTTAAGGAGATAAAGGATGAGCAATCATAAAGATTCACTAGTTAAAGTCCTTGAGTATCTTGTAAATGAAGAGCGTGAGAAGGCAGCAGATCTTCTTCACGATGTTTTCGTTGAGAAAGCAAAAAATCATTGGGCAGCACTTAGCGAAAGCGACGAAAGTGTTGAAGAAGATATTCAAGAAGAAGACCTTGACGAAACATATGACGTTGAAGTTGAAGAAGCAATCGACAACTATGACGCAGAAGAAGATTTTCTAGACGACATCGAGTCTGCAGAAGACGAAATTGAAGCTGAAGAAGTATTTGGCGAAGATGACGATGAAGCAGAAATGGATCTAGAAATGTCAATGGACGACGAAGGCGAAGAAGCAGAAGAAGCTGACGCTGAAGAAGCAATGGCAAACGTAGAAGATGCAATTGCAGAACTACGTGCAGCATTTGCAGACCTAATGGGCGACGAGTCAGAAGAAGATGATGAAGAAGCAATGGAACCAGAAATGGAAGAAGTTGCATTTGAGTCAGATGACGCAGACGATGAAGAAGTCGAAGGTCTTGAAGAAGGTGCAGAACTAAAAGCAGTTAGCGTAAGCCATACAGATGGTAGCGACAGCAAAGGTTCACCTGTAAACAATGCAGGTAATGACATGGGCAATCCACATCCAACAGATACAGCTGAAGAATCAAGTGCAGCAGCACCAGCAGCTAAAGACATGGGTGTAACAGGTCCACAAGAAGCAGGCGATCCAAAGCCAGCACCAGCGCCAAAAAGAGAGATGAAGTAATATGTTTACACCGCTAAAAGAACATTTAACTTATAGTCAGGCAAATATTGTCACCGAAGCTGTCGATGAAGCTAACGGTGGCAAAAGCCTCTATATGAAAGGTATCTTTATTGAAGGCGATGTACAAAACCAAAACGGTAGAATTTATCCTAAAGATGAAATTCATAATGCTGTTAGAGCAATTAATGAAAAAATCAAAAAAGGATATAGCGTATTAGGTGAAGCTGATCACCCTGATGACCTAAATATCAACCTTGATCGTGTAAGCCACATGATTACAGAAATGGATATTAATGGTGCTAATGGTATCGGTAAACTTAAGATATTACCAACTCCAATGGGAAACATTTGTAAAACCCTACTGGAGAGTGGTGTTAAACTAGGCGTGTCAAGCAGAGGCAGTGGCAACGTAAATGAAAGCGGTAAAGTCAATGATTTTGAAATTATTACTGTAGACATTGTTGCTAATCCAAGTGCTCCAGATGCTTACCCTGATCCAATCTATGAAAGAATTATGAATCATAGAAGGGGTAATGTGTTAATGGATGTTGCTTCTGCAGTAAGCCACGACGAAAGAGCACAACGTTATCTCCAGGAAGAGGTGACAAACTTTATAAACAACCTGAAGTATAGGAGAGATTAATATGGCTCACTCAATTGATGAACTATTAAGCTCAGGTGCGCTCTCCGAAGAGGTTAGATCTTCAATCAGCGAAGCATGGGAAACTAAGCAAGCTGAACTACGTGAAGAAGTTGCTAGCGAACTACGTGAAGAATTTGCAGAACGTTATGAAAATGACAAAGCGCAAATCGTAGAAGCAATGGACACAATGATTGGCGAAGTTATTGCAAAAGAACTTGAAGAGTTCCAAGCAGACAAAGCCAAAGTAGTAGAAGATCGTGTTGAATATCGTAAGCATATGAAAGAACATGCAAATGTTCTTGATGAGTTTGTGATGGAAACACTTCGCAAAGAAATTAATGAACTTCGCGAAGACCGTGAGGCACAAGACAAGAACATGGCCCAATTAGAAGGCTTTGTACTTGAACAACTTACTAAAGAGCTCAACGAGTTTCATGAAGACAAACGCTCACTAGTTGAAGCAAAAGTCAAAATGATTAAAGAAGGCAAACAAGTTATCGAGCAGACTAAACGTAAGTTTATTGAAAATGCTGCAAGCAAAGTTGAAAAGGTTCTTGAATCAACAATCAAGAGCGAACTAACATCTTTAAGAGAAGACATCCAAGTTGCTAAAGAAAACACATTTGGACGTAAAATCTTTGAAACATTTGCAGCAGAGTTTATGGGCAGCTACCTCAATGAAGGTACTGAAGTTGCTAAATTAAACAAAGCAATGGACAAACTAAAGTCACAGCTTGATGAAGCAAATAAAGCCGTAGTAGAGAAAGAAGTTCAGCTAACTGAATCAGCACGTAAAGCACGTATTGCAGCAGACCAAGCTGAGCGCAAGTCAATCATGTCAGAAATGATGAACCCGCTTTCAAAACAACAACGTGAAGTAATGGGCGCATTACTAGAGTCTACTAAAACAGCAGACTTACAGAATGCATTCAATAAGTATCTACCATCAGTATTGAAGGAAGATGCGAAACCACAAAAAACTAAGAAGGTGCTAAGTGAATCTACAAAAGAAGTCACTGGTGGAAAATCAACTGAAGCAGAAGCTGCGGTAGATACTAACATTGTTAACCTTCGCAAATTAGCCGGTATAAGTTAAGGAGACCGAAAATGGCAGACAACCTAATGGAAAATTGGGCAGAAACTAAAACAGCCCTAACAGACGGTCTAACTGGAACAAAGAAAAAAGTGATGGAAACAACACTTGAAAACACTAAGCGTTACTTGTCAGAAAGTGCAAGTCCTGGTGCAACTCAAGCAGGCAACGTTGCAACACTTAACAAAGTGATTCTTCCAGTTATTCGCCGTGTGATGCCAACTGTTATTGCTAACGAGATCGTTGGTGTACAGCCTATGACAGGCCCAGTTGGACAAATCCACACACTACGTGTGCGTTACGCTGAAACATTTGACAGCGCAACAGCAGGCGATGAGGCACTAAGCCCATTCCAAATCGCAACAGGTTACTCAGGTAATGCAACTACTAACCGTGCAGACGCAACAGCGACTCTAGAAGGCACAGCTGGTAAGAAAATGAGTATCCAAGTCCTAAAGCAAACTGTTGAAGCTAAAACACGTAAGCTATCAGCACGTTGGACTTTTGAGGCAGCACAAGATGCTAACTCAATGCACGGTCTAGACGTTGAAGCAGAAATCATGCAAGCACTTGCACAAGAGATTACTGCTGAAATCGACCAAGAGATCATCTCATCTCTATCATCGCTAGCAGGTTCAGCTACAGACACATACAACCAAGCTGGTGTAAGTGGTACTGCTACTTTTGTTGGTGACGAACATGCAGCACTAGCAGTTCTAATCAACAAAAATGCAAACACAATTGCAGCACGTACACGCCGTGGCGCAGGTAACTGGGCAGTTGTAAGCCCAGACGTTCTAACTGTTCTACAGTCAGCAACAACAAGCGCATTTGCACGTACAACTGAAGGTCCTTTCGAGGCACCAACAAACACAAAATTCGTAGGTACACTAAACGGTACTATGCGTGTTTATGTAAACCAGTACGCAGCAAACGACGACATCCTAGTAGGTTATAAGGGTTCAACAGAAACAGACGCAGCAGCGTTCTATTGCCCATACATCCCACTAATGTCAAGCGGTACAGTACTAGACCCACAAACATTCGAGCCAGTTGTTAGCTTCATGACTCGTTACGGTTATGTGGAACTAAGCAACCAAGCATCATCGCTTGGTAACGCAGCAGATTACCTAAGTAAAATTGCTGTTACAACAAACAACCTATCATTCCAATAATAGGTTACAAATTAAGAAAAAAGGCACTTCGGTGCCTTTTTTTGTGACTTTTTTTAAAAAAAGTGTTGACATTTGTTTCTGTATATACTATATTATAAACATAACAGAGACGACGGTCCGAGTTAGATAGTGCAAGGAAGAGGAGTAGACAGGCTCCGAACTTGGCTAGTAGCTGTAGTAGCAGCGCATGAGCATGGAGACATGAAGATGCGTATTTTGGAAGTAACTATCCGATGCTAGGCTCCTGGGTATATGACAGCGAGACTGTAAACCTAGGTTGAGGGTATTCTCGAGTCCCTCCTATCATATATTATAGTGTTTTAGTATACACACCAGAGTAGATGCACCTACTTTCCTGTGCATAGGACAAGGGCCGAAAGGCTATCAAGTGAGTGTGTATACTAAAACACTATAATTGCTTTTCCTTTCAAATTGATAACTACAAAAGAGCTAGCCTTGTGCTAGTTTTTTTTGTCTCTATACGATAAATATAATTAGTACGGAGACAAAATATGAGTTCGACAAAATTTAATCAAGACTTAAATGTTACTGGTAATATCACATTGTCTGGTAATGTTACTGCAAATGGTAACGTTATATTGGGGGATGCAGATACAGACAGTATCAGTCTAACAGCAGACATTACTAGTAATATTGTTCCAAATACAAACGTGAGTTATGATTTAGGAACAAGTACTAAATCATGGCGTGAAGTTTTTACAAGCAAAATTAACAGTGTTACTGGAGATGATCTAGATATTCATAGTGGTAGTGATATTGCATTTTATCCCACAGGAAACATTTGGATTAAACAAGACACTAAACTTATATTCGAAGGCACTGTGCCAGACGATTATGAGATTAAACTACAAGCACTAGCAGCAACAGCAGATAGAAATATTATACTCCCGGATGAAGATGGAACACTTGCTACTCGTGAATGGGTAAATTTAAATGGTACTGGTGGTAATTCTGTTGAAAGTTTTGACTTTGGTTATATAGATACAAACTATCATACTAGTGCAACAGGATATCTATTATCTCTAGGATCCGATATTGATATGGGTTCATACGCTGCACCGAGTGCAACAACAGTTGACCTTGGGTCGATATAAATATTTTAAAATAACTCTTTGGAGAAGAAAATGGCTTTATTATTAAGAAGAGGATTAGATTCAGCTAGATCAGGAATTACACCTGCAGAAGGCGAACTAGTCTATACAACAGATACTAAAAAAGTATATGTTGGTGACGGAACAACCGCTGGAGGTAACGAAGTTACTGGATCCGGAGGCGGTGGTGGCACAAGTCCACGTACAACTGTAAGCGGTACAACTGCTAGTATTGCAAATGCAGCATCTGACAATGTTGATATCACAAGTGCAGCAAAAGCATATAGTGTATTATCAATTCAAGTAGATCAAGCAGCATGGGTTAGAGTTTATAGTAGTGCCGCAGCAAGAACAAACGACAGCGGACGTTCAGAAGGTGTTGATCCAGATCCAGATGCTGGTGTACACGCTGAAATTATTACAACTGGTGCAACTACTGTTAAATTTACACCGGCAAGTGTTGGCTGGAACGATGAAAATCCTGTAACAGATACAATTTATTTGACAGTAACTAACAAATCAGGAAGTACAAATACAATAACAACGACATTGTTAATTTTACCATTGGAAACATAAAATGAACTTACACAAATATGCTGTTGTATTACACAACTACGAAGACTTGGACGACTTTTATAATGATATGGAAACAGACGGTGGCTCTATTACTATTCCAGATAGAGCAGTGGATGTTCAGTTGAGAAAACCCAAAAGTCGTGTAACACATTATATGTTGACACCACAAGAAGCAGTAGAAGTTGTAAATGATGCAAGAGTAGAATTTGTAGAAATAGTAGATGATAATCCTCCGGAAAGAATGTTTACACAAACAGGACAATTTTCGAGAAGTTCAAGTTTAAATGCATCTCATAATCAATGGGGATTATGGAGACACATTGCTGGGGAAAACAATAACAATTTTGACAGCGCAACTGATACTATTAATGGTACAATCGATTATCAATATACAGGAAGAAATGTTGACGTTGTAATCTTAGATGACCAGGCATGGGAACCAAATCATAGAGAATTTTTAGATGGTAATGGTGTTAGCAGAGTTGTAGATTACAACTGGTGGCAACATGCCTCTGCAGTCGGTGACAGTGCACATGTTGGAAGAACATATGCACAGCGTGGTACAAGCGGAAACTTTCACAATATTCACTGTGCAGGAACAGTAGCAGGGCGTGAAGAAGGTTGGGCAAAGGATGCAAACATTTATTTCTTTGCATTAAATTTTAGCGGCAATGATACAAACAACAGCATTTCACCGTCCCTTGCATTTGATTACATAAGAGAATTTCATAACAACAAGCCAATTAATCCTGCAACAGGATATAAAAACCCAACTATTGTAAACAACAGTTGGGGTTATAGTCGTGGTGCTACTGTAGCATCTAGTATTGCATCAGTTACATATGATGGACAAACTTATGAACCTAGTGGTACTCAAGAAACTGAGTATAATGGATTCTACGGTGCATACAGTACTACAGGACAAATTGTAGCTAGAGTAGGTGATCCAGAAAATAGTAAAAATAGATTTACAACTACAGGTACTGCAACCAGTGTTACTGATAGAATGGTAGCATGGCCAGACGAATGGGATAAAATTGTAAACCAAACATTTAGCTTTACGCAAACTGATCCAGCAGACAACTATGAGATTACAGTACTAACACCATGTGATGTTAGACAGAATAGTAGAATACGAGCAAGTTGTAACAGTGAAGATAGTTATATGATTATTAGACGTATTGTTAACAACGGTGCAAGTATTGCTACAACAGTTAGAGGTCCAGAGATTGATTTTGAACTAACTGGTGGTTTTGGATTTAGTTTCTTTGGTCCAAGTGGAAATGTTACAATTAGATATATTGTAGAAACATATCCTGCAGACGGTGATGAATTTACATTTGATGTTGCATGGACTGTTACAACAGGCGAGCGAGGACAGTTCTTTAGCGATTTTAATGCAGATTTAGGAAACGATGAGTTTGAAGAATTTACAGAAGACAACCCAGCACCAGAAACAAATGCATCAGGTTCAGTAATAACTCTTCCTCACACAGCAATTAACATAACAGGATTAACCGCAGACAGTTCACCAACAAGCGGTAATAATGATGATGGTTATTGGACATTAAGTTTACCATTTGACATTCAATATTTAGGTGTTACATACAATACAATACATGTTGGAACTAACAGCTATGTTACATTTGGTAGTGGTTCTAGTACATATAACGTGTCTGCATCCAACCCGCTGTTACCTAAAATTATGATAGGCGCCAGAGATAGACGAGGTTATAGTATCTGGCACGGAGTTTCAGGAATTACTCCTAATAGAGAATATAGGGTTGTATGGGAAGGTCATGATCGTTATTATATTAATACTCCTGATTCGCCAAATATGCGTTGGGAATTAACATTTTTCGAAAATTCACCTAATGAATATGAAATAAATTGGGAACAAAACGGTGCAAAATCAATCTCAGGCAGCGGCGGCACGTTTACTACTGCACAATTAACAAGCTATGGGTATAACCTCAGCGGTAGACACACATCTCAAGTAGCATCAGTTGAAGCAGATATTGTTGATGCAATATCAGACGGCGTTATTGTAGTAGCTAGTGCAGGAAATGGTCGTGTGCCAATGTACAGTTCTGATCATCCATACTATAATAACTATATAACAACAACTGGCGGTAGTAATTCTTACTATCATAGACCACAAACACCAGCAGGTGCAGGCAATGGCACAGACAGTGCTGTTATTTGTGTTGGTGCACTGTCTAACGTACACTTAAATGATAAAGAGCAAAGAGTTTACTTTAGTAATTTTGGAGAAAATGTTGACATATACGCAGCAGGACATTATATTCAAAGTGCAATGCCAGATTTATCAAGTAGATCTAAAGCAGATAGAGGTGGCGGTAATTACTATGCTAAAGTAAGTGGTACTAGTATGAGTGGCCCACAGGTTTGTGGTATACTTGCATGTATGCTTGAAGAATATCCAGACATGACACAAAGACAAGCTAGAGAAATGTTACGAGTTATCAGCAAACCGGATCAAATCTATGATGATCCTGCAGGAACATATAACTTTGCTAATAGTTTAGAAGGTTCTGCAAACTTAACACTATGGATGCCAAGCTCTACAAATGAAAATAGACCTAGATGGCCAAAACAGCATAGAGGTCGTCCGAGATCAGGCGCAGTATATCCACGTAGAAGAATACGTAGAAGAAGACGTGTCTAATTAATGAGCAACATAAAAGATCTAACATGGGAACATCACAAAGCAGCAGAAAGATGTGGCTTTGTGAAAATACTACTCAGTGGATCGATTGATCCAAAACTTTATGCAACATTTTTATGGAATCAATATATCAAATATACTGAACTTGAAAAACTAGCAGACAAATACGGATTACTTAAAGGTATAGAAACTGTTAAACGTAAAGACAGTATCTATGCAGACTTTTTAGAATTGTGGACGCCAAAACACACACCTCCTACATTTGCTAGCACACACGAATATATCAATCATATTAGACAATTACCAAACAAGCAACATATCTTTGCACACATATATGTGCATCATATGGGAGATTTAAGTGGTGGGCAAATTATATCAAAACGTGTTCCTGGTGCAGGAAGAATGTATAAATTCTTACATGATACAACCGAACTCAAAGAACAAATCCGTGCAAGAACAACGGACGAAATGGCAGAAGAAGCTGGTATTTGTTTTCGGTTTGCTATAAAACAATTTCAAGAATTAGAAAAATTGTCAATCAATATTACTGCATAAATACATTAAAGTATTGTGAGAGTAATATATGGCTATTAATTTTGATCATCAACGAGATAGAATTAGCACAAGTAGTGGAACATTAACGTTAAATACCACTGGTGCTTTTACAATTCCAGTTGGAAACACAGCACAGAGACCAAGTACGTTAAGTACTGGCCAAATCCGTTTCAATAGTCAACAACAAACCTTTGAAGGTTATAACGGCGCAGGGTGGAGTTCACTCGGCGGCGTTCGTGATGTTGATGGTAACACATATGTTATAGCAGAAACTTCTCCTGGTGTCAACAATAATGAAATAGATTTTTATACTGATGGTACACAGCGTATGCAAATTGGTGCTACTGGTATTATTACAATAGGCGATACTCTTACAGAATTTACAATTGACGGATCAACCGGAGATACAACTGTTGGCGGTAACTTACAAGTTAATGGTACACTAACAGTTGACGGCATAGCAACATTAAAAGCAGGAACCAGCGGTACTATTAACGTTGGCGATGACAATACAGATAATGTTGTGTTTAATGCCGATGTTAACAGTAATGTTATTCCAAATACAGACGCAACATATGACTTGGGAAGTACATCACAAAACTGGAATGTAGCATATGTTCAAACGTTAGATAGTAATACAGAAACAATTACAGTTGACGTAACAGGATCTCTTGTGCTACCAGTTGGTACAGTTGGAGAACGTCCTGGTACACCAGCACAAGGTATGATTCGTTATAATAGCGATGATACAACTTTTGAAGGTTATGATGGTACAGCATGGGGATCGCTAGGCGGTGTTAAAGATGTTGATCAAGATACATATATTAGTGCAGAAGATACACCAGGCGCTGATAATGACGAGTTAGATTTTTATACTGGCGGCGTTACTAGAATGACTATTGATAGTACAGGCCAAATCACAGCGGCGGCAACATATACGCCAACAAATGCACAAGACTTGGTAACAAAAGACTGGGTTGAAAATAGTTTATCATCTACAGCAGGTACACCAACAGATGGAAGTTGGCAGGATGGAGCATATTTGGGATTTACAGACGCAGATAAAGTAGTAGACGTATTAGACGAATTAAATGAGTCTATAGAAAATGTACGAAACAATACATTTGTACGTGCACTAACATTTACTGGTACACCAACTTCAGCAGGTGCTGGCTCAACTATTACACTTACCTTAAATGTAGATGGTAATGCAAACAAATACGATATCACATGGGGAGATGGTGGTACTACTATTGGTACAACTGATAGTACACCTAGTTATACATATACTTCAAACGTAAACAGTCCATTTACTGTAACTGTTAGAGCTTACAACGACAATGCTATTAGTGGCAGTGCTGGTAGCGAAGCAAGTTCTACACGTGAAGATTATATTGTAATCTTTACAGCAAATGCTGTTGCAGCGTTCCAGCTTTATCGAGTTGTTACAGGGGGTACGGATTTAAACGGAAACGATGTTTATGTTATCGAAGGTGATAGTTTGTACATGCAAAACAATACATCAAACACCGGTGGCGCAAGTGTTACTTACGAAATGGATTGGGGTGATGGTACAAGTGCTGATTTCATTGCTAGCGATAATGATCCTGGTGGTGTTACTGGTTCAAGACTACAGCATACCTGGGCACCTGGAACAAGTTCTGGAACTAGTAGAGACAACTTAATATTAACGCTAACAACACATAGTACAGCAGATCCAGCAACACTTCCATCATCAGTGACATTGCCATTAAAAGTATACGATCCAAATATTGCTGTACCAGATGGGTTAAGCACAAAAAGTATTAACGGACCTAGTAGTGTAGGAACAAGTCCATTGTTAACGTCTGGATTTACAAACAACAATACTAGTGCTACGACACCAGGTTCTTCTGTAACACGTGTTGTTAATAGTGGTACTGTATCATCTAGTGTTATTTCAACATATGCATACGATGCAGATGCTGGTATACTTACTGCACTAGTTAATGGTGTAGACGATGGTAATGTAACATTTACAAATACAGACCAAACAGGCACATATACAAGTCTTGTTGTTACAGACGAAGAAGATTATAACTTATTAAATTCAGGAGGTAGTAGTACAACATTTAACAGTAGTATCTATCATCCAGGACTATACACAGGATTTAAAGCACAAATTAGTAAAAGCGGTGCTAGTTTATCATTAGGTACAAATGATTATCAATTAAGTCATAGTACAACTGGAGATACGAATACTGTTGAATTTGTTGTTGACAATTTAATAAGTACACCAACTACTGCTAGCGGCACACTAACTGAAAATGTAGGAAACTACAAATACATTAGTGGTGTTCCATATTACGACACTGGTAGCTCGTTAACATTAAGTGGTGTTACCATTGATAACTTTATTGGACAAACATATACAAATACAACTAATGTATTTGAAGTTACAAGCGGTGCAAATTTAGAAGGTACAGGTGCTAGCGCAATTAGTACACAAAATTATTCTTATTCAGACATTGATGGAACTTCCACTTTCTTAACAGGTGGAATTCCAAATGCAAACACAGGTAACGGAACACCTTATGCAATTGGAGATGTAACAGTTAATATTACTAGTAGCAGTGTTAGAACAATTGAAAATTTAAGACATAGAGCATCTAATGTTAATGGCACAGGTAATTATAGTAATTTATTAGAAGCAATTGCAGTGCATACTGCCAACCAAAGTGGTATCAGTGAAATTGCAATCGATGTTAGTAATAGTTTAGGTTCAACATATACAGACGATGGTGTTCGTATATTTGACTTTGGTGCAGCAACTACAGACAATCCTATAATACCAGGTGCAACAAACTTTTATACAAATAGTCCGTATACAGAAGCGGCAGATCCAGGCGTAACAGGAACAAAAGAAGCAACAATACGTTTAGGTGTACTAGAACATAATGTAGAAAACTACAGTACATTTTTACCAGCCGGTCCAGACAGAAGCGGCGATACTGGAGTGCAATATTTTACATTTGCATTCCGTAGAACAGTTGTTGCTAACTTTACGATTAACATCACAAGCGCAACAGGTGTTAGCGGTGTTTGGATTGCAGCACCAGGTACAGCAATAGACAGTGCAAGTACAATTAACGGTTGGCTAGACTGCGGTATACAGTATGCTGGTTCTGGTGTGCCAGGTGCAGATACTGGCAATGGCGGTAATGGAAGCAACGGTTGTGCAGTAACAGGTGGAGATATTATTGCAAATAATACAGCATTAAGTGGAGGGTATACTATGACGCTAGGTACCGAAAACTTAACAAATGCTACAGGTAATGTAGCACTAGTGCGTATTGCATTAAACACAAACCAAAGTATAACAGGATTGAGTATAACATAAGGGTGAGAGATGGCTATAAATGAATCACAAAAAGTAGACTGGCTTTGGAAAAAGCTAGGTTACGGTGTAGCAAAAACAGATATTAATAGCATTAAGGCTGCAACTAACGAAAGTATTGCTAGTCCACTATTAATACGTGGTGATAACATTTGGCAAGATGCATCTCAAATTCCAGCAACAAAACCAACAGCGTCAACAACTACTGTAGAAATATACGATGATAGTGGAAACGGTCAAGCAACAGTTGAGTGTGCACCTGACTTAACAGCTAGTTCTAATAGAACATGGAAGACAAATTCTATAGATTGGATCCCCACTGAATTTGGTAGTACATATCAGATTAAAGTTTATTTAGATAATAGTGGTGCTGCAACCCCACAATCAACAGGAACACAGTTGTTTGCAGCAGGTAGTGGCAATAACGATGAATGGTATTTTGATTATCAAAGCGGCGTTCTTAACTTTATTGGAGATAACTTACCATCTGGTATAGCAGGTAAAGTTATATATGTGGTTGGTGCACGTTACACTGGTAATAAAGGGTCTAATCTTTCTAGTGCAACAATTGCTAATTTTACATTTAATGGTAATACTATTGGTGTTACAAACACCAATGGAGATATTATTTTAGATCCTGACGGCACTGGTAAACTTTCAGTATTAGCAGACAATGTTAGTATTACTGGTACAGGTGCACTTACTATCCCAGTTGGCACAACATTAGAAAGACCAACACCACTAGAACAAGGTATGATCCGTTATAACACATCAGATGCAACATTTGAAGGTTATGATGGAACTAACTGGGGTTCGCTTGGTGGTGTTAAAGATGTTGACGGTGATACATATATTATTGCTGAAACAAGCGCAGGTGCAGACAACGACGAAATAGATTTTTATGCTGCTGGTACACATGTTATGCAACTTAATGCAGCAGGCGATCTAGCATTAGGTCCAAACTTAACAGAATTTACAGTTGCTGGCGCAACTGGTGATACTGCAATTTCCGGTAACTTGACAGTCACGGGAGATTTACAAGTTGATGGTATAACAACTACTGTTAATAGTACAGTTGTTACTATTGATGATCCTATTTTCACATTAGGTGGAGACGCAGCACCAACTACAGATGACAATAAGGATAGAGGTATTGAATTCCAGTGGTATAATACTCCTACATCATCTGCAAAAGTTGGTTTCTTTGGTTTTGATGATAGCACTGGTAAATTTACATTTATTCCAGATGCAACTAATACAAACGAAGTTTTTAGCGGAACAGTAGGCGATGTTGACTTTGGCGCAGCAAGTTTAACAAGTTTAGTTGTTAGTGGTACTACACAGCTATTAGGTGATGTTACAATTGGTGATGCTGATACTGACACAATTACCATTAATGGTGATATACGTTCAGATGTACTTCCAGATGTAACAGACTCATATGATTTAGGTGCTACAGGTAAAGCATGGAGAGATATATATCTAACAGAAGCATTAACATTTGAAGGTGCTACTACTGAAAACGAAATTGTATTTCCAACTAACTTAGCAGATGGATTGTCCATAACAGACGGAACTAATGACTTTATAGTTTTTGATAGCACTACAGGTTCTAATTTAATAACAATTACACCGAACACAGCTATCACAGGTACACTTGGTGTAACAGGCGAATCAACACTAGCAAGCGCAACAATCAGTGATGTTACAGCAACACACATTATGTATGCTGGTACAGCAGGATCTGTTGACGGTGATGCTAACTTAGTTTGGGACGGAACACAACTAGCAGTTGGTGTTACTAACTTTACAGTGCAACATGCAACAGGCAATGTTTATACAGCAGGTACATTAGAAACTGACGGGCAAGCGACATTAGCAAGTGCCAATGTGGAAGACTTAACTGATGATAGAATTGTTATTGCAGGTAACTTGGGTGAACTAGAAGACGATGCTAACTTCCGTTTCGACGGTACTAATTTTCATATTGGTCCAGCTGGTAGTGAAACATTTGATGTAACAGTTGCAAGTGGTAATACAGTAATTGCAGGTACACTTGATGTAGATGGACAAGCAACACTTGCTAGTGCAAATGTTGAAGATTTAACAGACAATCGTATTGTTATCGCTGGTGCAGCCGGTGAACTAGAAGATGATGCTAATTTAACATTTGATGGTACTGAACTTAATATTGGTGCTGGTAACTTTACAGTACAACAAGCAACAGGTAATACATATGCAGCCGGTGATTTACAAGTTGCAGGTAATTTACAAGTTGATGGTACAACAACTACTGTTAATAGTACAGTGGTTACAATTGATGATCCCATCTTTACACTTGGTGGAGATCAAACTCCAACAGGAGATGATAACAAAGATAGAGGTATTGAATTTAAATGGCACGATGGTGTTAGTTCAAAACTGGGTTTCTTTGGTTATGATGATAGTGCTGAAGTGTTTACATTTATTCCCGATGCAACTAATACCAGCGAAGTGTTTAGTGGTACAGCAGGCAATGTTGCATTTGGTGATGGTACGTTTACAGGTGCTACAGCAGGTAACATACAAATTGGTATTACCAGTGATAATGAAATAGATACTAGCTCTGGCAATTTAACAATTGACAGTGCAGATGGTACTGTTACTATTGACGATGATGCAGTTGTAACAGGCTCACTATCAGTAACAGGTTTGTCTAGTTTAGACGGTGGTATTGAAGTTGATACAAACTTTACTGTTGACGGAGCAACTGGTGCAGTATATACAGCAAGTACACTTGACGTAGATGGACAGGCAACATTAGCAAGTGCTAATGTAGAAGATTTAACAGATAATCAAATCGTTGTTGCTGGTGCACTTGGTGAACTAGAAGGCGATGCAAATCTACGTTACGATGGGACATCGTTTATGATAGGTCCTGCAGGAACAGAAACATTTAAAGTTACTGTATTAAGTGGTAATACAGAAATCTCAGGTAATTTGACACTTGGTGGAAATATTACCATTGGTGATTCCGATACAGATAATATTTCGCTAGGCGGCGAACTAACAAGTCATATTATTCCAGACGTCACTGATACATATGATTTAGGTAGTGCAACTAAAGGTTGGAGAGATTTATTCATTACTGAAGATATTCAGTTCTTAGGTGCAACAGGCGAAAATAGAATACTAATACCAGCTAATACTGCTGATGCATTAAGTATCACTGACGGAACAAATGACTTAATAGTATTAGACTCTACTACAGGTGTACTAACAACTACTATCACTGCTCTTGCTATGGCAAATGTAGCAAGCACTACTACAATCGATAGAATTTTAGATGAAGATAATATGGTAAGCGACAGCAATGTTGCACTTGCCACACAACAAAGTATTAAAGCATATGTTGACAATAGTGTAGGTAATGTTGACTTAAACTTCAACGGTGATGGACCAACCAATGGTACAGTTAATCTTGGCACACAGTCGTTTACATTGTCAGGCACAACAAATGAAATCGAAACATCTGCAGCCAACCAAACAATTACAATAGGTTTACCAGACGATGTTACTATTACTAATGATTTAACAGTATCTAATGATTTGGGTGTAACTGCAGCCGCAACTATTGGTACAACATTACAAGTTGGTACTGATGCAACAATATTAAATGATTTAGGTGTAGGCAATACTGCACAAATTACAAACGATCTGACTGTAGGAAATGATGCTACCGTATCACGTGATTTGTCAGTTACTAGAAATGTAACTATTACTGGTGATCTTACAGTTAGCGGCACAACAACATATATTAACACTACAACGTTAAATGTTGGTGATAATATTATTACACTAAACGCTGACATTACTAATGTTACTTCACCAACTGAAGATTCTGGTATTGAAGTATTACGTGGTTCTGAACCTACAAAGAGCTTTATCTGGGACGAAACAAATGACAAATGGACTGCTGGTAGTGACACTATTGAAGCAGGACTATTTGAAGGTGACATTGACGGCGGTACTTACTAACATAAATAGTATTAAGCTAAAGTGGGTTATATAACCCCGGGCCTGGCTATATAGCCGTGTTAGAAGGTAAGACAAATGTCAACGATTAAGTTAAGAAGAAGTGCGACTCCTGGAAAAACGCCTACAACAGCACAACTTGCTCTAGGTGAAGTTGCAATCAACACCCACGACGGTGTTATGTTTTTCAAACAAGATCAAACAAGCACTGGCGGACCAGTATCTATTGTAGAAGTTGGTAGACCAGACAGTGCTGAAAATGTTTATTACGTTAAAGAAAATGGCGATGATACACAAGATGGTGACACTATTGCGGAAGCGTTTGCTACATTAAATGCCGCTATAGCAGTCGCAACCTCAGGTGATACAATTTTCCTTAAATCAGGAGATCACACAGTTGCCAACAATCCTTTAGTTATTCCAGCAGGTGTTACTATTATCGGTGATAATCTTAGAAGCACAACTATACGTGGTGCTGTTGCAACCAATGACATTTTACATTTAAACAATGCTTGTTATATTGCTGGTGTTACGTTCCGTGGACATACAACTGGTGCTGCGGCAGTAGCATTTCCAGCAGCAGGTGCAGGAGCAATTACTACAAGCCCTTACGTACAAAACTGCTCAAGTATCACTAGCGACGGTGTAGGTATGAAAATCGATGGATCACTAGCAAGCGGAACACGTAGTATGGTTAGTGATGCATTTACACAGATTAACTTAGGCGGTACTGGTGTACACATTTTAAACAGAGGCTATGCACAGTTAGTTAGTATTTTTACAGTTGCTTGTCAAGATGGTATTTTGTGCGAAAGCGGCGGACAATGTTCACTTACTAACAGTAACGCAAGTTTTGGAACATACGGATTAAGAGCAACCGGTAAAAGTGCAAGTTTATATACTGGTAGCACAACAACAAATACAGTTGAAACAGGAAATACAGTAACAATTGGTAGTTTATCAACAAGACCAAAATACGGCGATGCCATTAAAATTGATGGAGACGCTCGTTACTATACTGTTGAAGCAAGTACTGCATTAAGTGCAGGATCAAGCGATGTTACTATACTAGAAACTTTTGAAACAAATGTTAGTAGCGGCGCTGGCGTAAACTTTTACGAAAGAAGTTTAATTCAAGCAAGTAGTATTACATTTGAATATGTGGGAAGTGGTAACAACTTTACTAGTGCGTTACCAGAAAATGGTGGCTTCCCAGTACAAGCAAACGAAGTAGTTGAAGACAGTGATGGTCAAGGCCAGGTATTCTTTACTAGTACTGACCAAAAAGGTGACTTTAGAATTGGCGGCGATTTGCTTATTAATGCAAGTGCTGGTATTATTGAAGGTACAACTTTTGACAGATCACTATTTGCAGTTCTAACACCATATATTCTAGCGATTGAGAGTTAACTATGGCAACACCATTAAACGTTTTTAAAACAGTAACATTTGATATAACAACAAGTAATACAGTTGTATATACTGCACCAACAGGATTTACAGGTATTATTCTAATGGCACAAGTAGCCAACGTTGCAAGTACCAGTACTGAAACTGTAACATTTAGTCATTATGATACTAGTGCAGCGGTAGAAACTGAGCTTGTTAAAACCTTTAATATTCCTGAAGCAGATGCAGCAAGTTTGCTTACAGGTAAACTCATACTTGAAGATGGAGATAGTGTAAAAGCAGTAGCAAGTGCGAATAGTACATTCAAACTTACATTAAGTGTCCTGGAGTCATTAAATGCGTAAACTCGACTTACTAAGCGGAAGAGTTAAAAAAGTTACAGGTACATCACTTGATGCTAACCGCTATGATTTTTTAAACTTACAAAATGCAGAACCTGATGCAGGATTTCCTGCACAAACTAATAGTTTATTTGCTAGTACAAATACTGGTACTAGAAGTTGGTTAACAACTAACAGCTCATTGTCAGGTTTGACAGTTTCCGCTAGTGATTTAAAAGTCGACGAAGACACAGTTTTTGTAGATACGTCAGGTTTTATTAATACTACTGCAAACAACTTACACCAAGTTTTGACAGATCTTGACGCAAACTTGGGTGCTACTACAGCAAACGCCTTGACTGCAGTTGTAACTGATGGTACTATTGATGGTAACGGTACTACAGGCACGCCACTTAGCATTGGTCAAGGTGTGCGTACTACTGATGATCCATATTTTGCAGGACTACAAGTTGCACCACAAGATGCAATTAGTGGTATTACATTGAGCAATCCTATTCGTGTTACTGTTTCAACAAGTCACGATTTAACTGACGGTGATTTAGTTACTTTTAGTGATATTGAAGGAACAACACAACTTAATGGTAATGATTATTATGTAGATGTTATTGATACAACTACAGTAGACTTATATAGTGACCAAGCACTTACTACTGGTATAGATGGAACTAGTGGCGGATATAGTTCATATACATCTGGAGGGTTTTTAATTGGTGGTGGATATAGATTTCCATCGCTAGACGGTACATCAGGAAGTTATTTAAAAACAGATGGACTTGGCCAACTTAGTTTTGATAGACCAGTTCAATATGGTGGTTCACAACCTACAAATCCAGACACTGGTGATTTATGGTATGACAGCGTTACAGCACAAGACCTTCTTGTTTATAATGGTACACAGTTTATTAGTGCTACTGAAGGCGGAACACAAAGTGCATTTACACTAAGACAATTTGCAGGTGACGGTAGTACAACCGCATTTGACACACAAGCACCTTCGGTGCAAAAAGTACTTGTGTTCTTAAATGGTATTTTGCTTCGTTTAACAGACGACTTTACATTTAGTAATGGTATTATTACATTTAACAGTGCACCGTTAGCAAATGACACAATTGAAGTATTGCTTACTGGTGATGCTGACTTAGTTGGACTAGAACTACTAGGTATTGCAAACCATGATTTAATTACAGTTGACGGAGCAGGAAATGTTACATTGTCAGGTGAGCTTGACATGGACGGAAACAAGATTATAAATCTTGGAACACCAACAATAACAACAGATGCAGCAACTAAAGCATATGTTGATGCACAAGCAGGTGCAGTAACAATCAATACTTCGGGTGATACTGGAACTGGTAGTGTACAAAGTGCAACACAAGTTCTTAATATTGCTGGTACAGCAAATGAAATTGAAACAACGGCAGCAAACCAATCAGTTACAATTGGATTACCAGACGATGTAACAATCGGACAAGACTTAACAGTTACAAGAAACTTAATTGGTCCGAACTTATTTTCAGTCAATCCTGCAACAATAAGTGCAAGTACAGTAAATTACACTGTTACTGTTGCTAGTGGAACATTGTATGGCGGCGGTACTGGAAATGTGTTTTACTTAGAAAACACAACTGAAGGCACAGCAAATACTGGTAACCCTGTGATAAATCTTTACAGAGGTAATACTTATGTATTTGACGTAAGTGATACAAGCAATAACGGACACCCGCTAAGATTTACAGCAGATGGTGGTACAACTGAATATACAACCGGTGTGACAACAAGCGGCACTGAAGGACAAGTAGGTGCTACTGTAACATTTGTTGTCCCATCAGATGCTCCTGCTAA
>Ga0181592_10000364_pt1 | contig 34142 bp, 40 predicted proteins | sample 071ome_20_FD_133755 | JGI IMG/M metagenome (GOLD analysis project Ga0181592, IMG submission 133755) | Coastal salt marsh microbial communities from the Groves Creek Marsh, Skidaway Island, Georgia - 071412BT metaG (megahit assembly) | ecosystem: Environmental > Aquatic > Marine > Intertidal...
AGGTGCCCCCCGCCTTCGTGGCCCACAGGTAGGCGCCTGAGGCATCGATCTTCGCCACGAAGACGTCGGAGCTCCCTGCGCTCGTGAGGGTGGTGGATCCGAATGTTGCGGTGCCCTGGAAGCCTCCGGTCACGATCGCTGAGCCGTCGGAGAGGGTGCTGACGGCGTAGCCGCCGTCCCCTGAGGCACCTCCCGCCTGCGTGGCCCACACGTAGGTGCCTGAGGCGTCGATCTTCGCAACGAAGGCGTCGATGCTCCCTGCGCTGGTGAGGGTGGTGGATCCGAAGGTGGCGGTGCCGGAGAACTCCCCGGTTACGATCGCCGAGCCGTCGGAGAGGGTGCTGATGGCGTAGCCGGTGTTGAACGAGGTGCTCCCCGCCTTCGTAGCCCACACGTAGGTGCCTGAGGCATCGATCTTCGCCACGAAGACGTCGTAGCTCCCTGCGCTGGTGAGGGTGGTGGATCCAAAGGTGGCGGTGCCGGAGAACCGCCCGGTCACGATGGATGAGCCGTCGGAGAGGGTGCTGATGGCGTAGCCGTAGTCTCCTGAGGTGCCTCCCGCCTGCGTGGCCCACAGGTAGGTGCCTGAGGCATCGATCTTCGCCACGAAGACGTCTGTGCTCCCTGCGCTGGTGAGGGTGGTGGATCCGAATGTTGCGGTGCCGTCGAAGTACCCGGTTACGATCGCCGAGCCGTCGGAGAGGGTGCTGACGGCGTAGCCGATATCAGATGAGGTACCACCCGCCTGCGTGGCCCACACGTAGGCGCCTGAGGCATCGATCTTCGCCACGAAGACATCGTTGCTCCCTGCGCTGGTGAGGGTGGTGGATCCGAATATTGCGGTGCCGGAGAACTCCCCGGTTACGATCGCCGAGCCGTCGGACAGGGTGCTGATGGCGTAGCCGGTGTTGAACGAGGTGCCCCCCGCCCTCGTGGCCCACAGGTACGTGCCTGAGGCGTCGATCTTGGCCACGAAGACGTCGGAGCTCCCCGCGCTGGTGAGGGTGGTGGATCCAAAGGTGGCGGTGCCGGAGAACCGCCCGGTCACGATGGATGAGCCGTCGGAGAGGGTGCTGACGGCGTAGCTGATATCAGATGAGGTACCACCTGCCTGCGTGGCCCAGGGCACACTGACCGCTGCGAGCGATACGCCCCCCCACAACCCGGTGAGGACAAGTGCTGCTGCGATCGTGAGGGCGCGGCGGAGCGAATCCATGGCGCTCATGCCACCGGCCCAAGCGCAGACTGCGTTTCTGCGCTTGGGCTCTTTGCCACTCCGAGGGCCAGGGCGAGCGGCGCGATTACTGCGAGAAGCCGGGGAACCATGCAATCACCATAAACGGTCTGCTGGGTCGGGCAAACCCGCAGCCCCGGCAGGCATGTGGACCTGACCTGTCGCACAAGTGCGCGCATCCCATGAGGGCGGGCGATTGAGGCTCCGCGGGGAAGTCGTGCCCATAGTAGTGCCCACCCCGGGACACGGCTAAACCCCGCTCCCCATGCGGGGATACGGCCAGCCGTGCCTACCGTGCCCACCTGAGGGGTTCGTGCGTGCGCGGGGGGTGCCGTGCCTAACCCGCACGGGCCTCCGAAACGCGGACGCCTCGACCCCTCGATTCCCTGCCCTGATGGGCTGCACGGGGTCCGCGGTCTAACCCGCACCAAACCCGCACGGGTGTCGGAAACGGGCCGAAACGGTCGCCCCTGGGCGGAAACGCCCAAACCCGGGGAGGCCCGGAATACCCCCTAGGTGCAGGGATTACGGGCGGTGAAGGTAAAGCCGACGAGCGGACTCGAACCGCTGACCCCTTCATTACGAGTGAAGTGCTCTACCAGCTGAGCTACGTCGGCACGCGGCGCGGGATGCTAGCCCACCATCAGTCCCGGCGCGCGACGTGGCGGCAACTGGCCGCGGCGCAGCATGGCGAGCCGATCAAGGAGGCCCTCCACCCATAGGTCGGCGAGGGGGTTCAGCCGCAGGCCGGACCGGGCGCGCTGGATTTCGGAGAGGGCATGTTCCACCTCGACGGAGCGCTCCGGATGGGCGAGCGCGCGGATGGCATCGGCGCGGTCCATGTGCCGCATGGTGTCCCCGGCGCCGATCGACACGGCAAGCACGTCGGCGTGCACGGCGGCCATGCCGTCGAGCACGTGCGACCACCCCTCCGTGACCAGCCGCCTGCGCTGGCGTCGCTCCTCATCCTGCGCGCGTTTCGCGGCGGTCTTGCCACCGCGCTTGCCCTCGAGGGCAGCGGCCTCTGCGCGCAGGCGGTCGAGCTCAGGTGACGGGTGCGCTGCCGCGGCCTGGTCCATCGCGGCCTGGATGTCGTGCACAAGGGATGAGCCACCGGATGTGCCCTGAAGACTCGCCAAGCCGAGGTCTGCGCCGAGGGCGCGAAGGCGCCGCTCGAAGGGGCCCATCTCCAGCGCGAGCAAGCCGTCGGCGCGGGCATGCGCGCGTGCCGCGGCAGGGTCCTCCCCCTGCGCCTCCAGCAGCGCGGCGATGTCGCGCCACCTTGGGGTACGGAACGGCACCAGCATGCACCGGGAGCGGATCGTCGGGATGATGTCACCGAGATTGTCGACCACCAGGATGACGTGGGAGAGGGGAGGGGGTTCCTCGAGCACCTTCAGGATGCGGTCGGCACCGTCCTGCGGGCGCAGCCGCTCGGCCCCGTCGATGATCATCACGCGTCGCTCGCCCACGACCGGGCGGGAGGCCAGGCCGGCGAGCACGGGCTCCAGTTCATCCTGCAGGCGAATCGTGGTGCCGGATGCCGCGACGGTCTGGATGTCGAGCGACTCCTCCAGGGGATCGTGGGTGCCGGACGGGTCCACCAGGGCCCATGCGACCGCGCGCGCGGCACGCCGCTTGCCCGCGCCGCGCGGGCCGTGGAGCAGGAGTTGCTGCGGCGGCGATGGTCGCGCCACCGCCGCGCAGAGCACCCTCGATGCGAGGGGCTGGCCGGCCACGTCGATCGTCACAGGCTCCCGACCACGGCGGCCATCACCCGGGCGTGCACATCCTCCAGCGTGCCGGCGGCCGACACCAGGTGCACCCGGTCCGGATACCTGCGCGCGACCTCCCGGTACCCCTGTGCCACGCTCTGCTGGAGGGCCTCGCCCTCCCCCTCGATGCGGTCCACGCTGCCACGCCCCGCGCGCCGGTCCACCGCTGCACCCGGCGGGAGGTCGAGGATGATCGTCAGATCCGGCATGGACCCGGAGATGCCATGTGCGTTGATGGATGCAACCTCGGCGATGCCCAGGCCGCGGGCCGCCCCCTGGTAGGCGAGGGATGAGTCGATGAACCGATCGGCCACCACCCAGGTACCCGCGGCAATGGCCGGCTCGATGACGTCGGCCACCAGCTGGGCACGCGCGGCCGCGAACAGGAAGGCCTCGGCCCACGGGCTCATGGCGTCGGGGCCGAGCACGATGTCGCGCACGTCCTCGCCAAGCGGCGTGCCGCCCGGTTCGCGCACGTGGATCACCTCGTGCCCGCGCGCACGAAGGGCGTCCGCCAGCATCGATGCCTGGGTGCTCTTGCCCGAGCCGTCCACGCCCTCGAGGCTGATGAACGTGCCCGTCATGGGTATCCCACCGCGACCACGGCCACCACCACGGCTACGGCGGTCACCGCCGATACGGCGATCCCGACAGCGCGGGCACGGCCCGAACGGACCGGCCTGCGCTCACTTGCGGGTACCCCCTCCGCGAGCCGGGCGAGGACCTCGGGCCGGGGGCCGCGGGGGCCGCTGGTTTGGCCTGCTTGCGGCGTCATGCCGGGTCGGCCATGCTGCCGCCCAACGGCGTCACGGGAGGGCACATGAACGGTGGATGCGATCGGGGCCCCATGGCCTCTCGAGGCTAGCAGTGGGCGGTACGGGAGCAGCGCTCATTACCGGCGGGGCTGGGTTCATCGGGTCCACGCTCGCTGATGCGCTCGTGGCTGAGGGGCGTGAGGTCCACGTTCTCGATGACCTCTCCACGGGGCACCTGCGGAATGTTCCTGCAGACGCCACGTTCCACCGTGCCGATATCCGTGACGCCGCCGCCGTGGCCGCCGCGGTCGCCGCAGCCCAGCCGTCCACCGTGTTCCATCTGGCCGCGCAGGCCGATGTGCGGCGGGCCATCGCCGAGCCGGCATTCGACGCCGAGGTGAACATCAGCGGCACGCTGTCGGTTCTCGAGGCCGTCCGCGCGGTCCGCGCACGCGTGGTGTTCGCGGCCACGGGGGGCGGTGCGTACGGCGAATACGCCGGCCTGCCAATCCCCACGCCTGAGTCCGCAGAGCCGCGGCCCATGTCGCACTACGGCCAGAGCAAGCTGGCGGGGGAGGGCTATTGCGCCCTGTATGGCCGCCTGTACGGCCTCCCCACCGTCCGGCTCCGCCTCGGCAACGTGTACGGCCCGCGCCAGGACCCGCACGGCGAGGCGGGGGTGGTCGCCATTTTCTCGGGTCGCATCATCGATGACGAGGAGGTCACCGTGTTCGGTGACGGGCTGCAGACCCGCGACTACGTCTACGTCAACGACGTCGTGGATGCGTTCCTCCGTGCCGAGGGCGGACCGGATGACGCCACGCTGAACGTCGGCACGGGGCGGGAGGTGTCGGTGCTGGACCTCGTGCGCATCCTGGGCGCGGGCGATCCCGTGTTCGCACCGGCGCGTACCGGGGAGATCCAGCGGAGTTGCCTTGATCCGTCCGCGGCGCGCCAGGCCCTCGGATGGAGCGCCCGCACGCCGGTCGAGGATGGGCTGCCGCGCACGCGGGATGCCATCCGGGCGGCCCGCGCCGCCTAGTCCGCGGCAGCGCGCGGCAGGGGTACCAGACGCGGCGGGCGCACCGGCTCGCCCGCAGCGATCCGCTGCGGGCCGGCGTCGAGCATCCACGAGACCTCAGCACGGGGCCGTCGCAGCACCCTTTCCAGCACGTCCACGGTGGCATCCAGGTCCAGGGCATGCCCCGTCCGCGAGGGGGCATCGGACGCGACGACCGTCACCATTCCGTTGCGCAGCAGATCGAACGCGGTTCGCTCCGCGCGCGGCCCGTGGTCCCCGCGCATGCTCCCGGCAGCCAACTGCACCATGGCTCCGCGGCCCAGCAGGTCGCGGAGCCGGTCGGGAGATGCCTGCACGGATTCGCTGCGCTCCGGGTGCGCGATCACCAGGCCCATCCCGCCCATGTCGAGGCCCCGGATCACCTCGGGGATCATGAGAGGCCACCCCGCGGCGGGAAGCGTCGTGACGATCCAGCGACCGCCGTCGCCGGCGGTGCACCGGGCCATGACCTCCGGGGGCAGGGCGGCCAGCACGTCCAAGGGCACCACCGCCCCGGGGAGCAGGCGCAGCGGCACGTCGCCGCCATGCAGGGCATCGCGCAGGGCGTCCCGCGCGGCGTCGGCGCGATCAAGGTGGTCGCCGGTCGCATCCGCCACCAGTGCCGGGGCGACGGCCGTCTCCACGCCGGCCGCCACCAGGTCGCGCGCTGCCCTGCACGCCGACGCGAGGTCCGGCGTGGCCGAGTGGATGCCGGGGAGGATGTGGGCGTTGAGGTCGAGCACGGCGCGGGAGGATAGCGGGGGTGACGACGTCCCCCGCAGGCGCTAGGATTGCCGCCTGCCGGGGGCATTAGCTCAGTTGGGAGAGCGCCTGGATCGCACCCAGGAGGTCAGCGGTTCGAATCCGCTATGCTCCATGAAAGCCCTGCAAACGCGGGGCTTTTTGTAAAACAAGACTCGCAAGGTGAGCACGCCACGATGAGCACGATCCCCGCCCAGTACCCGCCCCGCCACCGGCCCTCCGACTACGTGATCGCCCCGGAGGCGGGCGAGGACGAGTACATCGAGGTCGGCGTGCTGTTCGTGGGTGCAGGCCCCGCGGGGCTCGCGGGGGCGATCCGCCTCGGGCAGCTGATGGCCGAGGATGAGGAGCTCATGGAGGCGCTGGGCGAGGTGCCTATCGCCATCGTCGAGAAGGGAAAGGGGCCCGGCTCGCACCTCCTCTCGGGATCGGTCATGCGCCCGGGGCCGTTCAAGTCGCTGTTCCCCGACGCCGCCCCCGGGGAGACGCCCGGCATCTTTGAGGAAGTCCACAAGGAGTCGGTGTACTTCCTGCGCCGGAACGGCAAGATCAAGATCCCGACGCCGCCCGACCTGAACAATCACGGCAACTGGGTGGTGTCGATCAGCCAGCTGTCGCGCTTCATGGCGGAGCAGGCGGAGGAGTTCGGCGCATACATGCTGCCCGAGAGCGACGCTCAGCAGCTTCTGGTGCAGGACGGCCGCGTGGTTGGCGTGAAGACGGGTGACAAGGGTCGCGGGCGCGAGGGCGAGGAGCTCTCCACGTTCGAGCCCGGCGTCGAGTTGCGCGCCAAGGTCACGGTCATCTGCGAGGGCACCCAGGGACACCTGGCCGGGGTCCTGCGCCGCCACTTCGAGCTCGACCAGGACACCACCCAGATCTACGAGATCGGCGTCAAGGAGGTCTGGGAAGTCGAGAAGCCGCTCGATCGCGTGGTGCACACCATCGGCTGGCCGCTGCGCATGGGCGCCAAGTGGCGCGAGTACGGCGGCGCTTGGCTGTACCCCATGGGGGGCAATATGGTGTCGATCGGCATGGTCGTCGGGCTGGATGCGGCCGACGCCAACATCTCCGCGCACGACCTGCTGCAGCAGGCGAAGACCAACCCGCTGTTCAAGGACATCCTCGCCGGCGGTCGTCGGGTGGCATGGGGTGCCAAGACCATCCCGTCCGGCGGCATCTACGGGCTGCCCAGCCGCTTCCACGTTCCGGGTGCGGTGCTGTGTGGCGACTCCGCCGGCTTCGTCAACCTCGCCGCGCTCAAGGGCGTGAGCTATGCGATGAAGTCCGGGATCATCGCGGCGGAGCAGGTGGCACAGGCCATCAAGGCCGGAACAGCCGAGGAGACCACCGGCCTCTGGAACTACACCGAGGCCATCAAGGATTCCGAGGTGTGGAAGGACCTCTGGCGCATCCGCAACTTCCGACCGGCCTTCCAGAAGGGATTCATCTACGGGGGGATGGTCGCGGGGCTCACCACGGTGACGCGCGGGAAGTTCCCGAAGAAGGTCACGATCAAGGCCGACAAGGACGAGCCGGTCATCATCGGTCCTGACCGCGACTACCCCAAGGCCGACGGCGAATACATCTTCGACAAGCTGTCATCGGTCTTCCTGAGCGGTAACAAGACCCGCGACGACCAGCCCAACCACATCCGCATCCGCACCGAGGTGCCCCGCGAACTGGCGGTGGCGTGGGAGAACATGTGCCCCGCCAAGGTGTACGAAATCGTCGACGGATCGGCCACCGCGGACGGCATGGTGCACGTGCGCATGAACAACCCGAACTGCGTGCAGTGCGGCGCCATCACCGCCAAGGGCGGGCAGCTCACGCCGCCCGAGGGCGGTAGCGGGCCGGAGTACACGCTCACATAGGGGTGGCGTCGGCCCGGTGCCGGGCCGCATTCGCCACGTAGCGCTCGGCCTGGGCCCGCAGGCCGCGGCGCTCGTCGACGGTGAGGTCCCTCCGCACCCGCGCAGGGACGCCCACCACCAAGGACCCCTCGGGGACCACCATGCCCTCGGGAACAAGGGCATGGGCCCCCACGATGCTGCCTGCACCGATGACCGCGCCGTTCAGCACGGTCGCCCCGATGCCGATGAGGCACTCGTCACCGATGGTGCACCCGTGGACGGTGGCCTGATGGCCGATGGTCACGTGACGGCCGATCACGCACGGCATCCCGGGATCGGCGTGCAGCACGGCGCCATCCTGCACATTCGTCGCCTGCGCCACCTCGATGCGTTCGACGTCGCCCCGGATGACCGCGGTGGGCCACACCGAGCAGCACGCCCCCAGGCGCACCCGGCCGATCACCACGGCCGCCTCATGCACCCACGCGTCCGCCGCGATGTCGGGGATGTCCCGGCCAAGTCCCTGGATCACCTGCCAAACCTCCCGGAATGCGCCCGCCTCGCAGGAGAGATGGGCGAAAGGGCGTACGTGCCGATGGTAGGGTTGCCACGTAGGCAATGCACTGCGTCTCCGAGGAGAGAAGATGCGTCGAGCACTATCCATTGCGGCCGCGGTCGTCGCCTCCACCGCGTTGATCGGCATCGGCGCGGGATGTGGCTCTGATGATTCCGCATCCGTGACTCCCGCGGACGCAACGACCATCGACAACGTGGCAGCGCAGACGGACTCCGAAGGCAAGACCGTGTCGGCACCGACCGCGGACAGCGGCTCCTCGGCCGCGACGGATTCCCAGGCTCCCGCGCCGGATGGCGGCGAGGGCGAGGCCGCCGCCACCGGCGATGTCGCGGCAGGGAAGGCCGTGTTCGAGGCCAACTGCCAGGGCTGCCACCCCAACGGCGGCACCGAGGCCGGCGTGGGGCCCGCAATCGTGGGGTCCGCTCTCTCGACTGATCAGGTGCGGAACCAGATCGTGAACGGCAAGGGAGCGATGCCGGGCGGTTTGGTGAGCGGCGCTGATCTGGACAACGTCGTCGCCTACGTCGACAGCATCAAGTAGCGGCAGCGCCTCCGATGGGCCTCGAGGTCGCCACGCACCGCCGCGGCGGCCTCGCGGTCGCCATGCTGAGCGGTGAACTCGACATCTACACCGTCCCCGTGTTCCGTCGCGAGGTGCACGAGTCCGGGTGCACGGGCGTGGTGCTCGATATGCATCAGGTGAGACTGGTCGACTCCAGCGGCCTCGGGGCAATCATCAGCCTTCGGAGCCGCCTGCCGGCGGACGGCCCCGGCGTGGCCATCGCGGGTGCCACGCCGCCCGTTCTCAGGGTATTCGACATCACCGGCACCCGGCAGTCGTTCGCCTTCGGCGACGATGTGGCGTCAGTGGTGGAGGGCATGCAATCCACCGCCGCCACGGGGGGTGACTGACCGGTGCTGGACCTGCGGCTCATCAGGAAGGACCCGGATCGCGTGCGTGCCGCCCTGGCGCGCCGCGGCGACGCCGCGGACCTCGACGCGCTGATCGCCGCGGACGCCGAGTGCCGCCGCCTGCGCGCTGCCGTGGAAGAGCAACGCGCCGAGTCGGGCCGCATCGCCAAGGAAATCGGAATGGCGAAGAAGTCCGGCGGCGAGGTGCCGCCGGGCCGCGAGGAGGCCGCCCGCGAGCTGCGTGACCGCACCGCCGCGGATGAGGAGGTGCTCCGCGCGTCTGAGGAGCGGCGCGACGCGCTCCTCCTCACGCTCCCGAATCTGGCCCAGGATCAGGCGCCCGACGGGGGAGAGGACGACGCCCGTGAACTGCGCGCGGTGGGGGAGATCCCCCGCTTCGAGGGGGCCGCCCGCGACCATGTGGAGATCGCCGAGGGCTTCGACGGCCTGGACCTCGAGCGCGCGGCGCGGACCTCGGGCGCCCGCTTTGCGTATCTCATGGGCCCCCTCGTGCGCCTGCAGATGGCGTTGGTGTCGTGGGCGGTGGATGTGGTCGAGGGCGAGGGCTTCACCCCGGTCATCCCGCCGGTGCTGGTGCGTGAAAGCGCACTCGTGGGAACGGGGTTCTTCCCCGCAGACCGCTCATCGGTGTACGCGACCGCCGATGACGACCTCTTCCTCGTCGGCACGTCCGAGGTGCCGCTGGCAGCGCTGCACCAGGATGAGATCCTCGACGAGGACGACCTTCCGCTCCGCTATGCCGGCATCTCATCGTGCTTCCGGCGCGAGGCGGGTGCGGCGGGGCGGGATACGCGCGGAATCTTCCGGGTGCACCAGTTCGACAAGGTCGAGATGTTCTCGTTCACCACGCCCGAGCAGTCGGATGACGAGCACCAGCGCATCCTGGGTATCGAGGAGCGGATACTGCGCGAACTGGGGATCCCGTACCGGGTGGTGGACATCGCCGTGGGTGATCTGGGCGCATCCGCGGCGCGCAAGTTCGACTGCGAGGCATGGATGCCGGGGCAGGAGCGCTACCGCGAGGTCACCTCGTGCTCGAACTGCACCGACTACCAGGCCCGTCGCCTGCGGGCACGTACCCGGCGCGGCAAGGAGACCATCCCGGTGCACACCCTCAATGGCACCGCGGTGGCAGTCGGGCGCACGCTCATCGCCATCCTCGAGAACCACCAGCGCCCCGACGGTTCGGTCGAGGTGCCGGAGTGCCTGCGGGCGTTCGGCGCGCCCGAGGTGCTCACGCCGCGCTGAGATGGGCGCGGCCGCCCCATGCGTGGCCATCCTCGGCCACGTGGAGTGGGTGACCCACGCACTCGGGCCACCCGCGGCACCGGGCGCCATCGTGGATCTGGTCGAGCCAATCGCAGAGCCTGCGGGCGGGGCCGGGGTGGCAGCAGCAGCAGCCGCCCGTCTGGGCGCCCGGGTCACGCTGTTCACCGCCGTCGGCAACGACCCATCGTCCCGCCGCGCCCGCGATGAGCTCACCGTCCGCGGCATCGAGGTGCACGCAGCGGACCGGACCGCGCCCCAGACGCCGGTCCTCTCCATCGCCCACGCCGACGCTGAGCGCACCATCCTGGTTGTGGGCGCCCGCCTGCAGCCCCGCACGACGGACGACCTTCCCTGGGGTCTGCTGGCGGGTGCCGATGCGGCCTACTACGCGGGCGAGGACCCCGGGGTGCTCGCCCGCGCACGTGCGGCCCGCCATCTGGTGGTGAGCGCCCGTCGCATCGCGGACATCGTCCGCTCCGGGGTGCACGCGGATGTGGTGGTCGGTAGCGCGCACGACCCCGATGAGGACCCGTCCGGCCTGCCCGCCGATCTCATGCCCGACGTGGTCATCCTCACGGATGGCGCGCGTGGAGGGCGGATGATCGCCCGCGGGAGGCCGCCGCGTGATTACGCGCCCATCACGCCGCCCGGCCGGGCCATTGACACCTATGGGTGCGGCGACTCCTTCGCCGCAGGCGTCACCACCGGGCTCGCGCAAGGCCTCGCCATCGATGACGCCGTCGCGCTCGGTGCACGCGCTGGTGCCCTATGCGCCACCTGGCGCGGCGGGATCGGACCCCGGCCATGACAGGCCCGGGGCACCAGCAGCGTCCTGATTCCGGGGGGAGCGGCAATGGCGCCCCTCACGTGGCGTCCACGCGCACCATCGCGCTCGGGGTGCTACTGGTGGTGGTGCTCGCGGTGGGACTGGTCCTGCTGCTCGGGAAGGCGGCCGGCTACCGGGAGGTCCTCGATGCCCTGGAGGGCGCGGACGCTTCCTGGCTCATAGGGTGCCTGTTCCTGGAGGCCGCGGCCTACGCGGGTTACGTCGTGTGCATGAGGGCCATCATCGCCCAGGACGACGGCGTCACGCTCAGCGGCATGAACGCGACGCGCATGTGGCTCGCGAGCCTCGGGGCCACTCGCATCGTGAGCCCTGCAGGCGCAGGCGGACTCGCCATCATCTACTGGCTGCTGCGCCGGGCCGGGCTTGCGGTGCGCGATGCCGCATCGCGCGTGCTCGGCTTCAACATCCTCATCTTCGCCCTCTTCGGCATGTGGGCGTTCGCCACATCGCTTGTGATCCTTGTGGGGTTCGGCCAGGACGCCCCTTTGGGAATGCTGGTGCCGTGGCTGGCGGTCGTTCCCGTGTGCGCGATCGCGGGTATCTGGATCAGCCAGGGGCAGAGGGGGGAGCACATCGCCACGGAATCGGCGCGCGGCTGGCTCCGCAAGAGCCTTGCGGCCGCGGTGGCCGGGATCATCGTGGCGCGTCACGCGGTGCGCACGCGCCCAGCCAATGGTCCGGCCATCTGGGGTGGCGTGGTCTACTGGGCCGGGGATGTCCTGTGCCTGTGGGCCGCCCTGCGCGCGATCGGGGCGGACGTGACCCTGCATGGCGTGGCCCTCGCGTATGCCACGGCCTACATCGCGATGCTGCTGCCGCTTCCGACCGGAGGCTACGGCGCAATCGACGCCGCGGCCACCTTCACGCTTACTGTGCTGGGGATCCCGCTCGCCGAGGCGGTGGTAGGCGTCATCGTCTGGCGCTTCTTCAACTTCTGGCTCCCCACCATCCCGGCGCTGATCGAACTGGCGCGTTCGCGCGAACTCGGCAGGCGGCTCGCGCGTGGTGGACCCGGCGGGGACCCCGAAGCGGCACCACCCGCGGCCTGAGCCGGGTCAGTCGGTGGGCGGCCAGGCCTCGCCGGGGCCGGGCTGCTGCTGACCAGCGACCAGGATCCGCTGGCGGCCGGGGTCCATCGCCTCGTACGGACGCACCACCGGGGCGCGCCAGGTGACGTACGAGGAGCACGCGGCGTCGGCGTCATCGCGATTCTGCGCGATGGCTTCCGCGAGCGCATGCGCATCGCCCAGCCCGATGCCGGACGAGATCCCGGTCTCGGGTCCGAAGAAGTGCGCGGAGTCACCGATCAGCACCACGCCAGGCTTCCACCACTCAGGGGTGGTGAGGAGCTCCGGCTCCGAATAGCGCACCTGCTCGATGCTCTCGAGCCCCTGGACTCCCAGGCTCGATTCCGGCAGCAGGCGCGACCACATCTCCTTTATGGCATCCAGCCCCGGCGCAAGGGCCTCCTCGGCGCCCACCCTGCTGCACGACCGCCAGCCGCCGGAGCCCTGCGGCCACGACAGATGGCCGATGTGCCCGCCGTCGGACATGTACGCCATGGAGAACGAGGTCTCGGCGGGAGTGGTGCTCATCCACCCGAGTTCCGCCTCGGGCAGTTCGGTGAGCACTGCCTCCAGGCCTGCCATGTCGCGCACGCGTGACTGCTTGCCGTCGCAGGCCACCACCAGGTCGGATGGGATCTCCGTCTCGCCCTCGGGCCCCTCCACCACGACGCCCGTGACCCGTCCGGAGTCGTCGAAACGCAGTTCCTTCACCGAGTGCTCGTACATCACCGGCAGGTCCCGCGCGATGGCGTGGATCACCTTGCCCACCTCCACGCACACGGCAACCGCCGTGGAGCCCTGTGGGGCGATCTCGCGGCCCTCGGGCCACACCTCGTCGAGCACCCCGATCTCCTTCAGGGGCTCATATCCCTGGAAGCCGAGCATGTATCCCCGCGGGATGTAGGCCCCCGCGGGCATGCGCTCGATGATTACCGGCTCGAAACCCCGTGCCCGGAGCAACCGCCCCAGGGTGAGGCCGACCATTCCCCCGCCTGCGATTACGATGTTCATGGGCGGATCCTACCGCGTGGCGATGTAGGTCAGGTTCTCCTCCCGACCCGTGCGCGACCCGTCTCCCAGCCACCCCTCCTGCACGTTCACCACATGGGCGCCGCCAAGGCGGATCGCCGACTCCACGTCGCGACGCGGCAGCCAGTTCATCCGGATCGGGTCCAGGTTCATGCGCTCGTACAGCGCCCGGTCGGGCACCTTCACGGCGCGCAGCGCGCGGTACGCCCGACGCCGCCACTGGACGCGCTGGCGCAGCGGCATGGAAGCGGGGATCTGAACCACCATGGCGCCGCCAGGGGCAAGGACGCGCGCCATCTCGCGCAGGTACGAGGAGATCACCGCGCGATCGGGGATGTGCTGCAGCACGATGAACGACAGCACGAGGTCGAACTCGCCGGACGGGAACAGGCCGAGGTCCGGCGCGTCATTCACCAGCCACTCGCATGAGGCGCAGTCGGCATTCATCTGTCGCGCGCGCTCGATCATGGCGGCGCTGATGTCCACTCCCACGCAACGCCGGAAGGAGGGGGAGAGGCCGCGCGTGATTCGCCCCACCCCGCATCCCAGTTCGAATGACGCCCGTCGCTGCTGCGCCAGGCCATAGGCATCGCATGCGGCGAGCACCCGCGCCGCATCGCGCTCGCCCGTGGCCAGGAACGCGTCGATGTCCCAGTCGCCGTGCTTGGCGTCAGGTGCACTGAGGATGGCGTAGAGGGGGTCGATATGCCCGAGGGCCTCCCAGTCCCTGCGATGGGCGCCGAAGTCGCTCACGCACGCACTCTATGCGCCCCCCGGTGCCCCGCGCATCCGCCGTGCGGGAACGCGGGGCACCGGGGCCGGGACGGAGGGGGAGGGATTTGAACCCCCGGACCGGAGTGACCGGCCAACGGTTTTCAAGACCGCCGCATTCGACCGCTCTGCCACCCCTCCGGCCCGCACGATACCCGCGTGCCGAACTGACTACGATGCCGCGCGGAGAGGTGCCTGAGTGGTCGAAAGGGGCCGCCTGCTAAGCGGTTAACCGGGGTTAACCCGGTTCGAGGGTTCAAATCCCTTCCTCTCCGCTCCTCCCACGCGCCGCAGGCGACAACCCCTGCGGCGCGTGGGCGCGATGGGGCCACCGCGGTATCGGCTACGATCCTGCGGACCGAAGTGAACGGGACCGCTACCCCACATACCGAGCCGTCGTCGCCGCCCGACGACGAGCCGCAGCCTCCGAATAGGCGCGCCCGTTGAGCACCGGGCTGCAGATCGTGCTCCTGTTCCTCCTGGTCGCGTGGAGCGCCTTCTTCGTGGCGGCCGAGTACGCGTTCGTCGCCGCGCGGCCCACGCGCATGCGCGAGCTGGCCGAACAGGGCAACAAGCGCGCGGCGCGGGTGGCCGCCATCCAGGAGAACCCCACCCGGTTCATCTCATCCATCCAGGTGGCCATCACCTTCGCCGGGCTTGCCATCGGTGCGGTCGGCGAACCGGCAGTGCGAGGGCTCGTGGAGGACGTGCTCGAGCCCCTCGGCAGTGCCCTCAGCACCGGGGTCATCACGGTCGTCAGCATCGTCATCGGCTTCGCCATCATCATCGCCATCACCGTCGTACTCGGCGAGATCGTCCCGAAGGCGCTCACCCTCGCACGCACGGAATCCATCGCGCTCGCCGTCGTGGGACCCGTGCGCCTCTTCACGGCCATCGTGTACCCGTTCGTATGGCTGCTCGAGCGGCTCTCCGCCGGCACGCTCCGGCTGCTCGGCCTGCGCGGCGACATCCGGCTGGGCCGGAGCCACACGGAAGAGGAACTCCGGATGATCCTCGCAGCCTCCTTCGAGGAGGGGGTGCTGGAGGCGGAGGAGTCGGAGATGCTCTCGCGGGTATTCGACTTCGCCGACACGGAGGTGCGCCAGGTGATGGTGCCGCGTCCGGATGTGGTGCTGCTGCCCATCACGGCCACGGTCGCCGAGGCAGCCGCGATCGTCGAAAGCCACCCGTACACCCGCTACCCGGTGTACGGCGACGACCCGGACGACATCCGGGGCGTCATCCACATCCGCCAGCTGTTCGAGGCGGCGACGGGGGGCGACACCGACGCCTGGATCGGCGACCTCATCCGCGACGTCCAGCGCGTCCCGGAGACGAAGCCCCTCGATGACCTGCTGGTGGACTTCCGGCGGACCCGTAGCCACCTTGCGGTGGTGGTGGATGAGTACGGCTCCCTGGCGGGCGTTGCCACCCTCGAGGACCTGGTGGAGGAGGTGATGGGGGAGATCGACGACGAGTTCGACACCCCATCGCGCGACATCGTGCGCACGGGCGGCGGGCAGGCACTGGTGGCCGGCTCCGTGACACTCGAGGACTTCAACGATGCCTTCGGATGCGAGATCGACGACGAGGACTACAACACGGTCGGTGGGGCCGTCTTCCACGCGATGGGACGCGTTCCCGAGGAGGGGGACGCCGTCACCGCGCACGGGCTGGAGTTCACCGTGCTCGAGATGGACGGGTCACGCATATCTCGCGTCCGCGTGGACCCCGCCGCCGCGGGCACGGGTCCCGCTGCGGTGGCCGACCATGGTGATGCGCGGCCGCTCTGATACGGTGCCCGCCGCATCGCACGCGATGCCCCTGCGCCAGTAGCTCAGTCGGATAGAGCGTCGGTCTACGAAACCGAAGGTCACAGGTTCGAATCCTGTCTGGCGCGCTCGCACCTACCCTCTCCGACGGCCCCCCCGTATGGTCCATTGACCTAGATCACCGGAAGGGGCAACTATGAGAGTCCATCCAGTTGCGATTGCTGCACTTGCGGCCGCGGGGACCGCGGCGGCGGTAGTAGTGACCGGCGCGAGCGGGCAGGTGACGTCATCGAGCTCGAGCCAGCAGCTCATCATCAACCAGCGCATCTCCCAGGCGGCGGTGCGGCGCTCCAACACGGCGCTCAACTACCTGAAGGCAGTTCGGACAACGACCAACGACACCGCAAATGGGATTAGCGCGGACAACCCGGTCGGCGTGCAGACGCCCACCAACGCGGGTTGGCTCGGATCACAGATCTCGACGGGGACGTACTACGCGCGGGTAAACGCCGACGGGACCCTCGCCGGCGGGAGCACGGGCGTGACCACGGCGCGGAACGCCGCGGGCCAGTACGTGATCAACTACCCCGTCGACGTCTCCACATGCACTTACAGCGCCACGTCGCTGCAGGCCTTCGAGTGGCCTGCTGTCCAGAATGTTCCGGGCCAGGCACAGACGCTCGTGGTCGACATGTACGGAGTGTCCGGTAACCCGGCCTCCACGAAGGGTGGCCAGACCGGACCCTTCCACCTCATCGCCTACTGCTGATTCCGGCCACTCCGGGGTCCGGGTGCGCATCTGCGCCCCGGGCCCCGGACCCGGCACACGCGCATGGGGACAGGCCACCGCAATAATGCACCGATGCGTGCTGTAGCCATTGCGACATGCCTGCTCGTCGGCGGTGCGGGAGCGACCGGCGCCCCGGCGCCAGAGATTGCGTGGGACATCGTGGATGTTCGTCCTCACGATCCCGCCGCGTACACGCAGGGACTGGTCGCCCACCGCGGCGCACTCCTGGAGAGCACAGGGGACTGCTGCGACCCCCGGCGAAGCGACTCATCCTTGCGCCGGCTAAATGCCCGCACGGGACGTGTGCTCGTCCGACGCGACATCGCCGCTCCGATTTTCGCGGAAGGGATCACGGTGCTGAGGGGAAGCGCCTGGCAGCTCACGTGGAAGGACCGCGTGGCGTACAGGGTCAATCCCCGTTCACTGCGCCGGGTCGGGGTGCGACCCTACCCGCGGGAGGGCTGGGGGCTCACCACTGATGGCCGGCGCCTCATCGCGAGTGACGGCACCGCACGCCTGCGGTGGCTGGATGCGCCCGGCCTGGAAGTGCGCCGCACGGTGGTGGTTCGTGATGGCGCGCGACCGATCCGCAGGCTCAATGAGCTCGAGTGGATCCGGGGCCTCATCTGGGCGAACGTGTGGCTGGACGACCGGATCGCCCTCATCGCGCCGCGCACCGGCCGCGTGCGCGCGTGGCTCGACATGTCATCCCTGCGCGACAGGATCGGGAATGGGGGCGAGACGCTCAACGGCATCGCGCGCGACCCCATCACCGGCCATGTGATCGTCACCGGCAAGCACTGGGACCGCATGTTCGTGATCCGGCTGCGCCAGCCGGTCCCCGCTACTCGGTGACCCTCCAGAAGCGGGGCGCGAAGGGCTCGGGATCGGATCGCTCGTCGTGAACGGGATCCACGTGCACGTGCCCCTGCGTCTCCAGGCGCATGAGCACGTTGATGAAGTCCCGTCCCCCGATTCGGATCCCGTCCGAACGCACCCTCTCGTAGAGGAAGGCCTCGCGCACGGGCTCACCCGATGTGCGGAGGTGGTGGAGCGCCGCTGCGGCGGCCCGATCACGCGTCTCGTCATCCATGCGGCGATCCTAGCCGGGGGCGGGCGCACCTCCCTCCGCGGCGTATCCTGATCCCCGTGGTTGCCGCATGAGCACCCGTCTGGCCGTGGTCCACTCCGATGATCTCGGCATGGCCTACGCAGATCATCCGGCCGACCGGCGGCGGCACCAACTGGCCGTGGCCCTCGCCGGGCAGGCGGGCCTGTTCGACGTGCCCGGCGTCGCGCTCATGCCGGGTCCGCCCGCCATGCCCGAGGCCGATCTCAGCACGATGTTCGCCCCGGCGTTCATCCGGGCCATCAAGACGTTCAGCGCGCGCCCCATCCTCGCCGCGGCACCGGAGGCGCGCCAGTGGGGCGTCACGCCCGACGTGCACCCCTATGCCGCGATGCATGAGGACTCGGCGCGCCTTGCCGCGGCCGCCTGGCAGGCGGGGTCGCTCGTGGGCACGGGTGCGGCGACGTCGGCCATCGTCCCGGCCGGTGGGGCGCACCACGGGCTCCCGCACCGGATGAACGGCTTCGGCGTGTACAACGACACGGCGGTCGCGATCATCGCCCTGCGCGCCGCCGGGGTGGGGCGCCTCGCGTACATCGACCTCGACGTCCATCATGGCGACGGCACGCAGGGTTTCTTCTGGAACGACCCTGCGGTGCTGACGGTGTCGGTGCACGAGAGCGGCCGCTACCTCTTCCCGAACAGCGGATTCCCGGAGGAGACCGGCGGCCCCGATGCTCCGGGAAGCGCCGTGAACCTCGCGTTGCCACCGGAGGCCGGCGACAATGCCTACCGCGCCGCCATGTCCCAGGTGGTGGTGCCCGCCGTGCGGGCGTTCGCGCCCGAGGTCATCGTGGCGCAGTGCGGGGTGGATCATCACCACGCCGATCCGCTGTCCCACCTGCGGACGACGATGGACCTCTACCCGGAACTCTGGGAGGCGCTGCTCCGCGTCGCGGGCGAGGAATGCGGCGGGAGGATCGTGGCACTGGCCGGCGGTGGATACGACCCGTGCAACGCGCCCCCGCGCGCATGGGCCATGCTCATGCTGCAGATGGCCGGCGTGCCGCGGCCGCACGACATGCCCGCCGCCTTCGCGCCCCTTGCCGCGTCCCGCGGCTGCACGGATCCCGCGGCCCACTGGCTGGCCGAGCCGGACCTCATCGAGGTACGTGCGCGGTCGGCTGAGGCAATGCCCGCGGTGGAGCAGGCTATCGCGGACACCCTCCGGGAGTCACCACTGCTCGGGTAGCGACAAGGACATCCCGGGGCGGGCGAGAAACAGGACTCCCGTGCCGGAAGTTGCTTCACAAAGCGCGGGGCCGCCCCGCGACCTGCCCCTCCGCAGCGGGCTGAAGCCCGGGTACGACGTCTTCATCATCGTCGTCACCGTGCTGTCGATCATCAACTGGGTGTTCCTGCTGATCCCCGCCAACCTGGGGAGCGACACCCGCAGCCTGCTCATCTTCATGGAGCCGATCTTCATCGTGATCCTGCTCCTCGACTTCGCCCTCCGGCTGCGACTCGCAAAGGGTGCGCGGTGGCACTACATGAACCACGGCGGAGGATGGTTCGACCTGCTCGGGAGCCTCCCGTACGGGCGCATCCTCCGTCTCTTCCGGCTGATCCGGGTGCTGCAGGCCTTCCACCACTACGGGTGGAAGGCCACGGTCAAGTGGTTCGTCGCCAACCGCGCCCAGGGGACGCTCTTCCTCGTGATGGGCTTTCTCCTGATCGTGCTCGAGGGCGGCGGACTCCTGGTGCTCTACTTCGAAGCCGGGGCGCCGGGGTCCAACATCGAGACGGGCGGCGAGGCCCTGTGGTGGGGGGTGGTGACCATCACGACCGTCGGCTACGGGGACTTCTACCCGGTCACCGCCGGTGGACAGGTGGTCGCCACCATCATGATCTTCTCCGGCGTGGCCCTCATCGCCATCTTCACCGCCTGGGTTGCATCGAGCTTCCTCAGCCCGTCCTCCTCGTCGCAGCAGACCGACACGCCCACTCCCGAGGTGGAGAACGCCACCCCGCGTATGCATGCGATGGAGGGCAACGACCCGGGAGCGATCATCCGTGACCTACGGGACAGGATCGATGCGCTCGAGCGGGCTCTGCTGCACCGCGGGAAGCACTCCGATTAGCCGCTGCGGCGTCGGTACTGCCGGGTGGCGAGGGGGATCATCACGGCGATGATCCCGACCATCCACGCGAGCGTCAGCCATATGTAGTTGCCCACGGGTTGCGCCAGGAACAGCGCGCGCACCGCGTTGACCACGATGGTGAAGGGCTGATTGTCGGCGAAGGCCTGCAGCCAGCCGGGCATCGAGTCGGTGGGCACGAATGCCGAGCTGGCGAACGTGAGGGGAAACAGCCAGATGAACCCCGCCGACTGGACGGCCTCGACGGTCTTCATGCTCAGCGCGATCACCACGCCAATCCACGAGAAGGCGAACGACGTCAGCAGCAGCAGCCCGAAGGCCACCAGCTGCGCGCCGATCGACCCCTCCGGCCGGAATCCCACCGCGAGGCCCACCGCATACATCACGCCCACCACGACCGCATTTCGGACCAGATCGGACACCGTGCGGCCCACCAGCACGGCCGAGCGGGCCATGGGCAGCGAGCGGAAGCGGTCGACGATGCCACGCCGGAGATCCTCGGCCAGCCCGATTCCGCTCGCCACCGCTCCGAACGCCACGGTCTGCGCGAAGATGCCGGGCATCAGGTAGTTGACGTAGCTCTCGCCGGGCGTGGCGATGGCGCCGCCGAACACGTACCGGAACAGGAGCACGAACATCACCGGCTGGATGAGGGCGAAGATCAGCACCTCGGGGATGCGCGGCAGCTGGATCAGCTGCCGCCAGACGATGATCCCGGAGTCCCGGAGCGCGCGGGCGGGGTTCACGGTGCCCCCTCATCCGTGGCGCCGGGGCCATCATCGTCGTCGGCGGGCCTGCCCGTGAGGGCCAGAAAGACCTCGTCCAACGTGGGCCGGTGCAGGCCCACGTCCTCCGTGCCGATTCCCGCGGCGGCGATCTCCCCGGCGACGTCGGCAAGAGCCCGGGGCCCGTTCGCCACGGCCGCTCGCACGCGCCGCCGTTCGGGATCCACGAAGACCTCATCCGTGGCCACGCCCGCCACAATGGAGCGCGCCCGCTCGAGGTCCGCGGAGTCCACCACCGCGACCTCTAGGCCCTCACCGCCCACGCGCGCCTTCAACTCGGCCGGCGTGCCCTCGGCAATGACGACTCCCCGGTCGATCACGGCGATGCGCTGGGCAAGGCGATCGGCCTCCTCCAGGTACTGGGTGGTCAGCAGCACAGTGGTGCCGTCGTCCACGAGGTCCTGGATGACCGACCACATCGTGAGGCGGCTCCGTGGGTCCAGCCCCGTGGTGGGTTCATCCAGGAAGAGGATCGGGGGCCGGGCCGCGAGGCTGGCCGCCAGGTCCAGGCGACGGCGCATGCCGCCCGAATACCCTTTCGATGGCCGGTCGGCGGCCTCGGTCAGGTCGAAGCGCTCCAGCAGCTCCGCGGCGCGCGTGCGGGCGTCCGCCTTCCGCAGCCCGGACAGCCTGCCGAACATCTCCAGGTTCTCCCGGCCCGTGAGGTACTCATCCACGGCGGCGTACTGGCCGGCGAGGCCGATGCGGCTGCGGACGGTGGCCGGACTCCGGGCCACGTCCACGCCGTCCACGAGGGCGGTCCCTGAGTCGGCGCGGATCAGGGTGGCAAGGATCCGGACGACGGTGCTCTTGCCGGCCCCATTCGGGCCGAGCAGCCCGTAGACCATTCCCCGCGGGACGCTGAGGTCCACCCCGCGGAGTGCCTCGGTCTTCCCGAACGCCTTCCGCACGCCCTCTGCCCGCACGGCCAGGGGGGAGTCGGGGCGGGAATTCACATGGTCACCCTACCGATGTCCGACCGCATCGGGCACGCACGCGCCTAGATTCCGAGAGGTGAGCCACGACGACGACCTGCTCGATCTCGACCCAACCCTGCTCGAGGACGCCCGCTCCACCGTTGCCCTTGCCGTGTGGTGCGCCGCCGCGCGCCTGTCGCGAACATCCGCAATCGAAGACGCCCTCTCCGTGGCATGCCTGGGCGATGCCATCGAGGCCCTCGGCGCGCCGGGGGAGCCCGGCGTGCGGTGGCCCGGGGCGGCCATGCACGGGCCGCTGCGGGAGGCCGCCCGGAGGGTGATCGAGGAAGCCGCCCAGCACACGTCGGATACGCCGCCCGAGCGCGCGCGGTGGTGGGATGACCAGTCCGCCCGCGCCGAGCGCATCCTCGCGGCCATGGCCACCCGCCCCGTCCGCTAGGCGAGGGCGTCCGGGCCGAGGGCCGCGCGGCCATGGGGGCGCGTGAGGTCCGGGCCGTCCGACACCGGCACGATCCCCACGGGATTGAGCTTGTCGTGCGTCAGGTAGTAGTGCCGCTTGATCTGGCCCATGTCGATCGTGTCCATGACGCCAGGGATCTGCGCGATATCCCGCAGGTAGCCCACGAGGGCCTCCGAATCGCCCACCAGTCGCGCATTGCACTTGAAGTGCGTGTGGTACACGGGGTCGAAGCGGACGAGGGTCGTGAACAATCGGATGTCGGCTTCGGTGAACCGGTTGCCCACGAGCCAGCGGTCGCCCCGCAGGACCTGCTCCACGCGGTGTAGCCCCTCCGCGACGCCGGCAGCGGCCTCGTTGTAGGCCCGCTGGGTGGTGGCGAAACCCGCGCGGTACACACCGTTGTTGAGCAGGGGATAGACGACCCCGTTGGCGTCGTCGATCCGCGCGGCCAGCTCATGCGGCCGCAAGCAGGGAGCCATCCGCGCGTGCCCGCCGAAGGCGCCGTCGAGGATCCTCACGATGTCCTCGGACTCGTTGTTCACGATGCGCGCCGCCCTGATATCCCACAGCACCGGCACCGTCACGCGACCCCGCCAGGACGGATCGGACCGGTGGTAGGCCTGCGCGAGGAAGTCGAAGCCGGTGAGGGGGTCGGGTTCGGGGCGGAAGGCCCACCCGCGCTCGTCGCGAATCGGATCCACCACCGTCATGCCGAGCACCTGGTCCAGTCCCTTCAGGGCGCGGGCGATCACTACCCGGTGGGCCCACGGGCACGCCAGTGAGACGTACAGGTGGTACCGAGCAGGGTCGGCGGCGCCGCCCGAGGTGTCGACATCCCCCCGGAACGCGGACGCCTGGCGCACAAACCGCCCGTGGGCATCCATTTCGGCCCCGAACTGCGACGGGGCGCTCACGCGCCCCGCCACTTCCCACACCCGATGTCTCCGGCGCCTATGCGGCGAGGATGCCCGACGATGCCTTCTCCTGCTGCAACTTCTCGAGGTAGCGGTGCGACGGGCAGTAGTCGGAGCCGGTCACCGGAACGCGCTGGCAGGCCTTGCCCTTGCGGTTGGTCGCGCGGCATCGGAGCAGGTCGGCCGACCCGCGCTCGGCGATCTCCGCGTCCAGGTATTCGAGGGCGGCATCCATGTGCATCTCGATGATGTCGTACACCATCAGCTGGCGGGAGACGGGGAAGAGGGCCCTGACGTCATCGAAGAGGGCCGCGGCCGGGCGGGCAAACCTGCGGTGATCGCGGGCGAGCCGCTCCACCGTGCGCTCGCATGCGGCAAGCAGCAGGCGCTGGCCGAGTTCGGCCCGGAACTGACCCTCGAGGAGGTGGGGGTGCAGATCACGGTAAATGGCACGTGAGTAGCGGTACATGGCGCCGTCCTCGGTCAGGTCTTTGATCAATCCGTTAGGGGTATCCAACAGTTCTGTCCAAGTCCTGTCAAGGTGTCGGCGTCATAGAAAATGCCGCACCCTCCGGAAATCCGGGGGCTGTGGCCATGCCGTTCAATCGCCGTCCGCGGCCGCGGGCGACTCCGTGCCACCCGTTGCCGCGGCCCGGGCCTCGGCAGCCATTCGTTCCTCCGCCACCTCGCGGGGTTCCGGACCGCAGAGCCGGCAGTACCGACGCCCCGTGACGCCATCGACGCGCACTTGCGGGCACGTGTCGGGGTCGTCCCAGAGGCATGAAAGGGCGCTCATGACCATGGACCGATTGTTGCAGAGGCGGCCACCCGGCGCCGGGGTGGGACAATGCACGGCGTGACGGCTGACGGACACAGGATTCGCATCGACAAGTGGCTGTGGGCCGCCCGCTTCTTCAAGACGCGAGGACTTGCCACCGAGGCGGTCCAGGGCGGCCGCGTGCACCTGAACGATCAGCGAATCAAGCCCTCGCGCGATGTCCGCGTGGGCGACGCGGTCACCATCACGCGCCCCGGGGCGCCACCGATGGTCGTGACGGTGGTCGGGATATCCGGCCGCCGCGGCCCGGCGCCCGAGGCCCGCGCGCTGTACGAGGAGACCGCCGAGAGCACGGCAGCGCGTGAGGAGCACCAGATGATGCGGAAGGCAGCGCCCGAGCCTCCTGGCGCCGGGCTCGGGTCGCGGCCCACCAAGCGCGATCGCCGGCGCTTCGAGGATGCCCGGCGCAGGTCACGTTAGGCGCGCGCCCCCGCCGCCCCTGCTCCGCACGGAAATCATTGTTATGCACATTCCCGACGGCAGCCCCGCCGGCGAATCCTGCAGCCCGTGGCCCCTACTGCACCGGGACGGTCGCCAGGAAGGAGCGGTCCAGCGTGAAGCCGCCGGCGCGCTCGAGGGCGGCGATGCGGTCCGGCATCGACGGGTGCGTCTGGAACAGGCCACCCAGGCTGCCCATCAGCCCGCGGCCCTTCACCAGCGGGGACTCGATGTACAGATGCGCGGTTGCCCGGCCCACGTGTCCCACCTGCCGGGTGTCGGCCTCAAGCACCGCGAGGGCGCGCGCCATCCCCTCGGCATCGCCCGTGATCTCCGCGGCCGAGGCATCCGCCAGGTACTCGCGCCGGCGCGACAGGGCCATCTGGATCATGGCGGCGCCGATGGGCGCGAGGATGAGCGCCACGATGACGCCGATCAGGGCAAACGGATTGTTGTTGTTGCGCCCGCCGCCGAACACCAGCACCCGCAGCAGGATGTCCGAGAGGATCAGCAGAACGCCGGCGAGGACCGCGGCCAGCGACATCAGGCGTACATCGCGGTTACGGACGTGGGCAATCTCGTGTGCCATCACCGCCCGGAGCTCGCGCGGCCCCATGATCTGCAGCAGGCCAGTGGTGGCCGCCACGTAGGCGTGTTTCGGGTCACGCCCTGCCGCAAAGGCGTTCGGAGCGGGATCCTCGATGATGTACACGGCCGGCGTCCGGGGAAGCCCCGCCCCCACCGCCGCGGCCTCGACGGCCTGCCACAGCTCGGGGTGCTGGTCGCGCGTGATCGGGTGCGCCCCGGCCAGCGATGCGACGACCGACCCGGACGCGAACCACATCACCAGGCCGTAGACCACAAGCCCGATCCCCACCACGATCAAGAGGGAGAGATCGGCAACCAGCGCGACGGCACCCAGGATGACGACGGCGAGCACGGCGAACAGCACGAATAGCAGCAGGGTCCGCCACCTGTTCGCGCGGATCTGCTGCTGGAGGGTCACCTACGAGTCGAAGGAGACCTGCGGGGCCGAGCGGACCGCCTCGTCCTCCTCCTCGAAGAACTCCGCATCCGAGAAGTCGCCGAATCGCGCCACGATGTTCGACGGCACCGTGTGCTGGGTGGCGTTGTACTGCCCCACCGTGGCGTTGTAGTACCGCCGGGCTGCCGCCAGCATCTCCTCGACGTTGGCGAGCTCGGTCTGCAGCTGCAGGAAGTTGGTGGACGCCTTGAGGTCGGGGTAGTTCTCGGCCACCGCAAAGAGGCCGCCGAGCGCGCGGGCAAGGAGGTTATTCGCCTCGCCGGAGGCGGCAGGACCCTTCGCATCCATCGCGGCGGTGCGGGCCTCCGTGACGCGCTGGAACACACCGCGCTCGTGCTCGGCGTACCCCTTCACCGTCTCCACGAGGTTCGGGATGAGGTCGTACCGACGCCGCAACTGCACGTCGATGTTCGCCCAGCCCTGCTGCACCTCCACCCGAAGGCGCACGAGCCGGTTGTAGAGGCCGATGACCCACGCGATAAGCGCGATCACGACCACGATGACGATGATGATTCCCCACCAGGGCATGGGCGCATGATCTCATGCGCGGGGCCCGGATGCGAGCCATCCGGTCAGGCGGGCACCTCGCGGGCGGCCTCCGGGCCCGCAGTGAGGCAGGCCTCGCGGAGCGCCCTGGCGATGTCGGTGATGCGGCTGCCCGTCGGGTCGTAGGAGGCGATGCCTGCGACCTCCCGCACCACGCGGCTCTCGAGCACCGTGGAGATGACCAGCGCACCGTCGGCCGAGGCAAGGTCGGCCACGGAACGCTCACGCACGTGCAGCGTGGTGACCTCGGCGATGAGGCGCCGGGTGATCGAGTCGAGGATCCCGGTCGCAAGCGGCGGGGCGACCAGCTCATCCCCCTCGAGCCAGACGAAGCTCGCGACCGGGCACTCCAGAATGCCCGCACTGTCCGCGTCGATCATCAGGGCCGTGTCGGCGCCCTCCCCCGCAGCGATGCGCGCGGCCTGCATGTTCGCCGCGTAGCTCAGCGTCTTCGACGCCACGAGCAGCGGCGTGATGCGGTGCGGCACCGGGAGCACGATCCACCCCGCAGGTGCCTCCGGCAGCAGGGGCTCCTCCCGCAGGACGCGCGCCCCCCCGCGCGTCAGCATCACCCTCAGGCCGCACTCGGCCGCCGATGCCTCCGCGCAGAAGCGCCCGATCTCGCCGCGGATGAGGTCCCGGGGGAAATCGAGCTGGATACGCAGGGCCGACCGCTCCATGCGGTCCAGATGCGCCTCGAGCGTGCGCGGCCGACGCCCGTAGACGCGGAGCCCCTCGAACACCCCGTCACCGCGCACGAGGCCGTCATCGAGTGGAACCAGTGCGGGCGCGCCGGGGGCGACCATCGCCCCATTCACCATCATCCGGGGATTTGACATGCCCAGATTGTGCCGCACGGCGCGGCAATCGGCGTTGCGCGGCGCCCGGCTTCGCGCGAAACGCGCGAGGACGCGGGCGGCGCGCGCCGAAGGAACCGGCGTGAGTCACAGCCCCGGGCATCCGGCTAGCGTGCACCCGCGCATGGGTCGCACTAGCTCCATCCTCATCGGCGCAGCACTGCTCTCGTGCGGATTTGCCGCGACTGCCACGGCGCAGCAGCCCGTGTCCCAGGCGCCGCAGCCCGCCGCGCCCGGGGCTGCGGGAGTGCCTTCCCAGGCGCCCGCCCCTGCAGTGCCAGGACCGGCTGATGCGTCGGCGAGTGCACCCGCATCGCCGGCGGATCCGGGGAAGCCCCCCCGGCCTGCCGTCACGAGCGGCCCGGTACTGCGCTTCGGCATGCGGAGCGGGGATGTGGGCCGTCTGCAAAAAGCGCTTCGAAAGGCGCGCATCAGGGTACCGCTCAACGGGCGGTACGACCGCAGGACGCGGGCAGGGGTGCGCATCTACCAGCGCCGGATGCGCGTGCGTGCGACCGGGATCGCCGATGCGCGGGTGCTGAATCGGCTGCGCGTGCGCGTGCGCACCATTGCGACCGGACCCGGCACCACCGCACCCTTCAGCGGCTTCCCGGTGCCCGAGCCCAACGACACCTCCCCGTCGGCCGCGGGCTTCCTGTGGCCCGCGAACGGTGACGTGAGCTCGCCGTTCGGGCCGCGGTGGGGCCGGATGCACGAGGGGTTGGACATCGCCGCGCCCGTCGGGCGCACCGTGCGCGCATCGAAGGCCGGAGTCGCCGTGACGGTGGAGGCCCAGTCCGGCTACGGCAACCTTGTGATCATCGACCACGGCAGCGGTGAGACCACGCGCTATGCCCACCTGAGCCGCTTCCTGGTGGCCCCCGGGCAGCCGGTGGCGGCAGGCCAGGGGATCGCCGAGGTCGGGAACACGGGGCGCTCCACGGGGCCGCACCTGCACTTCGAGGTCCGCATCGCGGGAACCGCGGTGGACCCCCTGCTGTACCTCTAGGCCTGCTCCCCGCGCAGCGGGTCGGTGGTGGCGATTGGCAGGACGATCCCCAGCCGCACCCAGTCCCCGCGCACACCACCGGTGCGGAAGTCGCTCAGGCCCGCCGCGCGCGCGTCGTCGTCCGGATAGATCATCACCATGGCGGAGGGCCTGCGCTCGAGTCCGGCGGCGAGCTCGTCTGGCAGCGCGAGGTCAACCACCATTTCCACGGCCACCGGGGTCTCGATGGCGGCCCGGCACACAATGCGCCCGTCATCCCGCTCCACCCGCGCGGAGCCCTTCGGCCCGTCCTCGTCGCTCCAGAGCGCCTGCAGGGCCGGATGCGATCCGGCGTTGATGCGTCCGTGCACCAGCGCGGGTGACTCCGGGCGCTGCATCAGGATGATGTCGGATGCCTCGAGGGTGAGGCGGAGCGGTTCGTCCATGCACCCACTGTATTCGGCCGGGGGCTAACGTGGGGCCATGGCCGCGACGCCGGACGACGCCGGTGCCCTTGCCGTCACCCTCGGGCACCCCGTGGACCTCGTGCTCCCCCCGGGCGGGGACGATGAGGTACACGTCGCGGTGTCGCGCACCGGCGTCCCCACACGCATGCGGGCAGCGTGGGTGGCGGCGGATGGCACCGTCCGCGCACGCCTCGGCTGCCCTCCCGGCGTGCCAAGCGCCGCCCGGCCCATCACATGCGCCACATGCGATGTCGCAGCCGAGGGCGTGACGGACCGCATCCTGCTGGGCCGCGTGGCGCCGGGCGTTCAGCGCGTCCGGGTGTCGTTCCTGGGCGGCGGGTCGACTGCCGTGGCAGTGCACGCAGACGGGATCGTCGCCGGTCGCCTGCCGCCGGACCGGGAGATCGCTGCCGTCGACGCCCTGTCCCGGGATGGTGAGCCGATCGGCCGCCTGATGCGCGAGGGGATCCACGAACTCGCACTGGTTGCAGGACGCGTCGAGGGCCGCCTCGGTGCATCACACGGCCTCGCCGCGGGATTCGGTGCCGGGGACACCGTCGCCGACCTGGCCGCTGCCGAACTGGAGGCGGGATACACGGCCATCCTTCCCAGGTGGCTCCCGGAGGGCTTCCGGCAGACGACCGTGCGCGTCGAGCCCGAGGCCGTCTATCCATTCGCGCCGCCATCCATCGCCGTCGCGTGGGCACCGGGGGATGAGGGCGCGCGGATACTCCTGCGGCAGTGCCCGGCGCCCCTGGCCGTGCCGGAGACCGCCGACGCTCGCGGCCGCGCCGTGGACGTGAACGGGCACGGGGGCGTGATGCGCGTGCGCGGCATGGCCTTCCTCGTATGGGAGGCCGGGGACCGCGCGTTCGGGCTGCAAGTGCGCGGCACCGGCGACAACGAGGAAACGGCACTCGGGGTTGCGCGCTCCGTCCCGGCGCCCGCGACGGGGATCGCTTAGCCTGCAGGCATGGCCGACGCCTACCAGCACATCGCCTGCTGCCTCGACGGCTCGCCCGTCGGGGACGCTGCCCTCGCCGCCGCCATCCGCATGCGGTCGCTTGGGGATGGCGCCCTCACCCTGGTGCACGTGATGGAGCCGGGTATCGAGGCCTACAGCGGGCTGGCGAGTGACGCGATCAACGACGACGCCCTGAGCGCGCGGGACTGGATGGAACAGATGGTGGCCCTCGCCCCCGGCTCGACCGGCGTGCTGCTGGAGGGCCACCCCGCCACCGCGGTCACCGAATGGGCCCGGGATGCTGACGTGGACCTGATCATCTCGCTTCGGCATCGCGGCCGGGTGGAGCACATGCTGCTCGGGAGCTTCGCGCAGCACCTCACGTACCACTCGCCCTGCGCGGTGATGCTGGTGCATCCGCCGACCGCCAGCGGGTAGGAGCGGGGCCCCCGGCGGCGAAGAGGACGACCGGAACCACGATTCGGAGGCGCCATGCCCGTCCACGCACTGCCCGCCCCCATGCGGGTCCACATGATCACCCCGCTGACGTTCAACGATGCCCAGGAGATCGGTGACCGAATCAAGGGCGGCTCATCGGTATTCCTCGACATGCGGTCGATCGACCGGGACCTGGAGGAGCGGCTCCGCGACTTCTGCGCCGGGGTCGCCGCGGCGCTCGAGGGCTCGGTGACCGACGTCGCGCAGGGCATCCTGCTCGTCGCCCCCGCGGGCGTGTCGATCTCCCGCGGCGCAGAGGAGCCGCACCGGGCATCCGCGGATCCCTACCGCCGTGACCCGTACTACGACGCGGATGCCGACGTCACGCCGCTCTTCCGGAGCATGAGCGCCTGACGTCCGTGGGCGAGCCCCTCATCGTCCTCTACGACGGTGATTGCCGCTTCTGCCGGGCCTTCGCCCATGTCGCCCGGCGGGCCGCCCGCCCGCCGGGCGTGATCCTGCTGCCCTTCGACGACCCACGTGCGGAACGGATACTGGCGGTGCTCCCGGAAGAGGCCCGCCACGTGTCCGTGCACGCCGCGGACTCCCGGGGGCTGACGTCCGCCACGCATGCGTTCGCATGCATCCTGCGCCGGTTGCGCGGCGGCGGGATGCTCCTGCGCACGGGCGCATATCGCATGTACCCCTGGGTGGCCGGCCACCGGAACTGGTTCGGGCGCCTCGTCCCGGACCTCCCGCGGCCGCCGATCGACTAGGCGCTTCCCCCGCCCCCCGGCGCCCGGCGCACGACGTAGTCCTCCACCAGCAGCAGGCTCGTGCCGGCGTGACGCACCACCTGCAGGAGTTCGGTCATGGTCGCGACCTCCTCCACCTGCTCTGTCACGAACCACTGCAGGAATGCCTCGGCGGCCAGATCGCGGTGCTCGCGCGCCAGGTGCACGAGCTCGCCGATCCACGCGGTGACCTGCTCCTCCTGTGCCAGCGCGGCCGCGACCAGCGCCTCCGCCGATGCGAACGTGGCCACCGGGGCGTCCTGGCCCGGGATCTCGACGGGCCCGCCCGTGTCCAGCACGAAGCGGAAGAACTTCATTGCGTGGACGTGCTCCTCATCGGCCTGCCGCGCGAAGAATGCGGCCATCTCCGGCAGGCCCTGCTCCTCGAGCCACGCGGACATCGCCAGGTACTGGAAGTGCGCCGCGAACTCGCGACCCATCTGCACGCACAGCGCGTCCCTCACCGCGTCATCAGTCGCCATGATGCCCCCCTTCCGGCAGCGTGCCGGCGTCGTGTCTCATTCCCCCTGCTCCCCGCCGGCCCCGATGCGCCGCGCGCGCTCCGTGCGCGTCGCCAGCACGACGATCGCCGTCACGGGAACGGCCCAGAACAGCCCATACACGAACCCCCTCCCCACCGGCTGGTTCAGCAGCAGGATATGGACCGCCCACAGCACCAGCGTGGCGACCACGAACGCCACCGCCACCTGGGCGCCGACGTGCAGTTCCTCCCAGCGGACGATGAGCGAAGGGCGCGGGTTCACGATGCGGGAGGATACGCCGCGCCGCTACCGTGACGGCATGGAACAGGCACAGGAGTGGCAGCGGGTCGCGGACTGGATGGGGGTCCTGAGCGATCTCGACGGTGCGGCGGCGGTGCTCGAATGGGACCGCGAGACCGTCATGCCCGAAGGGGGCGCGACCGCCCGCGGCACCCAGCTCTCGACCCTCGCCGCGCTACGGCACCGGCACCTGCTCGACCCGGACCTGGACGAGCCGCTGGCCGCGATCGCGCAGTCATCCGACCCATGGCAGGCGGCCTCTGCCCGCATCGCGCAGCGCGACCGTGCCCGGGCGTCGCGGGTCCCCGAGGACCTGGTTCGCGCGCTCGCCGAGGCCTCGTCCCACGGAGTGGCTACGTGGTCGCGGGCGCGCCCGGCCGACGATGTCGCCGCGTGGGTCGAGGCGATCACCCCGCTCATCTCACTCACGCGAGAGCAGGCGACGGCACTGGCCGACGGCGGGGATCCGTACGACGCGCTCCTCGACCTCTATGAGCCCGGTACGACGTATGCGATGGTCGCACCGTTGTTCGATGCCCTGGCAGCACGGGTCCGTCCGCTGGTCGAGGCCCTGGACGGCGCCGGTGGCCCGGCCCTGCCCACCGGACCGTGGGACGACGCCGCGCAGATGTCGGTGGCCCGCGCCCTCGCCGCCGACATCGGCTTCGACCTCTCCTCAGGGGTGGTGGGCCGGACCGCCCACCCGGTCACGATGTCGCTCGGGCCCGGGGATACGCGCCTGTCCACGCGCGTCGATGCCGCGGACCCGCTCTCGTGCATCATGGCGCTCCTGCACGAGGGCGGGCATGCCATGTACGACCAGGGGCTCCCGCGCGAGCACCGGCGCACCCTCGCCGGCGACGCGCCGTCACTGGGCGCGCACGAGAGCCAGTCGCGCTTCTGGGAGAACCACGTGGGACGCACCCTCGCGTTCTGGCAGCGCCTGGCACCCGACCTGACAACGGCGTTCCCCGGGGCTGCGGACGGGCTCGGGGCGGATGACTACCGCCGCGCGCTGAACCGGGTGCGCACCCAGGCCATTCGCGTGGAAAGCGACGAGGTCACCTACGACCTCCACATCATCCTCCGCACCCGCCTCGAGCGGGCGCTGATCACGGGTGACCTCGCTGTCGCGGACCTGCCCGCGGCGTTCGGGGACGGCATGCGGGAACTGCTCGGGATCGTGCCGGATCGCCCCGCACACGGCGCGATGCAGGACATCCACTGGTCCGCCGGCATCATCGGGTACTTCCCCACCTACACGCTCGGCAACCTGTACGCCGCCGCGCTCGCCGACGCCGCCGCCGAGCGCGTCGGTCCCATCGATGAGGTGCTGCGCGAGGAGGGGCCTGCGCCATTGCTGGCATTCCTGCGTGAGGAGATCCATTCGCGCGGAAGCCTGGTGGAGGCCCCGGAGCTGATGAGGGATGCCACCGGCCGCGACATCTCCGTGGAACCGTTCATCGCCCACCTGGAGCGGACCTACTCCCCCACATCCTCCGTGTCGTAGGCCACGAGCGACATCACGTCGTGGCCGACGAGACGGGCGCGCCCGGGCAGGAAGGTGAGCTCCACGACGAAGGCGATGCCCGCCACGACCCCGCCCAGCTCCTCGACCAGCTGGCACTTGGCCGCGGCCGTGCCCCCTGTTGCCAACAGGTCGTCGTGCACGAGCACGCGCTGGCCGGGACGGATTGCGTCGCGGTGGATCTCCAGGACATCGGTGCCGTACTCCAGGTCGTACTCCCTCCGGACGACCTCGTACGGCAGCTTGCCCGGCTTGCGCGCGCAGGCCAGGCCGGCACCGAGTTCGCGTGCGATCGCGCCGCCCAGGATGAAGCCCCGGGCCTCGGCCCCGAGCACCACATCCACCTCGCGCGGTCGCGCCCACGCGGCGATGCCGTCAACGCACGCGGCAAGCCCCTCCGGCGACTCGAACAACGGCATGAGATCGTAGAAGAGAATCCCCGGCTTGGGGTGATGCGGGATCCGCCGGATCGCGGAGTCGATGTCGTAGCTCATGTGTCCTCCGTGGCAGGCCCGGGATGGGAGTCGACGAGGCGCCGGAGTTCCTGCACCAGCACCAGGTGCCGGAGATGGGACGCGAGGCCCGCAAGGGACTCCAGCGAATCCACGGCCTCCTGCCGCCTCTCGGGGTTTGGTGACCGGAGGCCGGTCGACAGCACCTGCTCCAGCAGGCCGGCCTCCCGCTCGGCGGCCATGCGGAGCGTGCGCAGGTGGCGGGGTTCGAGCCCATAGGCCCGCAGCTCCACGGCGGCCTTCACGACCTCCAGGTCGGTGTCGTCCAGCTGATCCGTGCCGCTGATGAGCCCGTACCGGCCGAGGTCGCGCACGAGCCCCGCATCCGCGCCGGATGCCGAGAGCACCTCGGCCAGGGGGTGGCTGCCGCCCCCGCCTCCGGTGGACAGGTTCTCGCGCCGGATGCGGCGGGACTGCTTCGCGGCCCCCACGGGCCCGGTGCGCATCGCGTCGAGTTCCTCGCGGATCACCTTCAGCGGCAGGAACTCGTCGCGCTGCAGCCGCAGGATGGTGCGCAGGCGCTCCACGTCACGCGGGCCGTAGAGCCGGTATCCCCCGCTGGTCCGGCGCGGGGTGACCAGCTCCCGGTCCTCGAGGTACCGGAGCTTGGAGATGGAGAGATCGGGGAACTCGGGGCGCAGGGCATCGCACACCGCGCCGATCGTCATCCCCGCAGCGTGATCCCCATCGTCGGGCCCGAGCAACTCGGTCTGGACCCCGGCATCCCTCACGCGACGAACAGCAACCGGAACTTGCCCACCTGCACCTCGTCGCCATCCGCCAGGATCTCGGGTCCCTCGATGAGGCGTCGGTTCACGTAGGTGCCGTTGGTGCTGCCGGCGTCCTCGATCACCCACCCGCCCACGTCCTGGCGGACGCGCGCATGGGCGCGCGACACGGTGATGTCATCGAGGAACACATCGCACTCGGGCGAGCGGCCGATGGTCGTCCCCTGCTCGCCGACCGGGAAGAACTCGCCCGTGCGCCCGCCGGGCAGCCTCACCGCGAGCCCGGTCCCGACGCTCGGCATCGCCCCGGGAGGGGTCAGGCCGGGGTCGACCGGGGCCTCGAACGGGCCGGTGGCCTGTGCGGCGGCACCCTGCTCGGGCATCAGGGCCCCGCACGA
>Ga0181592_10000374_pt1 | contig 33699 bp, 46 predicted proteins | sample 071ome_20_FD_133755 | JGI IMG/M metagenome (GOLD analysis project Ga0181592, IMG submission 133755) | Coastal salt marsh microbial communities from the Groves Creek Marsh, Skidaway Island, Georgia - 071412BT metaG (megahit assembly) | ecosystem: Environmental > Aquatic > Marine > Intertidal...
AGTTCCGATTTCATTTGACATGGTGTGTTCCTTATTCGTTTTCGATCAGTTGAGGGTGCTTGGCGATGAACTCGTCCACGGTCCCGGAGAAGATGGTTTTGGGGATGCCGTTGTTCTCCCAAGATGCGCATGAACGTGCAATCACGTTCCTTTTGCGGTCAATGTCGTACTGGTATTCGGTGTCGCCGTGAGCATCATGCCCAGTAGTGAAATCTGCGCCGTCATTGGCTCGCATGAACTTGGCTGCGAGTGATGCATACCCTGGCACGTTGTTCATATTGTTCAAATACATGGCCGCGCCAGCTTCATAGCCGTCGTGGTGGATGTAGAAGGTTATGCTGCCACCTTCAGTTTCAAATTTGTATGTTGCGCGAGTGCTCATTGTGATTCCTTTCGGTTGGTGGTGTGGGGCTTGCGCCCTGTTGAATTAGCTTGCGACTTCTTCGGGAGTTACTTTGCGAAACTGCACGGTTTTGCCGTCACAAATCCACTTTCTAACAAACGACACGTTAGGGGACAGAAAGCAGCAGCGCAGATCGTTGCGGTGGTTTTCGTTGCGAATGTCGTACACCCACCCCTCCCAAGTCAGACCGGGGGTTTCCTCTATAATTCGCTTTTTGGTCTGATCAAGATCGGTTGCCCCGTCCCAGTTTTCACAAAGACGTGCGTGGACAGGAACGGGGTTGTTGTTTTCATCAGTCAGGACGGCGGTGCGGGTTTTTTCAGTAATCATGGTATGTTCCTTTGTTTCAAACCTTATACTATTATAATAACACACTGGTTTGAAAAGTAAACAACTAATTTTGTTTTTTTGTTAAAAAAAATAGGGTCAAGAGAAGAACCCTTAACCCTATGAAAACTTACAATATTTTGTTATTTTACGTTGGCTTACGCCCAATATTATATTTTGCGATAAGCTCCCAGTCACCCTTTTCCTTATATGGAAGGATTTTAACCTGGTTCAAACCAATGACTGGTTCTGTAATTTTCTCGGGTTTAAGCACATGCACCAAATCCCAGTCTTCCAATAACTTAGTAATGATATTCCGTCTACCCTTATCTTCATCTGAAAAGTTAGAAGGCTTACCATCTAATGCAAATAATTCTTTGAAGTGTACTATATAATACTTGCCCTGCTTATGCAGAATATGACAAGACTGAAATAGTTGTTTGTTTCTAGGAGAAGCAATACCAATTCTAGTGAGTGTTTCTCGTACTTTTAAGAAGTCATCATCTTTTTTAAGTGTCACTTCAACCAATGAATCTATCAAATCCATATCAACCACCTTTTTCTATTCTTTTTATTATTTCTTTTCTTTGATCATCAGTCAAAACAGAAACAATTTCTTTGGCACGTTTAAGGCTGCATTGATAGTATTCACTTATTGCTTCAACTTCCGCCTCGGCTTTATATTTGAACCATTTAGAATATCGTTTCCGCTTCTTAACAATATTTATAAAAAACTGATATTGCATAATGGACTCTAAACCGTGGTGTTGGTTCATAGCATTAGCATAATGTATTGTATCTTCATATAAAGAAAATGCTCTATTAGTAAGCCAAGGAGAATATTCCTTTTCTACTAATTTAGTACCTTCAGTTGTTTTTGTAAGATCATCTTTTGCATTAATTGAATTGATAAAGGTAAATGGGCTACTGCTCATTATTCTGTTTGTCCTGTATTACACTAAGAAGACGTGCACACTTTTCACAGATTTTATATTCTGACTCACCTAACATAAGTGTGCTTTCGTTTTCTTCCTCATAATCTGAAAAGCATATTTCACATTCTTTTGTCATGCTAGTACCTCTGCTAATGTTTGGAATCTCATAACATCCATAGCAATATCATGTCTAGGATCATGAGCAACAAATTTACTTTCTAAACCTTCTGGCATAAACTTATTAGAAATATTATGTCCATAAGACATACCTTCAAATTGTGATCTTACATCTCTGAGCCCCCACCACGGTGTTGGATCAGTTTTACCACATTTATCTAGTAATGATTTCATCACAATTGGATCAAATGTATTACCTCGAGTATAGATTAATTTACACTTTTCAGCTCCAATATCTTCCAGAAATCCATATAACTTATCGATGGATACGTCAATCTTATTAGGTTTCAACCACTTCTTAGCGGCATCACCCTGTTCACTCCACCAAGCCAAAGTGTCCTTTGAAATTTTAAGCCCATACTTTTCAACTTGTTCTTGTACATCAAACTTGATGAAATCACACATATCAACAAGTTCTTCATACTCATATGGGTTGGTTGTAAATCTATCCTGGTCGAATATTAGAGTAGCCAAACATACAGCTACGGCTTCTGAAGCATCGGCACTAAGGGTTTCAAAATCATAAATTAGGGAATTGGTCATTATGCGAACTCACAATCTGACATTATTTCTACAAGACATGCAACAGTATTTATCTCTTGATCTGCTACAAAAGCGGCTTTATATTGGTAATCGGCAATAATAAGCACAAGCTGAGGTATAGAACCTGGTTTGATATATTCATTAGAGCTCTTATAAATGCTATTGAATAGAGCATTGGTATCTATATCAATATTATTAGCGGTCCATTTACGTACCTCGGTGAAGTTCTTTTCTTTCATATAAGAAAAAAGACCATTAAGTCGAACATCTGATACCTTATCTAAGATACCACTATCAATTTCACCCCCTACAGCATAACCCTGTAGCTCATTTAGTACTCGGCGGTTGTCGGGAAAATGTTTAGTAATAACAGCGGCAATAACCTTAGGTTCATACTTCACTTCTTCCTTATCAAGAATATATTTGATCCTTGAAAAGAATTGTTTAGCCATTTCTGGCTTATCTTTACTATCAATCTTGAATTCAATTACAGAACATCTTGAGTGCAATGGTTCAATAATTCTATTCTTGAAGTTACATGTAAGGATGAAACCACAATTTTTAGAATATTCTTCCATGAAATTACGAAGCCCAGGCTGAGTACTAGCCGGGTTCAAATAATCCGCTTCATCAAGAATTACATATTTCCGACCACCTGTTAGGGAAACAGACGATGCAAATTGTTTGATTTCAGTACGAAGTGTATCAATATTACCATTCATAGAACCATTGATGATAATATAATCACACCCTAGCTCTTCCAACATAGCACGAGCAACCGTAGTTTTACCTACCCCAGCTCCACCAGTTAACAAAAGGTTGGGAATTACATTATTATCTATGAATGTTTGAAATTTTGCTTTAAGATCAGAAGGAAGAATAGTTTCTGATACAGTCTGTGGACGGTATCGCTCACACCACAATGGGTTATCATTATTCAATAGTCTCTCCTAGAGATTAGATTCAGCAGGAACCCAGTATTCAATCAAGTCTGACTTAAAGTGAGCAAGTTGTTGTTCTAGTGAAAGTTCAATTGTATAGTTGAGCGACATGAACTTGATGTTATCTTTATCAAACACACAACGGAATTCTTTATCAGTTTCACCTAGTACAACATCATATGTATCAGTACTTGAGTTAGATGCATTCATAGCACGGAAAAAGATCTTACCATTTTCACCCACCAATGCAGCATGGGGTAGATCAAGAATACCCATAGCCTTAATCAAATCATTGAGTTGTGAGTCTTTCATAGTAATACTAATGCAATCATCCGACATAGGGATATCTTGCTCAGGTGGTGTCATAATAATAGACGGATCGGCAAACGTATAACTTACCTTCTTACCATCACCTTCAATCTTAACTGATTTACTGTTAAACTTAAACCCGGGATGATCATCAAACAATGATAAAACACCAAGAAATCTACTTAGATCATAGATAGCAAATGTTTGAGGGATATCAGAAGACAACTTAGCCTTAGCCAAAATAGTCTTTGTATTAGAAATACTACGAATAGTATCACCCTCACTAAATTTCAAACTTTGATTGATAGTTGTTAGATTTCGCAAAATATTGAGATCGGTTTCATTAAATTTCATTTCAAATTCCTTTATCTTAATGTTTAATATCTTTTACATTAAACAACATAGTGTTAACTATATATTACATTATATGAAGTGTAAATACTTATTGATTAGGTTTACGACCTTTTATTAACTTTGGATCAGCTGTTGCGGTAGCACCAATTGCCGCGAGATCAGCCAATGAACCACCAAAGTTATAGTGACCTGCATGCTTCAACTTAATCCATGGGCACAACCATAGCTTCATACCAATTTTTCTAGCCCAATAACAGAACATATAATCTTCTGATAGATATCTATTAGAATACTTACCGAGTACACCTTCTCTTTTTTCTGATAGATAATCTAGAATATCTTCATGTGTTGCAGTTGGGGTTTGTTCTAGATATGCTCTAAGATCAGGCATAAGATTCATATATTTGTCATCAATAATAGCATCAAAATAAGCCATAATTTCTCTGCTACCATCAAATGCAGCCGTTCGGACATGATCTGGTTTATATAGAAGATTAGGATATTCTTCATTCATTTGCTCAAAAACTTTTCGCTTAATGAGCATGAAACCAGTACCACCTTCAGCCACTTCGGCTGGTTCACTAATTTTGATTTGATTAGTACCACCCACTGGATTAAATGCATAATCGCCTACATAGCGTTCTAATTGGTTGGGGTCTTCATCTGCTACTCCAATATCAACCGCTCGTTTAATCTTTTCCCATGAAATTGTTTTCTTTGGATATGGGGCACAAAGAATATCATAATCATCATTCTGAAGTGATAATCCCAACATAGCAAAAATATCATTTGCATCAAACCCAATATCAGAATCTATGAATAGCAAATGAGTGCAATCAGAACGCATAAACTCATCGGCACAATAATTACGTGCTCGAGTGACTAGAGATTCATTGAATAAGAAGTAATAGCTTAAATGAATTTCATGCTTGGTACACAATGAAGAAAGATCTGCAATAGCTCTTGTATATTGACCGAAACATTGACCACCATACATCGGTGTAGCTACAAATAACTTGGCTTTTTTTAGTTCATCAATTTTAATTTTAATTTCCATTAAACATCATTCCCATATTCTAGATCATGATTATGCAAAGCAATAATTGAATAATGAATCACCTTCATCAAATCTTGTCGCCAATCTTCATGATCACCTTTATGCCCATATCTCTGAGCATACTTTAATACATTACCTATACAAAATCCTTCTCCGTGCCCAGAGTCCAAGATAAATTCGGTTGCTTGATATTTATTTTGTGAGTAATGCTGTTCATAAGTTTTATCTATGTAATTACTAATTTCTTGTAGTAATTCAGGCTCATTGTATTTATACATAATTGTTCAACGCTCCTACAATTTTTCAAATATAATATTCTGTTCTTCTTCGCGCTCTAACAATTCTTCATATGAATTTCTATAATCACAATTAGCATTCCAGGCTTCTCTTAGAATTGAAAATTCTTTATTAGAGAAATTAATGAATGCTGGAATATCTTTGGCGAAACAAGCACCTGCAGCACCTCGCCGCCCATCATACCCGGGTACCGTTGTATGTGATCTACCAACACGATTATCTTCAGTCATAGCACTTACAATTTTACCGAAGTTACCACCATTATTTTCAATCACATCAAAGAACTGATTAAACCAAACTACCTTAGTAGCAAGGAATGAATTGATACCATATTTAACAAAGCTGGCATCTACCATACTCATATGATAACTTGGACAAGGCTTACATAGACTATGATGTTTATATAGAGTTTCTACTTCTTCTGTAATATCACTCCAACCACCAAAGACGTGCATGAATGGGTTTACAAAGTCTTCATTAGCACTCTTTTCGGTTAGAAACTCAGGATTATATACAACCCTACGATTACTAGCATACTTCTCTACAACATCAGGTGTAACAGTAGATTTAATAATAATACACGTTGACATAGTATTATTTAAAATAAATTCAACACTTTCTTCAAGAATACTAGAATCTACTACACCACCTTCACCCATAGGAGTGGGTACACATATAAATGCATATGATATTGGGGGAACACTATCATACATACTTTCTAATGTAGTACCATACCTGGGATCAATAATAACCTTGTCACATTGAAACCCATAATCAACGGCTTTACCAACGAAGCCATGTCCAATAATTGCAATTTTCATCAATTCACCTTATAATAATCTTTATACCAAGTTACAAACTTTTCTACCCCTTCTTCAATCGAAGTGGTAGGTTTCCAGCCAAGAGACCTTAATTTAGTCGTATCTGACCAAGTTTCAGGTGTATCGGCTGGGTGCTTTTCTGTCAAGTTCTTTTTGAGTTCTCTCCCAAAATTCTTTTCAATTTCCTTTATGAAATCAGTCAATAAGACCTGTTCACCATAGCCTATGTTATAGATTTCATTAAAACTTTCATGTGCATTCAAAGAAGTATTTAGCAGAGTTTCTAGACCACTTACAATATCATCTACATATGTAAAATCTCGGAGCATATTACCATAGTTATATACATCAACTTCTGTTCCATTTACTATAGCATCAGAGAATTTAAATAGAGCCATGTCAGGGCGCCCATATGGTCCATATACAGTAAAGAACCTAGCACCAGACGTACGAGCAATCTTTGACATACGGAACTGACATTCATTTACTTGTTTACTATATCCATATGGATTGAGTTGATGACCTGATATAGGATCACTTTCTTTCCATGGTAAAGGATTACCATCTTGAACACATGAAGTTGAAGCAAAGACTACATCATTAATATCATTAGCTTCACAAGCATCAATTAAATTTTGAGTAGCCTTGATGTTGTTGTCAATATATTCATGTGGATTATCCAAAGAATGTCGGACTCCTGCCATGGCTGCCAAATGTACTACAGCATCTGGTTGGTTCATTTTAATGTAAGCATCAAGTGAGCCTGCATTCAATAGATTAAACCATGTAATATCTACATTATAGTCTAATTTCAAACGTTTTTTACGGTCTACCTTAAGATCTTGACCATAATATTCATTGAAACTATCCATTCCAATCACATCATAACCATTATTAGTTAATTGTTGAGCAAGATGATAGCCTATAAAACCAGCCGCACCTGTGATCATCACTTTCTTCATGACAATTTTCTCCCTGAAGGATAAATTTCTTTACCAAAATCCCAGTCAATGTGTTCATCTTCTTTGCCAAGATTTCGCTTGAGTTTCATACCATAGTTATTAGTTTGCTTATGAATTTTTACACCTTTCTTCAGGATAAACTTGTTATTTCTAAATGAACTGATATCAACATGATGATGAATACGACCATACCTATCAGCCAACCTAGCAACATCGGGGTGAAGATCAACCAACATTTGAGATTTAGCCGCTGCTTTATCTTCATAACCACCATAAACTTCTTCGGTATTACCACCAGTCATAGTACCAGTTCTAGCCTTACCACATAGGAAAGCATAGAATAGAATAGTACAACCCCCGTCTTTTAACACCCTCAAAGACAGATCAACATCTTCATTATACTTACCACGCCATTTATGTGGGCAAGCATTATCAATTAAGAAACAAGACATAATTCTTGTGTTCTCAATATAAGGTGGGTATGGGTAATCATCAACACAGAAAAACTTGTATTGGAAACCTGCTAGAGAAATGTTTTCATATCTATCTACAAAGTCTTCGGCTGCTCTAAACATGGCAGAACCGTTCTTTACTCTATAGCGTTTATTACGGTGTAAGCGCCAGAACTCAAAAATATTATCATCCAGCAACCAATGGCGAGCATACCCATTAGCTTCTGAATGTTCCCAACACCAATTACGAGCAGGACCAGAGCCTTTACCGTGATTACTAAATGGTAAGGTCAGAATTTTCTCGGAATCAATAACTGCGGCATAATCATCATATTCTTGTGGTTCAATAACAATGTAATATGGCACACCCATCTTTTCAAGTGCTTTACTTGTGGGTCTACTCTCAGCTCTACCTTTACTTATAATATAAATAGGATACCGAGTATCATTCATCATCTTCTACCCACTGATTGAGTACATTTTCTTCACGGGGTTTACCTGGGAACCATATGGTCTTAGTTTTGGGTGTGATTGATTGACCTACCAACTTGGCAAATTCAATTAGGTCTTCTTCGTTCCTGAAGTGAACATATAGCTTTTTCCAAGGACCAGCTTCATACTCATTGAATGGTGGCATACCAGCGGCATTCCATTGTTTGTATGGGTCCTGCCAGTCCTGTCTTAAATCTTCTTCTTCATCAATATCAAAGAATTTAAGTAGTGTGTTGGGTTCAGTATTTTCAGCTTTTTTACCAATCATATCATCATAATCTAATGATGTATCTCTTACTTTCTTTTCATCCATAACAAATTCTCCTTAACTATTAATAGATAATACCAAACTATTTAGCCAAAGTAAATACTTATCCAAATAAAATTTTCTTTAAATCGGGGCGGCGATAATTGGGCCCTTTCAAAACCTTACCGTCTTCACGATGAATAGGTTTGCCATCTGCACCTAATTTAGTCATATTACTCGAGTGAACTTCATCAAAACATTCATTCAAGTCTATACCAAATGCGACACCAGAACCATAGACTACATACAAAAGATCAGTTAAAGCATCAGCCACTTCCACTATATCTCTATCATCAATTGCTTCACGTAACTCACTCAGTTCTTCTCTAATCAATTCATACCTAAGTTCAGCGGCATCGGTCCATGTAGGTTCTGTTTCTACATCTTGACCAAAAGCATTATGAAATTCGATCACTTTTTCAAAATTATTCATTTATATGTTCCTTAGGTAGTTCGGCGGGTGTATCATCGACTTTATATGAATATGTATTGCCCCGCTTTTTGTTAAGTTTAGCTTTTTTCAAAGCAGATTGTCTGTGATATTGATTGGCTCTATTAATATGATTTATACCATGAATATGATCATACTCGTGCTGAAACACCCGAGAACTTAACCCAGTAAATTTCTCGGTCGAAAACTTACCTGACTGAGTCATAAACCTAGCACGTATATTTAGAGGGCGCTTAATCTTGATCAACAGATTAGGATATGATAAACAACCTTCTTCTAGTGTAACTGTTTCATCTGAATAATACACAATGTTAGGATTAAACACTGCATAGTGAGGAATACCCGTGTTAGGACTACCTCTCAGTACAAACATCTTATATGGAAGACCTACTTGAGGTGCTGCTAACCCAATACCATTTTGCTCAATCATAAAGTCAATCATAGAATTAGCTAATTCTAATGGATCAACTTCTGGGCTTTCAAAATCAAATTTCTTGGATTCAGTATGTAAGACGGGGTCTTTATTATCAATCAGCTGCAGGTTCATCTACAAGTCTCCAATGTCCGTCCTTTATATTAGCTTTTGCAAATGTTTCAGCGCTATCTTTATCTTCAAAGATTCTATTTTTATTTGTTTCAATATCAATAACACTCAACCATTCAGTTGCATTTTCATCTTGCTCTGGTAGCTTAACTTCAATTCTATACATTATTCTCTCCTTAATATATTTGATGCCAGATGAGCAATAGACCAACGACCATTTAGAATTGGGTCTGTAAATTTATCGCCATTCACAATTACTTCATTAACTTTATGTTTAATGATAGATGGGAAAATTACAGCTGCATTGTGTTCTAGTGGTAAAATTAAATCATCAATTACAAGCTCCCCACCTTTGACATTAGTATCCCAGAGAAAGGTAGAAATAACAGTAATTATACTCTCGTCTGTGTGGTAGTCATAATAATCACCATTCACATAATTCTGTAACAGAGTACTATCATAATTTAGTTTAAAGAATAAATCCCAGTAGATATTAGTCTCTGCCAATTCTCTTATCTTATCACAAATATCTTCATTATGAAATACTTTTCTAGAAATAGTTAAGATATCACTATATGACCTATCAGCATAGACATTATCTAGAAACACACCTCTGCCCTTCTTTTTTAGGGCTTTAAAATTAGTTTCTGGTGCCGCATTAGTTTCATATTGATCACCTAACTTAGAGTCTAAAAATCTAATTTCTTGTACAATATACTCGAGTTCATTAAGATCATATAGATCTGTTATATATGGAAGTTTGAACCCATTATTTAGCTCTAATTCATGAATGTTCATAAGCTAGTTTCCTGTACAATTTTACTGAAGTTCTTTACCTTCTCAAATTTGATGACTGAGTGGAACTTATCATACAGTACATCACCCTTGTGACTCACTACGAAGATATTACTATCACCGGATAGATCACTAATAAGTTTGAGAAATTCATCTGTACCAGCATTATCCAGAGAACTATCGAAGATTTCATCCATAATGAGTAGATTAGTAGCGGTTGAGTTCCTTAGTTTAGCCACTGCTCTCCACGTAAACAAAAGTGCCGTATCAATTCGCATCTTCTCACCCTCAGAAAATGAAGCATAAGAAAAGATATCTCTATGTCTAGATTTGATAGTCTCTGTAAATTCTTCATCAAGTTCAAACTGAACAAAGAATTCAAGTGACGCTAGATATTTATTGATCAGAGTATTGATGATGGGAATATATTGCTTGATGATCTTAGTCTTAATACCACCATCTTTGAGCAATACAGCAGCCATATCATACACACGCTTGTGCTCTAACAACTCTTCTTTTGTCTCATTGAGTTCTTTTAACTCATTATTGACTTCTTCAAGTTCCTTAGCTTTATTAGCACTAAGATCTTTCTCTTTGTTCTTATCATTCTCTAACCGATTAATATCAGATCGCAGAGACCTAATATCCTGTTCACAATGTCTGATTTGTGATGTATAGTTCTTTACCTTATCCTGAATACACTTAAGATCTAACTTGGTTTCTTCTTCATCTTCTAAGATCACTTCTAATTGAGATAGAGCTTCTGATAATTCAACTTTTTTAACTGAACCAGATGTAATCTTATCGGTCTTAAAGTCATGATCAATACCTTGCTCACATGTTGGGCATGTTTCATTATCATGGAAGAAGTTCAATTCCTTATTGAGTAGATTAATCTTTGTATTAAGATTTGCCTGAATAGTCTTAATACTGTCAATCTTACCACTCACCTTGGTTAGTTTACTTTCAATATTATCATGTTCGGCAATCTTTGTCTTATATGATACTATTTCGGCTTCACTTTCAGATACTCTAGATTTAAGATCTTCAATTTCTTTTCGCTTCTTGTCATCAAGTCCAGTTGAAATGTTATTGAGTTCGTCTATATGCTTTTTGATTAGAACAATTTTTTCGTTACAAACTTCCAACTTATACTGAACGTCTTGAATATCACCCTTATTTTTGATGATCTTGTCTTTTAAGATGTTATTCATCTTGGTGAAGATATCAATATCCAATAGGTCTTCGATGATTACACGTCTGTCACCAGGTGTAAGTTGCATGAATGGTACGAAGTTAGCTGAACCAATCACTACAATCTGTTTGAATGACTTTAGATTAATCTTGAGAATCTTCTTTTCAAGAATTTCTTGGTATTCTCTAATACTTGATGATTGATCTATGAGCTTATTATTCTCATAAATTTCAAAGACATTAGGTTTAATACCTCGTACTACTCTATATTCTTTCTTCTGAATAGTAAAAAGAATTTCAACCAAGCAATCTTTGTTGGTGATACTATTAAGTAGCTGAGGTTTGTTAATGTCTCGGTAAGGTTTACCATATAGAGCAAAACATATTGCATCAATCATAGTAGACTTACCAGCACCATTCTCCCCAATAATCAATGTAGAAGGGGATCTGTTAAGATCTATTTCAGTCCAAATGTTACCAGAAGATAGGAAATTCTGGTACTTCAAAGTCTTAAATATAATCAACCATGCTCTCCAACCACATCTAGAGCTTCCTCATAGATACCGGCAAATAATGTTTTCAATTCTTTTTTCTCTTTAATCTCTAAAGACTCAATGAACTTATTTAGGACAGTTAAAGTATCCTCTGCTTCATCTACAATATGATCTTCACCTTCTAACTGTAGGTTAAGATTATCCTCTACTGTTTGAATATGATGTGGTTCAAATGAGTTTACATAGTCCAAATAAAGATCAAAGAAATATGGGTTATCCTTATTCTTGATGATAACCTTTACATTACTATCTCTAATATGTGACAGATCAGTCTTAAGTAAATCAGGGTGAGACTCTAAACTATCATCATAATATAGCTTATTGAACATATGGAATGTATTTCTAACATATGTCAACTCACGAGTTTCTGTATCAAACACATGGAAACCACGTTCATCATTATAATCTGACCATGTAATCTCATACGGTGAACCAAGATAATGAATGTTCTTAGAACTAGACTTATGGTGGAAATGCCCACTCATTACCATATCAAACTTATCAAATGGGTCTGTATCAAACCCATGATCATTAATAGCTCCCTTGTACATCTGGAAGCCCTTGAGTTCAAGGTGACCCATTACTACTTGAGCTTTTGACTTACTCAACATTTCCATCGTATGATCAATATTACCACTGTTAATCCATGGTACAAATAGCATCTTACATGATCCAAAGTCAACTTCTGTTGCTTCTTCATACCAATCAACCAAATCACAATACTGATATAACTGTCTCATAGCATTATATTTGTTAGTATTCTTGTAATATGTGTCGTGGTTACCTATGATAACATTAAGATCAATACCTCTAATTTTACATGGTTTGATCAAAGTCTCATATAGATTATCAGCAGTAAGATAATTAATATACTTACGTCTATCTACTATATCACCCAAATGAATGACTGTAGATATATCATGTTCATCTATATAAGGGAAAAAGATTTCATCATAAAATTTCTTAAAATAATTTGCATATACAATACTATCACCTCGAGCTCCGAAGTGTGTATCAGTAATCAGGGCTATTTTCATTTCTTCTTTTTCTTTTCAAATCGTTCAATAATAGGTGCCATCTTATCTGAATCTAATGCTATCTTAGACATATCAAGCATTTCAGATGATCCTTCAGTGATGGTATCAGTCAACACAGCCCTTTCTAGGGACTTATACTTTATATAAGTCTGTTTCTTTTCAGCCTCAATACGGCGTAAGAAAGCATACCAAGAAATCTGGGTGAAATAAGAGAAAGGATTTTTACTCTTCTCAGGATCAAAATTGTGTACTGCTTTGATACAATTCTCAATAGCATCCAAGATCATTTCATCTTTATATGTATAACCCGAAAAGTTACCTTTACTACCTAAGTTTGTAGCAATCTGTATGAATTTCATACTAATATCATCGGGAATGATAGGAACCTCATCCCCTGTATTTTCTGCCTCTAAGACACCTTTTCTATATTCTATTAATTGAGCATAAAACTCTTTGTTATCTATGTAATTAGCCACTAGTGCATGGTTCCGGTTGGTATTGCATCAAATATTGTTCCTTCTTGTTTTTCTTGATTAAGTTCACTTCTAAGATGCTTCATATAAGATGAATGAAATTTTGCATACTTATTAGGCACATCCTTATATACCTTTATAATATCTTTTCTGTCAAATGTAAACCCATAATCAGCTTCTTTTTCAAATATTCCATACTTAATTAGTACTATTAATGGAATAGAATCACTAGTATCATAATGAATTACAAGAGTATCATCCGTGAGTACATAAGAATCATTCTCTTCTATTATACGGCAGAGGATATTCTCTCCACTTTTTAACTTAAGACCTGAAGTTTTTGTATCTTTTTTCATTTTTTTATATCTTTTTTAAGGAAAAGGGTTTACATACTTTTTGGGTGTGTTATAATGGGGTTTAACCCCTTCTAAAAAAACAAACTAATAATAACAAGCTTGCTTGTTCGCGGAGCGATTCGCGGTGCGAATGATTAATCAATGTTTATATTGATTGACTATTTAATTAAAATTGCTTAATTCAATTATTATTAGGTAATACTATTTATAATCTTAATAATTACCTAATTCTCTACCCCCGTTCCTAATGCCCCATTGGATACTGAGTAGACTAGTAAAGCTAGTCTATAATTTTACATTGTAGATTTTGTATTCAAATTGTTCTTGGTCATAAATCTTAATTCGTTCAATGAAATGATTTATGGTATAGTTTTTGGTTTTCTTCCAAATTAGATCATCAGCTATATCATATAAGATAGCATGGGTCTTTTCATCTGATTTTCTTAAGACTCTACCAATAGATTGTAGGTTCCTAATTTTACTTTTAGATGGTGATGCAAAGATGATGTTATGAAGTTTCTTAATGTTAATACCGGTTGATAGAGTACCATAAGAACCAATTATGATAGCATTATCTTCATTCTCTACAATATGTCTAATCTCTTCTCGGTCCTCACCAGATACAGCACCATGAACAAAAAAGACTTTTCTTCCGTTAGCTAACTCAGAAATAGATTCATATAATAGTTTACCGTGCTTTTCTACATACTGAAACAGTAATAAGGTGTTACCTTCTAGTGAACATGCTAGGTTAGTAATGAAGTTATTACGTTTAGTATGGCTTACCAGAAAGTCCATTTCATCCTGGTAGTTTAGCTTTCTAACTAATTTCTTTTCTTCATCTGTATAGTTGAGTACTATTCCTTTAATATCAAATGAAGATAGGTGCTTTTGGTCCATTAGTTCTTTGGTTTTAATCACCTGGTAGACAGTACCAAATAGACCCTGAAGGGTCAGTTTGTTAGTATGTACTTCGTCTAAGGTACCAGTAAAACCAAACCTATACTGACATGACTCTAGTTTAGTCATAATAGATGTTAGAGATTTGGCTTTGAAAAGATGACATTCATCACCTATAACAACATCATATTGAGCAAACCATTTCTTAGGTAGCTTATAGATTGATTGCCATGTTGTCACAGTGACTTGTTTGTTGGTTTTCTTGTCTTGACCTGAAAAGATCTTATGTACATTTGAATCAGAGTCGAAGCCGTAGTCATCAAAGTCTGATGTCATTTGATGTACCAATGAAGTAGTAGGAACAATGATTAGAGTTTTCTTTTGATACCATTTGGTAAGCATATAGATAATGAATGATTTACCAGAAGCTGTAGGTGATACTAATACACCTCGTCTATTCCTAACACCATGTACAAATGCATCTAATTGATAATCACGTGGTTCTAATGTAAAGTTCTGTTGTTTAACCCACTCTTTAGCTTCTAGTAACGAAAGATTATAAGCTGAAATATCATAAAGATATTCGATCTCATAATCTCTAGTTTTAGCAAATTTGTCTAAATGAGCATTAAGACCAGCGTATAATAAGCCAGTCATAGAGTTATACAGTCTTATCTTACCATCCCAACTACCATTTTTATAAGCTGGCATAAATTGATAACCATCAACTTGGAATGTAAAATATTCAACCAATTCTTGAGCCATTCCGGCATCAGAACAATTTACTCTATTATATACCTCATTTTCTTTAACAACAGATAGTTTGTCCATTAATAATCAATACCATTAGTAAACTTTAAGAAATCAATAGCGGATTTGATTTGAAATCCTCTATTATTTATCATCTTTAAAACTGCGTCACAGAAGTCCACTATTTCATATTGATATGCTATTTTTAGAGTGAGTTCAACAATATCCTTATCTTTATCTAAGTAGTATTGAATATCACCCCTTAGGATTTTACCTTTAGGGGGTAATTCCCACCCAAGAGCATCATGTTCCTCGGTAGGACCATCTAGATAAAATTCCCACTTTTCCGCTTTGAGTGTTTTAAGTTCAGACTCGAGTCGTTTGAACTTAAGTCGTTCTGTCATATAGACCTTATACCATTTGTTATGTAGCTTAGGTATATTCAACGACTCTTTAGATAGGTCAGCCTTATTGAATTTACCATCTTTTTCCCATTCTTCAAATAGTTCCATTATGTCCATTTAATATCATCCCTACTTTGATCACATGTTTGATCCTTGACTTGTTCTATTTCTCGTTTAATTGGTTTCATTAGAACAAATCAGGTGCAGAATCACGCACCATTTTCTGTACACTTGCTTCTACTTGATTATAGTACTCATAGAAGTCTTCAAGTTGTTCTTCTTGAACGATAGAAGCCATACGTTGCAAGTCTTTGCTTTCATAGATAGCATTCTCTACATATTCATCATCTGCAATATCCATCTCTCTAAGAGCTACTGCAGCCTCATAGTTAACATTTGCTTTTTCGATGATTTGTTCGGAGAGTTTTGAATAGTCCATGATGTGTTCCTTTATTTCAAACCTTATACTATTCTGATACTACATCTAGTACATAGTAATAAACTGAATCAGGAATATTTTCACGATTTGCTGTGTCCATATCATAAGACCGGTTGTAGGCGGCTTTGAATTCACCCTGTTCAACTAGATCAGCATATTCCTGGAGATTTTTATAGTCATTGTTGACCATTTCCATCATTTCTTCATCATCATGCCACATTTCCTTTGATGCTACATAATCATTTTCAGCATCACGGCGGACCATATTAGCAAGCTGTTTGTTCAGGCTCATTGTGTCAATCATAGTAGGTTGTCCTTTTGTTTAAACCTTATACTATTATAATAACACACTGATTTCAAAAGTAAACAACAAAATGCATATTTTTTAAAAAAAATTATACAGGGGTGAAGTAGTAATTCCTGAACTGGAATGAAACAGTGGATTCAATATACTCTACACTAGTATCTCGTGCATCCATGGATAAATCTGTTAGTGACACGGGAAATAGGTCTGATATGGATATATTGACAATAGGAGTCATAGAACTTGAGAGAATACTTAATGTAGCATCTGATGTTAAGCCTTCACCTGTATAGGATTCGGTATCGGCTAATTCTTTGTGTTGATCAAAATTTTCAAGGAAACCACTCTTACGAATCCAATCATGTATTTCAATATAGTTACCCATATCTTCATTAACCTTAAATGTTACATCCAATGTACCATATTCTGGCTTATCACCCGGAATTGGTATATCTTTAAATGGGGTTGCTTGTACGGGATTACCAATGTTAATACCAGGTAAATTAACAGCCTGAACAAAGAATGATAGTTCAGGTGTCTTTTTGATATTAAATGCAAACCCATGAGGGGATAACATATTTTTATTCATTGTCATATTAGTAACCTCCTATCATATTTATACAAAAAAAGGGAGAGCCCTAAGACTCTCCCCCAATTTGGATAGATTGTATCTATTCTTATTATTCTTTACAGAATATTTGTTACCAATGAACGACGGTAGTATGCATTGGTATCTTCAGCAATAGCACCAGTAATAGCAGCAGGTGTACCCTGTACTGAACGGTGATACGGGTTAGCAATCATGCCATACCGTGTCTTGAAGCCGATACGAGGCTGGAAGGTATCAACTTCAACAGCACGAACCATTTGTAGTGGAACGTATGGGCAATAGAACAAGCCAGCATCATAAGGAGAAGAACCCTTATAACCAACAGTAAGGTAATCACCTGTAGTATAAGGATCAACATAGACCTTATAGCGACCGTTAAGAACACCGGCAAAAGTATTACCTGTGTCATCAACCTGAAGTGAATTACTGTTTAGAGCAGGCGCATAGTCAAGTACACCAGCCATTTGAAGAGCAGCTGCAACATCTGAAGAACAGATGATTAGGTTACCCTTACCACGGCGTGTATCCTTGGCAATCTTGTTGGCTTCGCGTTCAATGTGGAACATAAGACCCTTGAACTTTTCAACAGACCAACGGCCGTTTGCATCAACATCAAGATCAAATACACCAGCAGTTGTTGTATTAACGGAACCACGTACAGCGGAAACATTAATTGTACGAACAACTTCACGGTTGATTTCAGCAAGAACTTCAGCTGTAAGAATGTTAGCTAGTTCTGTTTCTGCTTCAGCACCGTGGATAGCCTTAAGATCTTGAGCCAGTTCCAAGCTGTAGTCAGCTGCTAGAGCACGTGACTTAGCTGTAACTGTAACCTTATCAATGGTGAAGGCCATTTCAGCAATAGCACTATTGGTTTCAGTTGCACTTGTAGCCATACCATCAACATAGTTGTAAGTATTAGACTGAGCAAGTACTGTAGTCTGAGCTGTTGTACCAGGAACTGTACCGATATTTTCGTTACCGATTGTATCAGCACCAGTTTCTGTTGAAGAGAAGCCTGTATCTGCTTCATCATAAAGTGCTTCATTACCAGATTGATTTGTATAACGGGCACGCATGGCAAAGATAAGACCTGTAGGACCAGTCATAGGCTGAACACTACATACGTCATAAGCCATTAGATTAGGCATAGAGCGGCGAAGCAATGAGATTAGAACTGGATCAAAGTTCTGAACACCTGATGTAACGTTAGTAGGTGCTTCAGTAAGCATTGAGCCCTGTTCAACCAGATGCTGCTCGCGTAGAGCTTTCTCTGTGTTTTCTAGGATATGTGCTGTTACAGCACGGCGATGGGCATCATCAATAGAAGGAAGGTCATCATGATTGATAACACCATCCCACTTTTCCATAATTTGTTCGTTTAGGACATTCATTTAACTACTCCTGTTTGTTTAAACCACTAAACTTAAAATCGTTTCATAGTTCTGGAAATTGCATCAACATAAGGTTGTACTTCGGGAGCAACTACCTTTGTTTCTTCTTCATTATCTTCATGCATGATAACAGTTTCTTCATCAATCAGCTTAGCAGATGATGTCACATCTTCATTTACTTTTCCAGTAAAATATTGTTCTTTAATAATTTCGATCTTAGACTTAAATTCATCCAGATCAGTGTATTCTAGACCTTCACACATTGAAGCAAACTTATCAACATCTGTGTCAGTCATACCTTCAGAAACTTCACCAAAAACAACATCTGTGGCACTTTCGGTAATTACCTTTTTAAGTTCCATATTTTCAGATACAGCTTCATTTAGGTCAGATTCCAAAGATTCAATCTTATCGGCCATTTCGTCAACAAGATCAATTTTGTCTTCTGGTACTTCCATATAGCTTTCAGAGAATAGAGTCTTAAGACCAGTGATAAAATCTTCCGCAATATCGGTACGGATATGATTATCAATAGCAATCTTATTTTCTTCAATCCATTCAGCTACAACATAATTAAGATATTCGTCAACTTTTTCATGGAGTTCTTCAACGGCTTCAGTTACTGATTCTTCAACCTTAGCTTCGAATTCTTCTTCAATCCGAGTTGTTTCAATTGCAACACGGCTATTCAAAGCAGCTTCAAAGATTGTAGAAGCCTTACCCTTGAATTCTTCACTTAGGTCTTCAGAAGCAAGCATTTCATCTACATCTTCTTTAACTGAAGAGTGATTAATTGGGCTTGGCTCTGTAGCACCACCTGCAGAAATAGATGCAAGATTCATTGCAGCAGTGCCATCAGGAATGGAACCATCTTCACCACCTACTTGATTCAATGTCTTTTCAAGAAAAGCAGATAGGTCTTGCTTCTTCATACCAGCAGTGGCAGAAATAAGTTTAGACAACATTTCGGATTTTGTTGAACCTGGCTTCAAAGTATTGGCAGCCGCCGTACCTTCATCAAGTTCTTCAACATCTTCAACGACTTCATCAATATTTTGATCTGTGTCAGCCATCAATTTTACTCCCTTTGGAATTTTAATTTTATTTATAATAATTGTGATTTCTAAATACTATTGAGGAATTTCTCAAATAGTGCCAATTTCTTTTGTTCTGTTAGTGCTCTAGCTTTAATAGAACGCTCAACATCTTCTTTAATATCATCTACTTTCTTGGCTACAAGGATGTCATTATCCCATATCCAGTCCACACCTTCATAGATACCATTTACAAATGCATCAGGTGCAGATGGATCAGCTACAATATCTGCCGCAGTCGCCAAATGGAAATCATCTTGAACTTCGTTAATACCTTCTTTATTAACCTTTAAGCTACCCATACCACGAGAAGATACACCTAACTGAGCACCGTCTTCAATAAGGCCTCGGGCAATATTACCCATTGGTGTAGATGAGATCTTAGCTTTACCAATAAAATTATCACCTTGTCTACGCAACTCAACAATTTGGTGTGATACTCGATCGAGATTAATAGTAGGTGAAGAAGGATGTCCTAACTCACCAAAAGCACGCTTTGGATTAACATATTCAGTGACATATCGATCAACTTCTTTACTTAAAACATCACTGTTATATAAGCGACCGTTTCTGTTCTTTATGTTACCTTGAAGAAATACACCTTCAATAAAAAGATTCTTTTTACCGCCAGCTGCTTCTTCTTCAATAACTCTAACTTGATCAATAACTTCTGTGATTAATTTCATTGTTTTTCCTTATGCTAATAAATCATATCCATCATGATCAACATGTGAGCCAGTATCTTTGCAATATTTTTTCCACGCTTTCCTCCCATCATCAGTATTATATAGGTATAATTTATGGTCGTTATACCTATCCACTAAGTCCTGAGTTCTTCTATTATTCATAGAATAATGACTTGAACTTCTTAACAAATGATTATACAATGACTTCTTTGTCTTATGTAAAGTCCTTATAATCTTATTGTAGTCATTATTTTCTGATATAAATTCTTGAAATTTTTTCATAATAATATTTATAAAATTACCTAATTTAGTAGTACGCCACGGAAACTGCTTTGAGATTTAAAGCATCACCATCAGCTTCAATTGTATCATCTTTTGCTTTTATCAAATATACGGTAGATTCATCACTTCCAGCAAAACCTAATGTGAAAGTAGATAATGTATCACCACCATCATTCTTTTGTGTAATTAAGACATTTGTGGCAGCTTCAAAATTAGATAATCTTACTACTTTAGCATTACTAACTGCTGTTGGTGTAGTATTAACAGATTCTTCTAAACTATTTACTTTGAGAAATGATGACATTTAATTGATCTCTTCACTATCGGTTAATTCCCATTCTTCTTCAAATATTTCATAGATTGTATTGAGAATATCATCATATCCTTCTTCAGTTTCTAGCATTTCTTTCAATTCTTCTAGTTCACCTTCTTCAAATTCTTCTTGCATTAAATCAAGAATTTCTTCAACTGTTAGCTCTTCATCTGTTAAAAGTTCTTCGTTAACAGCATCATCTTCACCTGGGTTATAACCGTGATTATCTTTATTACGGTCAATTGTACCTACGTGTTCTAAAGATGGATCAAGGACATTACCTTTAACATTGGCAGGATCATATTCTGCTACTACGTGTTTATCAAGAAAAGCTTGTTCATCACCTGCGCGACTGTTGGGCTCATACTTTTCTACAACACTTTTTAAAAATTTATTCGCCATCTTCCAGGTCCTTTGGGTTATTAAAAATTGTATTTCTAAGATCTGCTTCACGTGCATCTAATGCAGTTTCAACACGACTATTCATAAGCTCATTGAATGCTTTACCAGCATCAATTGGCATATCGTTTACTGCAGCATTAATAAAATCTTTAATCTCAGTCATAACAGTTCTCCATTTGTTTATGAATTATTTATAAAAAATAGAATTTACTAGTCACTTTTCTCATCTTCACCACCATCATCTTCATCATCTTTTGGTGCATCTCTTCTAGGTTTTTCTGCACTGCCAAAGACATTTGCATTAGTAGAATTTGTATCACTTGGATCAAAATCTTCATCACTATACTTACCAGATTTCTTTTCTTCTTCAATCTGGTCGTCGTTTAGTTTCATTTCTTGATCGGTTTGTTTCAAGAAGTACTTACGTACATAGTTATGTGAATAGTATTTACCGATATAATCATCAATTTCCTTAGTGATATTTAAGCGTTCTCTTGCAATTTCAATTGTTTTGAGTTCTTCAAAATAGTTATCAATAGCATAATCGAAAACAATATCATTACGCCAAGAATACCAATCATCATAGTTACATACACCTGTAAGTAACAATTGCTTTTCAAGCAATTTCATAAACAGATCAGAGAACTTAAATCTTAGACGTGTTATAAATTTAGCAAAATTAATTTCTTCACGTGAAATTTCTGTTGATCTACCAAAGTTAAAGGTAGCTTCTTGTTGTAGTCTACTTGTAGGGATATTGAGTGATTTATAGAGAATATTCTGGAAGTATAAAACATCATCAATATCACTTAGGTTTTGGCCACCAGGTAGTGTTGTAATTTCAGTACCACGCCCTTCACGCCTTGGTAACCAGAAATCTTCCAACATAGTCATGAATTTACGGTCGTCTTTAATTTGACCGGTTTCAGAGTCATAAACAACCTTATTCTTAAATCTAGTCATAAGATCACGAACATGTTGTTCAGCTTTAGCTGTAGGTAAACCACCTACATCAACATAAAAGATCCTTCGCTCTGGTGCACGAGAAATACGGTAAATTACTAACGAATCTTCCATAGCTCTAAGCATATTCACAGGTCGAATAGACTTATGAAGATATGATAGAATCATTTTACCATCTGGATCACTATAACCACTTGTACAATATGTGATAGCATCCTTGGCAATCTTAAGGCCTTGAATGTTTTGAGGTACACCAGTAGCAGCGGTCTTTGCATTAAAGCCTGCAGCACTATACATATAATATTCGTCTACCTTTTTAGTAACATTAGCTATATTTTTATCTTTAGAGACAACTCGGATCTTTTTGATATGTCTTGGATCAATATATCTAAGTTCTTTAATACCTTGCCTAGGTGTTTTTTCATCAATAATAGTGTGGTAATATAATCTACCGTCAATATACCATTGTTTAAAGATTTCATAAGATTGGTTGTTGAATTCTAACAGATTAAGTACATTGTTGAATTCTTCAATTATTCTTTCTTTAATGTTATCTTTGACTTCTAGATTATCTAAGTTAATACTTACAGTATCTTCTTGTGCATCTTCTACAATAGCATCATTAACCACATGAGCAATCGCCTGATCCACAATGGGATCAGCCGCAATTGTTCTATATTTTGTGACTAATTCAGATTCAGATCTGACGGCACCATTGAGATCTACATAAGTACCAAAGACGCCGCCTTCTTGTACAACTAAGGCGCCGTCTTCGTTTTTAGGTGGAACAAAAGACTCGTAATTATTTTGTTCTTCTTCTTTCTTCCGCTGAATTTTCCAGCCAAATAATTCCATAATATTATCCCTTCAAATTCTTAAACGGGGCCACCTGCATTACCAGTTGAACCACCTGATACAGACCACCAATCATATTCAAATGTAACACCAAACAATTCTATTGCATTTTGGTTACTCCAATCCAAATCAATTGGATCAATTTGCGTCGGCCAAATACCATGGAATGTATATTCACGGATAGGCACACCAGTTTTAGAATATTGAATTACCTGTGCAGTAGACTTATACTGCAATGGAGCATCATATTCTCTGATATTACCTTCATGTTTATTAAGGTTACCTGACCATTCTTCTAGAGCATTTCTGATCAGGAAGTCTTCGTCATTAAGAACTTGAACATTCCACGGTTCAAATGTACGATCCCCAGCAAATTTAACTTCTCGACCAAAATAAAGAACTGGAATAGTACCTACAGTTGAAGCCGGAATTTGGGTAGCCGTACACATGAATGGGAACTTAACATCACCCGCACCATTTGCAGGATTCTGAAGTCTTACTTGGAACAAAGTGGGTCTAGCACCACCTGTCACCAATTGAGACCGCATGTCGTTAATATTGAATGCCATTTATATGTCTCCTTGTTTTATCTATTTATAGCTTAGAATTGACCTACGACTTCAGAAAATTCTACACCAGTTCGTACAGCCACAAAGTTAAGCTGAATGAAGTTGATGCTTCGGCTTGGTTTGATGTAAATATCACCAACAAATTCGTTGCGATCAATAACATCGCCGGTGTTGTTAGTTTCATCACATACTACCCGGAAATCGGTTACACCTCGACGACCTTGTACATCACGTAGGAATGGTTCTACCAAGTTCTTGAACTGTGACCGAGTGAACTCATCGTTGAATTCGAATAGGGTAAACTTAGCCGCAGTAGAAATAGCCTTTTCAAGAACAATGAATAGTCTACGAACATTAATACGATCAAATGCACTTGGCTTAGAAAGCAATGTTTTATCACCGTAAAGTACTGTACCTTGACCTGGGAATGTAACCACTGGGTTAATACCAGCCTTATAAAGAACATCACGTTCTGCTTTATTTGGGTTCCAAGCAAGACGGACAATATTCTTAATCTGACCTCTGTTGAAACCAGCAGGTGAGAACCATGGGTCACGTAAGTTATCAGTACGAACACATAGACCAGCACTATCACCATTTAATGGGATATATCTGTAAACATCGTTGTACTTATCATATTGATATTTGTAACCAGAGTCAAGTACGCCATAAGATGTGCTACGAAGTGAGTTGCGGAATGTTACAATATCATCTTCTTCATCTTGACCTGCATTATTAACAACATCTGCACGATCAGGTGAAACAAAGACCAAACAGTCTTTTCTTGTCTCAGCAATGTTATCAATTAAGTAGTTAGGTAGTTGTTCACCGTTTGTACCACCGCGAGCCTTACCCGTTAGAATTAATGAGATATCAATGTCTTCGGCTGATTTGAACTTATCATATGCAGCGGTAAGTGTACCAAGTTCTACATTAGATTCGTCATTACCGTCTTGACCTTCCACAAATGACTTTGTATAAACTTGTGTATTTGTTGAAGAAACAACATTAACAGCAGTATTAGATACTGCATTTGTGCGGTCGTTAGCCCACCAGACGTAATTTGAATTATCATTAATTACTGTTTTGTAATAATTAGTACCACCGTCTTCTGTCTTAGCATCTGATGCACGAGATAGAGAAGAGAAAACTTCAAGTACTGTACCAGGTGTACCGCTAATTTTACCATCTTCATCTGTAACAACAACATGAAGTTCATCAACGGCTGAAGCATTACCAAAACTACTTACATAAGCAGATGTACCAGGTGCGGTATCAACTACATTGAAATATTCCCAATATCTAACAAGATCTTGAGTTACTGTATAGTTAGTTGATAGAGTATACAAATCTTCAAATGTAAATGCGGATGTAGCATCATTGCCGTCAATTGTACTTTCACCGATTGACGTAATCTTAAGCAATTGCTTACCGATTGAAGAATTACCAGCTTCTAAATAATCACCAACATTAAGATCAGCTAGAATATTATCCAGTGTAGCTTCAGAATCTGCACCAACATCAGAGTCAGCACTTACAGTTAAAGTAGCAGTATTTGAACCAACCGTAAATGTAATATTAGCAGAATCAGTATTAGAAGATGCATTTGTATATGAGTCTGAAATCAGGTTAATTGTGGCATTATATTGACCAGCACTATCACACACAGAAATCTTAAGTGAGTTACCAAGTTCACCAGGATAACGAGCTACCCATTGAACATCGGAATCAAATGTAACACTATCATAGTCATCATCATTTTCTACAATTTGACCTGCAATACTACTTACAGCTCCTGTGTTAGCAAAAGCAGATGTAACACCCGTGTTACCAGATGATTCTGTATCGGTTGTATCAGCGGCACGGGTCACATATAGTGCATTACCGTATGCTAAGAAGTTAGCAGCCGTGAAGAAAGTTTCTGGGTTATGATTTGTTGGCTTACCAAAACGGTTAACCAAATCATCTTCAGAAGTAATAAGTGTAGCTTTGTTTACAGGCCCCCAGCGAAATACGCCTGCAAAAGCACCTTCAGTAGTGGATACTGCAGGTACAACCGTTGTCAGGTCAATTTCAGAAACATTAACGCCTGCGGATACTTGAAATGGCATCTGTGCATCTCCTTATGAGAAAAATTATTGCAATTCATAAAGATTTATTTATAAAAAACTGTAATTGATTACCATTCATCTGTACCTAAAAGCCAGTCTGTACTATTACCTCTAACACCAACTACTTGATTTACCGTAGGTTCATTTCCGTTTTCAGATATAAATCCGAATGGTATTAGATCTTCCATCATCTGTTCTTCAGACTTTTCTCTTAGTAATGACATAGTATTAATATCAGTTAAATCTTTGAAATATGCTTGACTACTTAACCATGCAAACAGAACCAAACCCATTGCCAAATCATCATGAGCACCGGGTTCAGCTTCATAACTCACTCCTTTTTTACTGAAAGTAGAGAGTTCTGAGATTGTTTCATGGTCATTAATAATAAGTTGGTCTTGTTCGACCAATAATTTAAGAATAGAACAACCCGTGGCTTTAACAGCTTTTGTCGTTCTCACCCCTTTATCAATATTAGATTTCCAAGATAGGGTAATGGATTTACCATTTCTACCTCGATTTTCACTATATAGAATATTTTCATATTCATATTCTTCATGTAGAATATCAGGTATAACTTCCCCAATATCATTAATTTCTACCAACACTTGAGCATTGTTATATGTTTTAGCTATACCATAGATTATAGCAGCATAATCACGTGGTGCGGTAATATTATCCCTAAAGACTGCTACTTGTTGATATGGCATTTTTGTAATATCAATCACATGAAAAGCAGAGTAATCCATGCCTTTACCACGTGAGACGTCAGCTACTAATGAATATGTTCTACCTTCTTCATGTTGCTTATAGATAGCTAAGCCATCTTTTTCATGTAATGGTGTTTGATGTACTAACTGTTTTAATTTAGCACCAGATATTAATGTACCAGAACTACCCTGGAATTCTACATTATATTCTTGATCAAACTTCTCATAATCATAGTTCATCCCCGATAGAGTTTCTTCTTTCCAAGCTTCATCTCTACCTGGTACTTGATGCCATGGTACGAAAATTGGATTATATTGATTCCTACCTTCTAATGCATTTACCCAGATTTTATAGAAATCATTGAGACCATTAGGAGTAGAAACAAGAACTACTTTAGTTGTTTTACCAGAAGAAATTGTTGGGAATACAGATGTGAAGAACTCATTCCAGTTTTCAATGTGAGCAGCCTCATCAATAAAAAGTAGGTTGATAGAATAACCACGAATTGCCGAACCTGATGTAGCACCCGCTAAGATCTTAGAGTTGTTTTCGAGTTCAATTGAACCTTTGTTCCATTCTACAACACCGTGCTGTAACCACTTTGGAAGATGCTCAAATGCTAATTTAACACGACTCAAAATTTCTCTAGCAGTATCACCTTTGTTAGCCAATAGAGCAACGGTTTTATCATCATTAAATAGAATATACCAAAGAATAAATGCTACAGTTGTAGTAGACTTACCAACCTGTCTGGCTGTTGTGATAATGGTATTTCTATTATTAATCATAGAATTGACCATATCTTCTTGATAATCATAAAGATTAAATGGCACTAAGCCGTGGTCAACATGTACAATCTTAACATAGTTACGAATGAAATAAATTGGGTCATTAGAGCACTTTTTGTACTCTTTAACCATCTCAAGATCCCATTCAAGATCTTGACCTTTTCGTTTTAGATTAGAATTACCGTTATATGTAAGTAAATCACTCATCTTCTAGTTTATTCAACATTTCCTTTAGATCTTTGGTAGATCCTACAAATAGATTGTTATTTGTAGTATTATTTTCAGGTGTTGCGCTTTCTTCTTTAATCTTTTTCTTTTTATCATAAAGATCAATAATGTCCCTATTGCCCTCAAGCATAGTCTTAATTAGAGTACTGATTACTTCATAAGCTCTAGGGTGTTGGGATTGTTGTGCAATGGACATGAGTTCATCTAGTGCACCCTGCCCTGCTGTCATGAGTGCTTCAATATTTTCTCGTGCAATAAGAATATCTCGATCTAAGTCAATTGGACCGTTTACCTTACTAGGTAAACCAGGCTTAGATAAAACTTCAATATCACTTTCTTGAATGTTTAATATATCTTCTAGATCTTTATTCATCTAGTCCTCCTCAACTAGAGGGTCTTCAATTGTGGTAATATAACCATAATCATCTTCAGCATCAATTAGGCTCTTATCAACACTATTAGATGCATTACTCGTTGGTGCACCATTAGCAGTAAGGCCTGGTACAATTGTTACACGTGCAGATTCTGTATCAGCAGATGTAATAGCAGCATCAGAATCACTAATTAAGAAATTAGTATTTGCAAGTTTAATAACACCACTCTTCTTGGTTGGTGAGAATAGATAACCCTTTAATGTAAAGTCTAGTGTAAAGATCAGAGATCTACGATCCTCAAAAGATCCCTCATATACATCTTCTTGAATAACACTAGTCAAATAGATAGGAATATCTAAAATAATTTCTGGATCAGAAATAAGTTCTACCGTTGGTGTCCACTCTGGTGTAAAATACGGTAGAATTTGTTCAATAATTCTTAGCCCATCTTCTGTATTCTTTACAAAAATTGATAACTGAAATGCAATATCATATGGGACTGGGTTGTATTGAAAATTTCGTACATCTGGGTCTGTATTATTTGACTTAACAAATTTATTGATAGTGTTCAATTTACGTTCAGCGGCATACTGATAACCAATAATTTCAAATCCCATTTGAGGCAGGGTAATTGCAAATTCTTTATCTAAACTTGGATCGGCATCAATGCGTGCTAAGAACTTTTCTTTTGGTCCATATCTAATGGGAACCTTAAAAGATTGACGAACATTACCATTATTATCTGTTCTGTTAATCCAGATGTCATTATAGAGCGTACCGAAAAGTGAAACATACTTTTTGATTGTTTCGTGATAATAAGTGGTTCCAAACATTAGAATGTCCCATCATCTGTAAATGGATTTTTATCATCAAAATTTAGAATCAAATCAGCATCGGCTTCAAATGTATCATTTTCAGATATAGAATAGTCATCAGATAATGAATCAGGTCTACCAGTAGTTTCATTGATAATAATGTCACCATTTGCATTAGTATTTGCGAGATTATTAATACCTACATTAATACTCCATTCATCTTCAAGATCATCAATAGTAGAAATACCAGTATTTAGTTTTTCGTTACTGTATTCAAATAATTCACATCTTAAATCATACATTTGCAAATCACCCATTTGATAAAACACGGGTTCATGTTCAACAAATGTGATTACAAAGACCTTTTGATTAAGAGGAAAGTAAATTAAGTCTCCTTCTTGTGGTCTATCTATAGTTTCATTTCTACCAATTTCAGTATTAAAGACACGATTAGCAATAGTAAATGTGACAGAATCTCTAATCTGTAAACCAAACTTAGATAGGAAATCACCCTCACCTTCAAATCCTTCAACGTTTCTAATATACATTTCTACGAAATATGCATTATTATATGTAGATAATGTATCTTCACCAAATGTAGTATCTTTATCAACTATTGTGCGAGGGCAATAATAACAATCATGACCGTACATTCTAATAGATTCAATAACAAGATCTTCAATTAGACCTTGCTCGGAAAAACTATTAAAGTTATTAAAATATGGATTAGTAGCCATGTATTATCCTATAAAATCAAGAGGCGGCATCGCATGTTTCTGTAAGATTTCATCTTCCATTTTTAGAATTTCAGCGGATGCATCATCATAGATTTTACCACCATTAAATTGAACACCCCCAGGTAATTGTAAGCCCTCAAATTTAGTAAGATTAGAACCCCATTGTTGTTTGATCAATGCCGTTGCATATCGCTGTAGAATACGATCTGACCAAGCATCAGTCCATGTATCAGGATCAACTACTTCATGACATTCAAAGACTAAATATGTACCTTCAGTGAGATCATTATCATCAATAAACAGTCTGTGCTTATGTCTGTTAAATCTAATAAGAGTTTCACCTACTAATACTTCATGGATAAGTGCCAATTGTTCACGTTGCATATAATAGGGTAGGATAGACAGATTAGCCAAATTATGTAGATCATTCAGAGCAATTTGGTATCTTATATTAAAGATATCTGTACCGCTCAATGATTGATCATGAATACTAAAAACCTTTACTGCCCCAATAATATTATCAGGTAAGTCTACATATCCATCTGATATTGTATTAGCAGTTATTAAATGCTTAACATAAACCCGTTCTGTAGCTGAATGGTGGTAATCATACCAAAATTGAAGAGCTTGATCTATGCGGTCATCTACCTGATCATCATCTACATTTATTTCGATGACTGGGGCGCCCAGTGCTCTAAGACAGAACTGTTTAAACTCTGCTTTGGTTGTTGGCTGAGCCATTCTTGATCCTTTTATTTTTTAATTATTTATATTTATCCTAATTTATGTCTCCTGCATAACGAGAAGTCCATATAGTTAATGAATACTTAGTACCAGATTTAAGTTCTCTGCACATATGCCCGTGTGTAACGCTGCTAGGCCACACTAAGCATTCCCCAACACCAGCAACGTGATTTGTTATATCTTGTCTAGGAAAGTATAAATCAGCACCTGTATAATCTTCATTGAGTTTAATACTACCAGTAATCAATGACGCATCATGGTGAAGCGGTAAAGATCTCTGCCCATCTTCACTATACTTAATGACAAACATATCCCGTATGCCTTGTACTAACAAAGGTCTCCAATGTTGTTCAGCATCCTTTACAATATGATCCATAAATCGTTTACTTAGTTTTTCATATAGCTCTGGTAAGGCTTTTTTAAGTCTCATTTCTTGCCCCGGGAACTTATCATTATACATTTCTTCCCATTGACCGTGTTCTTCACATGCTTTAATGATCTCTTGACAACCCTCTCTAGTAAGGAAATTATACAATAGAAATTCTTTATTTTCATATTGTTGATTTATTCTATTAGCATTATTATAGAATATATCTACATTTGGATAGAGAACCTCTGGCTGTTCATATACATATTTCTTTTTAAGTTTTTGATATACTGGGTGATTGGTTGAACCACCATTAGCATGAATAATAGTACTTGTACAATTTGTTTTAATATTATTAATTTGACCATGAGCATTCAATAAAACTTCATTTTCATCTGTATTAGCCAAACACTGGAATACATATGACTCATAATCAATACCAATTTGCACTGGGTTTTTGAGAAATTCTTTTTGATAAAATAGTTGATCATCATCTTCTATTGCAATGTCTGCACCCTTTAAGAATGACTTGAGAAACCTAGCATTACCAATGAATAGACCACTATTTAAATACGGTGAACCAACAAACCCACTATTAGAGTAAAGTTCAAGCTGTTGATCCTGAACATCTAGATCAGGCCAACAAACATTTTCACCAGCAAATAAGAGTGATTTGGCTGAATCATAATATCTTTCGATTAATGTATCAACTGAATCATTAACAATGACATCATAAGAATCACAGAATAGTATAACATCGTGATCTTCTACATGACCATTATCAAAATCATCTAGCAAATGCTTACGTAAATGCATTACTTTCTGACCACCGCCTGGCTTTTGAGATAGATCATGACCTATCCATTCAACTTGAATGAGGTTTAATCTAGCATCAGGCATATTAACCTGTACAGATTTTTCAAACACCCTTGACTTAAGTACATCAGATGTTATTGCATAGATATGTAACATATTAATATTCCTTTTCAATATCAGATCCAAGCACTGTTCTTGGATATGGTTTAAACATTTGTTCATTTGAGTTAGAGTAAATCAACTTTTCATATTTGTCTAATCTCTTGTAGTGTTCTTTTAATGATTCTGAATCTGTGAATGGTTTAGCTCCAAGCATTAACGGTAGATATTCATCGGTTGGAATAAGATTATTCAAGATATCAGTTTGTATTAACTTTTCGGCCGCTTTGGGTTTAATCATATAGGCACAAGCCCAATATGGATAAAAGTCACCGGTGCCCATATCATTCCAAGCTAGATAATGTATATCGGCATCACTATTTAGAAAATTATTGATTTCTTTATCAAAACTTTGTTTATCAAAGTATTCGTTAGTATGAACATCATCCTCAAAGATAAGTAAAGGTTTCTTTTGTTCAAGACATGAAGACCACAATAGAAAATGTGATAGAAAACAACCAACTTCACCTATTTTTATGGGTTCATCTAGTAATGGATCAAGCCAATGATTATCAGCATATACTTCTTTTTGTGCTAACATTTTATCAGCTTTAATAGAATCAACTGCTGATAACACATTAACAGGTGTTTGTAATTGATCTACTACATCTTGAAACAGCTTGAGTCTATCAGGTCTAGAATATAGATTTATTACTGAAATATTATAATTCATTTCATATCCTTAGTGAATACTGAAGACCCTAAGCTCGGCCTTCCATCATATTTTTGATTTCTATATGGCCCTTTTGCATTTACATAATGTATAAACACTTGTGATTGATGCACACCTATAAATTCATTCCTATAATGTGTAAGTTCACATCCCTTATAAACCAAAGCATCACCTGGTTCTAATAAAACAGATTTACTGACCGAATCTTCTTGAACCCAAATTGCCCATGGTTTATTATCAAATGTATTATAGTCTAATGTAGCAGTAAGTGAAATTTCACATGCAGGTCTATCTTTATGAGGTTTCAAGACTTCTTTTGGTGCATAAAATCTAGAATATGTATAAGTGGGATATAGCTCTAAGCCTAATGTTTCACCTAATTTATATCTGTATTTCTCTTGCATCTCACTATGAATGGGATCACCATATACAGCCAATGAACCTGGGCATTGTTCATCATATACCATATTACCTGAATTTCTAAGAACCCACATTCGTTTAGCCATTCGTTCAACATCTTTGAAATCAAAGAAGTTTCTCAATATTCTATACTGTTCTTTCATTGCCAATTTGGCCCTTCAAACCACACAACAACACTATGTCTAACACCCTTTGTGACTGGCTTTACTCCATGCATTAATAATGAAGGAAAGACAATTACAGATCCTCTGGGTGCTATAAGATCCACTTCTGCTAAACTACCATCTATTTGTTCAATTGCAAATTCTCCCCCTTCATAATCATTGGGATTTGATAATTGGATCACAAGACTAAGTTTTCGCATAGTATCTCTATTTACATTAATTGAATCATCTCTATGTGGTGTATAGTGTTGATCTGGGAAATATCTGCAATACTGTGCATTTTGTGGATTAGAAAAATTGATATTCCATTTAGAATTTGTATTAGCTAATAGAGCATACTGTAAAGCTATACCCTCTATCCAATGATTGTTTGGAAAGAAGGTTATGTTAGTTTCTCTTATTTCTGGATTATAGCTACCGCCTAGATTACCATTACCAATTCTACCATCCGATGATATTAGTTTATCACCTTCTAATATAATAGAATCACATAATTCTTCTGATAATATACCAGACCAATACCAATAATTTGGTTCGAACATAATTTACCCCATAACAATAAAATAGTATTTATACAGTTGGTTGAGATGGTCCTTGTCTAGTACCTGTAGATTGCCAAGTAATATTAGATGTACCTCGGGCATATGCACCTGCAGCACCACCTGCACCCCCAGGCTGGGTGCTAGTAACACCGGCCTGGCCAGCTGAACCTGCATTACCACCGTCCCCACCATCACCCCCGGCCGCTGTTGCACCAGTGCCGCCCGTAGTTAATGTTGCACCAGATGGAGCCGGGGCACCTACAGATTGACCTGCACCACCACCACCAGCCCCACCTGTTAATGG
>Ga0181592_10000377_pt1 | contig 33623 bp, 13 predicted proteins | sample 071ome_20_FD_133755 | JGI IMG/M metagenome (GOLD analysis project Ga0181592, IMG submission 133755) | Coastal salt marsh microbial communities from the Groves Creek Marsh, Skidaway Island, Georgia - 071412BT metaG (megahit assembly) | ecosystem: Environmental > Aquatic > Marine > Intertidal...
AGCCCAAGAGTTGCCATGTATGGATGATTTGTGGTAATCAGATGAAATGGCGCCACATCGTCTTCGCCTTTGTCGCTGTCAAACAGCCTCTGCATCATATCTTGTGAAGTTACGTTTGTCATATTTTTTCCCTCTTATCTAAGAATCCTTCTGTCAATCTGATTTCTCATATCCGGTCTTCTGCTGGCAAAAAACGCATTATCAGCTGCGTCAGACACCCCTTTGAATAAATCCGCAATGTTACCGCCAGCCGTCTTTTCCATAGCGGAGTCAAAGTCTGCCTGAGTGTCAAATAAAGACTGTTTCTCGTTTAACTCACTGTCGGATTGCATTAATCCAGCAGCGTCTTCACTTTTTATGTTAGTTGCAAAAGACCCGGCGTCAAAATCATCAGAACTATTCATTGCGCTAACAGTTATATTATTTGGAGAGGCGTTTTTTCCTTTTTGTAAGTCGGTGAAATATTGGTCTGAACCTTTTGCTGCATCCAAAAGTGCTTGACCGCCCTTTTTCATAAAGTCGCCAAAAAGTGACATGCTAGCAGCGCCTTTACCAAGACCCCTTCTAATGTTTGAATTGTTTTGATCTATAATTTTTTGTCTTTCTCTGCTTATCTGAGCTATGGCTAATTCTTTCTGCTTGTGCAGTTTCCCAAACTGAGCAGTATACAAATCTAGCTTTACAGATGTCTTTATACTATTATTCCCAACATCGACACTGATAGATGTTACCAGTGGACCTTGATCTTGTAAAGCCTTTGCTAAAGAAACATCAATTGGACCTTCAGGATAAGAAAAAGAACCTCTTTCACTAAACAAAAGTAGACTATTTGAGAATTTTGTTTTAAGTTTTGCAGCTTGATCCATAAGTTGATAACCAGCATAGCTCCAAGGGTTTAGACTCTCGTCTTTTATGAATTCTATTTTTCCGCCTATGTCGCTGTATGTAGCACCGCTGCCACCAATTGAAGCTCCATTTAACGCAGAAGAAACCCAAGGGCCATAACATCTTTCCATAGACATTAACGGAATAGCAACAAGGTCTGGGTAAATGGGGGACGGAGATGTAAATGCTAAGTTACTATTATCTCCATTCTGGCTAAGAGCGATACCCTTAGCTGCATCTTTATGTGCGCGCAATGCCCTTGAAATGTCTTCAAATGAAATATCTACACCCGATGGAAAATTAGAGCAGTCTACAACTGGGTCTTCTTGATCTTCTCCTTTTGGATTTTCAAATGCCTTAATTTTAACAACATCTTCCGTTAAGGTATTTGCAATAGAAGGTCCGTTGAGAGCCTTCTGTGGTCCATCAACATATCTTTTACTAACAGTCGGTGTAATTCTTCCCGGAACTGTTATCACGGCATAAACATGTTGAGATTCTAAATCTTCATCCTCTGTTTTAACAATCCAGCCTTTATAAGTATCACTCCACTCCCTATCAAAATCGTCCCAAGGAGACGTAGCGCCTTTGCTCCCTCCACCGCTTGGAACAGTAAAGATTGGAACTGGACGTTTTTTGACAGATATTGGAACCTGACATCCGTCCCACGGACCTTCTCCAAGTTTCTCATACTCCTCTGGAGCATTAGCTTCGGCAAAGGCGGCATCAACATAAACAACTTCGTATGGCACAGGAGCAAAAGCAAGGCCGTATTCTTCAGCCCAAATAGTAGGATCGCCGTAAACGATCTTTGGTGGCATGTAAAATCTCTCATCTAAAGAGCATTTTACAAAAGCCACAGATTCAGCTTGTCTCTCTAGTAATTTATCATCTTCTGTTCTTTGTTGAATTTCGTCAAGGGCGCCCCTCCTGTCTGGATTCAAGTTCGGCAACGTTTCCATAACATCTGGAATGATAGTTCCATCTTTCCCAATAGATTGTTGCGCAACGTCTTGCGCATTTACGCTGCTAAAATCTAAATGTTGACTATGGTCATATCTAACATAACACTCCAACCTCTTGTTGCTATTTAGTAATTTATCAAGAAGTTTTGGAGCTAATAAGGCTCTAGTAGCTGCTGGCAGTTCTTTTTCGGAAATTCCACTGGCTTCAGCTTCTTTACCTTTAAGATTTTTGTGGTACAAAGCAAAGTTAAAGAATCCACCCTGTGGCTCTGGTCTATAGTTATATTCCCATTTTTCAGACATTGGGTTCCAGTTACACTTTAAAGCTCCATATGTATAACCAGAACCGCCCGGAATCAGATATTTATCATCTTCTACTGCTTGACCCATAGTCTCAACATCAATATAATGCCAGCTATGACCAGTCGAGTCGTCGGTAACACTTTCTCGCTCTGCCTTTTTAGCATACCCCTTCATCGCTTTTAGTTGATCTTTCCACTCTTTGCCTCCCTTATAATCAGGGGTCGTGCTAATCGGATTCGGCGGAAATCCAAACGGACCCTTTATTACATCCCAAGCTTTGTCACCTTGAATCTTCAATTCCTTAGAGTAATTGACGTTACAAGCTCTTGGTATTTTTACAAGAAACTTTTTACCCAAACATTCGTCTGCAATTTTTTTAAGAAATGCATGAACCTTCTTTGAGTTTGCTATGCTTTCGCGCTCATATTTGGACTTGTTTCTAATAAAGCCTTTATTAGCTTTTACTACAGATTTTAAGTGAGCAACTTGATCAGCATTTTCTTGGGCTTTTCTTCCAAGCTCTTCAGCTTCTTTCTTGACATTTTCTTGTATCTCAGTAATTCTGTCTTGAAGAATTTGTATATCTGTAGATAGGGCGGCTTTAGCGTCTGGGTTTGCGTCAGCGCTCATTCTTGAAGCTCTTGCTGCTTTTTCGTCTATCAAAGATCTTAATCTTCTTATGCTTGCGCTAGCTATGCTTGCTGAGTAGCTAAATCTTTGCTTGTCGCTTGTCTCCATGTTCTGAAGTCTACCAATGTTTGTTTGTACGGCTATTATAGCGCTTCCAACCTTGACTATGCCAGCTTCAGGTATTCCAAGCTTTTCTGCCCGCTTATAGTACAACGGGTATCCAAAGGGTGGAGAACAGGGGCTTGCAGGATAACCGTCACTGCCCATTTGTCCTTTCCATTGACTCCCCTCTACTTCTGCATTTTCTTCTGGCCCCGCTTCCGCTGCCGCCGCCCCCTCTTCCGCCGGTTCTTCTGGCGGCGTTTCATCATCTTCCGATTGCGGTTGCGATTGTGGAGATTTATCAGAATTCCAAACAGATCGCGGAACAGCTACCCCAAAATTCCTACCGCCTTTAGTAAGAGCGTCAAGCTGTTTTGAAAGCTCGCCGTCAGAGTCAATCTGATCATTGATTCCGGGGATTTCTACCGCTAAATTTTTGCTAAGTTCTGCATAAAATGCCTGATTTTCAGAAAGCTCTTGAATATAAAGCTCATTATAAAGTATCAAGAACTTTTTCCACTGTTCATAAGAAACCGCCGCCGCACGTAACTCCATTTCTGTTGCAACATAATAAGCCCCGACACCGTGAGCGTCAAGGTTGGTAGCGTCTAACAAAATTTGCTGATAGGAACCAAACCCTCTAGGAATTGAAACCGCATTGTTTCCGAGTAAACCGTAATAGGGCAGAATCTGCTGGTTGCAACAAGTTTTAAGCTTCCACTTGGCTTCCTGCATTGCTTCTTGCTGTGATTTTCCTTCAGAGCTACCGCTTTCATTTCTACGTGCTGCATAATTATCTCTATCTCTCAACCCATTAAAATAATACATATCAACTTCTTGCGCCCCGACAATAAATCTATCTGTCGTGACATTAGAAACTTCAAAGCCAATATCTCTATTTTCAACAAAAATATTTTTTGATTCAAGCTCATCAAGATACTTCTTAATAGCTCCTACCTTTGGTGGCTTCTTTTTGTCGATAGTATCAATCCTAATGATGCCGGTAACAAGACCGCTGCCTAAAACGAGAGTTTTTTCCCCACTAGGAAGACCAGCCGCTTTGCTAATTAATTCTTGGTTCTTCTTGTATAAGTATGCACAACTAGGATGATCAATAACTGGTAAGAGGGAAACAAAAAGATCACGACTAAGAACATCACATAGCTCTTGCGCCAGATCCATCATAGAAATTTGATCAAAATCTAGATAATATGTGTTTGGGATTTCTTCTGTGGGTATACCGCCCCAGTCAACCACGTAATTATAACCACGAAAATCAATCACACCTCCAAAACCAGCGTCATTGTATTCTGCTGGCAATTCAGTATCATAAGAAAACAAAGCCTTCATCGCTTGGTCAACACGATACCAAGGTATACCATTATCTGATCTTCTTGAGTAACCCTGACCTGTTATTGGAAAAATTCCAGACATGTCGGCTGCTTTGTCTGAATCTCCGCTAAAATGCTCAATAGAAGTAGGGCTTTCAAAAATATACTCATCTCTGCCAGTGTAAGAAACGTATCCACTTGGGTCTACTTTCTTTTCAAGAATACTTTTCTTTGTAGCTTTTGATTCAAGTTCATTAACCAGTTTATGAGATGGGTCATATTCTAAGAACCCATAAATATTATATAGGTTCTTATTATTGAATGTCGTACCTTGATAATTACTTAAAACCAACTGTGTATTTGTTAGAATTTCCCTTGGGTCAACTAGCTTAACGCTGTAAAGGGGATTTCCAGCAGGGCTTCTATTTTCAGTATAACTTTGTAAGATTCCGCCGAATGTGAAATGAGCAAACCCTCTCCATTTTGTTTCTGGATTAAGAAGCGCGCTTTTGTTTATCCACCAAGCGGTTTGATTTTTATTGTTTTTCTCTAGGAGATAATAACCGTTTGGCTGTCTGTATATAGGTAGCGTTGTCGCCACAATTGGAAACGGATTGTCTGGCATTTCAAGCGTATCTGTTTTATATATCTGGTCGAAATCTTTACGAAAAGCCTGTTCTAATGTAGCAAAATTCTTTCCAAACTTAAAAAACACGGGTGAACCAACAACGGGCGGCGTAAACTTGTCCCCGTTTCCGCTATGATATACATCGTCACCTTGTCCAAGAGGAGTCCCATCTGATTTATTGAACTCGTCATTAACAAGCTCAATACCCATAGTAGAGCTAGTGTCGCCAAAGCCAGCGCTGACATTAAATGAACGAAGAGACGCACCAAGAAATGTTTGTTGTGGATAACCCTCATTGCCAGAAGTCCAACCGGCAACTGATAAAGCTCCGCGATACCCCTGCGTTAAAACTAACCCCGACGCAGACGGCCAGCTTGCTCCATATACAGCGCTTGGGGGTGCTACACTATATCCATGTAAATTAGGCATTATTAAGCTCCTGTTGTTCCTGTTCCGGCGTCTTGTCCATCGCCTTCGTCATTTCCATCATCCGTTTCATATTCTGGGTCTGTATCAAAATCGCTTGGATCTTCTGGTGTTTTATACCTATCCCACGCCTGTGTGGTTGGAACCAAATCTGCAACAAAGGGTATTCTAATTTCATTACCGGTTTCATCATTGGCGGAAGGTAGTATTGACCCACCATCTTCAGCCACTCCCACATCAGAACTTTCAACTTGAGATTGTCCCGCTTGAGATTCAGGGCTTTCGTAATGGATGTAGTCATTAAATATTGTAAAATCATATATACCAGAAGCCGCTTCTCTACTCTCCTTTGCATTAGAGAAATTGCTAATTAACTCTTTAAAATTGAATATGCCACTTCCTTTTGAGCCGTCATAGCCTACCCACTCTGGCGAACCACTGTGAGGTGGGTATGTAACGAATATACCAGACGACCCATAAAGTGTACCATCAGGATTATTCCCGGCTTGATAACTAAGTGGAGATGGGTAATGTTTATTTATACCACCGCCACCGAAGCCAGACTTCTTTAATGAAGCCCCCGTAGGCACAAGGCTGTCTGGAAATGATCTATCCTGATGATAGTCAGCAAGATTACCAGTAAAAAGACCACTACCTGCTTCTAGCTGTTCTTGTTTTTCAGGAATACTATTATATCCAGATGGGTACGCTCCATCGGCTTGACCGCTTATTGCTGGAAAAATTGAGCTTGGAAAAACATTCATAACAAGCCCTACTTATCTAATTCATATGTGAACGATATGTTAAAACTATATGTTCCAGCTTTTGGCTCCCAAGTCTCACTCGGCGCGTTAATAAAATACTTTCTAACTCCCGGCTCATTGGCTGGACTTAAACTTTCTAGTAATCGAGCGATTTCAGAAGCTGTTGGTTCATTAACACTAGGCTTTGCTAAAATAAGAGTTCTTCCAGAATCGTATGGAATTTTTGTATGGTCCATAACCAAGTTTAATGAAATATCTCTTTTGTATTCAGTTCTACCGCCTATGTATTGCAAAACGGGACCGGTAGCTCTACCGATAACTGGTATAACAGAAAAAACATCTCCCGGATAAGTGTCGTTTACACTAATATTTTCAGATATAACATTCGATATAATGTTGGTCGGCCTATTATCAAACTCAAGAGAATAAGTAATCTCTCCAGCGTGTTTGTTCATACCAAGAGCAACAGATAAAGGCTCTGAATTAAGCTGAACTTGCGTCTGATTATTTGCTCTTTTGTATACCAAACTACCAACGCCAAAAAATTGATTATTTGATATATTATTGTAGTGCCGAAGAGCGCTTTCATACTTTGTGTAAAGAGTTTTAGGATTTACTCCAACAGAGTTTGATCCACCATACTCAACGGAGTTTGCCCTTAGTTTTGACAGTCCCTTAATATTTCCATTTATACTGACGGATGTAAATGGACTTCCAGTGCTACTATTAAGGCTCATTGTATATGTTTCATAAGCAGATCCAGATGCCACAAGCCATGTTTCAGATACAGAATAGCTACCAGCCGTCTCGTCAATGCTTTCAGTTCTGGTATGGTTCCAGCCGCCATATGCCTGAATAAGATCCAATGCGCCGCCACCGATTACACCCATGAAGTTTGGTACAGGATGAGCGTTTGGGATAGACGCATAAGGGTCTAAACTAGTTTTGTTTGGATAGCCTTGATAAATAGGGTTATAATTGCCAAGAGAATCTAAAACATCATTTGGTAAGGCTGGCTCATAAGACAATCTTGCCTGTACGAATTTCTTTGCAGAGTGCCAAGGTAATACTCTTGTCGCTACATCCATATTTCCGTCCATAGGCCCATAATGATCTTTGCCCGTCGCTGATATTTGATGGGTAATTCGGTAAGCCGCGCCGATATCTTCATCGTGTAGATTTACAAGCTCACCCTGAGCCTCATCAACCTCTAACGACCAACTTTCAGAAAAATCTTTAATAAATGCGTTTCCGTATGTGTCCCAGAATAAGTTGTCGATACCTTGTATTGGTCTGGAATTACCAAGAGGGTCTGATTGATGTCTAAAACCATCTCCATCGGCAGTATTTCCACCATCTGAACTATAAAGTAAGTCTGCCTCAAGAGTGATAGTATAGTCACACGATGTTACGTGAGTACCTTCTGAAAAACTGATATTAACAATTCGTGGATAAAGAGTAACGCCACCGCTGTCAAGCCCAACGTCTGTAATTTCCATTCTTTGACCATGATTAGCAAATAGCTCTCTTAAAGCTCTTTGCTTACTCATGATAGCCTGAGATTCTTGCCCAAGCGGAACTGGCTGTCCCGGAGGTTTGTTATATCCAAAATGGGAGCTTTGGTTGTCGAATTGTCCGTATGGACCTATACCTCCAACACCGCCGAATCTTGCACCACCAAGACTGGTTGCGTATGGCATCCCCTGATCTGGTAATAATTTGCCGGTTAAAGTTATTGTATATGTAACGCCAAGTATATCACCAGCTCCAGTCTGATTTAATTCAGAACTAATCGAAACAAGAGGTGTTGGTCTAATCGTACACTCTTGTCCTGCTACATTCTTGTATCTTACTCTAATTGGCATTATCGACCTCTAACGTTTAAATTAAGGTTATTCTTTGGTGGTCCTGAGTTTATACTCAGGTTGAACACCCCGCTGTTAGCAGTTCCTGATGGTGTCCAAGTCACAAGATTCATTATCCCGCTATTAAAATCTGTCGCGCCATATACGTTCATTCCTACACTATTATACACATAAGCGGACTCTGGACCCTCAATAAATAGGCTCATTCCAGAGGGTTCTGTGCCTAATAAGTTTGGCGTTCCAAAGATATTTATAGGCATCCAAGTGCGATTTAGTGTCCCGTGTAGTCTATGCCCAAAGACAGACTGCACGTATGGTCTATGTGCTATAAAGCCCTTCTCAGCTGGGTCAAATCCAGACCCCTCTAAGAAGATGCTACCATCGCTATTGGCAAAAACAAGGCCGCTAACTGTAATTACCTGTGGTAGTCCGGTGGTAGGTTGGTAAACCATAGTTCTTAGGGTATCTGGGCCTTTATGTCCAAATACAGCTGCTTCAATCCAGCCGCCAGAATTAGGAATAGAAGGAAGTTGCTCTCTTAACATTCCATCAAATGTGTACGCAGAACCCGCGCTAGCAAGACCATTTTCAGGTGTCGCATCAGTAGCGCTAAGTGGGTGTTCACCGCTGGTAGCAAAATCGTGGAATGGCGAGCCTCCAACAAGTGTATAATCGCTATCACCACGGCCAGCCCTGTTAAGAGCAACTGACCATCCAAAGTGATCGTTTTCACAACCGCTAGAAAGCGTAGCGAAATACTTGTTAGCAGCTGTTCTATCTTTATGTCCTTGAGGATATAGCTTTTCGATAAACGCCCAAGATTTATCTAGAGTCTTCCAGTCTATAATGTCGTGCTTAAATGTAAACACAGCGCCGTTGTTGAGAACAAGAACGCCACTATTATTTGCAAATTGATTGCGAACACCGGAAGAGCCTAAATCGTGAACGATGTGATGTGGAATTACAAACTCTCTGCCAAATTCTTTTCTAATAAACTCTCCGCTATTGTAAATACTGTGGTCATGGACGGCTTCAAAATCGTGATTTGGAGCGCCAACAGCTATTACATCATCATCAATAGCAACAGAATAACCAAATTGGTCAGGTCTGCTACCATAAACCTGTAAGAAGTCTGGATCTAGATTGTGATCGCCATTCGCAGCAAGTTGACTAATTGAAGGGTTAATCATTCCTACGTTGACGTTGCTTGGTTTAATCTTCTGGACAAACTCCCAAGGTAAAAACTCATCACGAACATTTGTACCACTGCCGGTTCTTTCAAAGTAGAAAGCTGCTCCAGCGCCGCCATGCTCACATAAATCTATACCTGAGAAATCTGGGCCGTTCTGAATCTCATGCCATTGTACGATACCGCTTACACCGCTTATAGCTGTAAATGTGTTGTACGCATTAAACGGAGTGCCAACAACCAGCTTGTTTTGTGTCATGCTAATTGAAAATCCAAAAAGATCACCGGGACACCCAGAAGTAAAGTATTCAAAATCTAAGTAATCTTTACCGTCTGTAATCTTCATGAGGTCTGGAAGACCGCCGCCAATACCAGCGTCTAAGATATAACCTTGTGGGAATTCTCCACCAAGATCATAAGAACCGGTGTTCAAGAAGTCGCCGCTAAATCTCGGATAGATACCATACGTTGAAAGCGCTCGCTGACCAAACTTCTTAATCTCTTCCGCTATCTTATCTCCACCTACTGGATTTTTTTCTCTTACAAAACCCGGATTTGCTGGTAAATAATAGTCTTCTCTATCTGTGTACCTACCGAGGCTACCATAAATGCCGCCGCCACCATAAAGAGGTGAGGCAGTATTATTTATACCAGAAACTGCATAGTATTTAGCAGCACTACCCCTTTCTGGCGCACGTAACTTCTGGGTAAATTCAAATTGGTTGCCATCCAAGAGGTTATTTATTTGTCTATCAAGCTCACCATCACCTGTTCCTCTGTCTGAGGACGCTGGATAAAGACTTCTAATAAACTGCTGGTTTTCATAAATCGCATCTGAACGATATTGTGGGCATTGACCTTGAATGATTGTGGAGTCCGATATTACGACAATCTTTGATCTTCTAGCCCCATTTGTCCCGGCAGAAAAATGTTCAAATTCTTCAGCAACAACAACTGGACCATCTTCAATTTCTGTCTCGCCTCTGGGTGGACAACAAAGTTCTGAGTCTTCTTCACACGTAGGGGCAAATGGGCTGCAATATTGTTCACTCAGATGTTTAATAGGTCTAAACTCTCCCGGTATAACAATTCTTTGCTCTGGGTAATACCAGTATTCATACGTAATTGTAAATGGAGGATCGCAGGGTCGCTTCTCAGTATGACCGCGATCTACCTCTGTCTCATTAATAGCTAAAGGACAGCCAGAAACAGAAAGCACTCTAGGTGTTGTTGGAGGAAGATTTCTTCCAGCATTGATCTCTCCTTCTGCTGAAATACCCTCGTGTTTAGCGTTTAGCCTAAGAGTAATGACTGGTTTTGTCGCTATGAAATCAATGTAAGTTGATCTTGGTGTATAGCGTTCAGTTTTCTTGAGTTGTAAGTAACCTTCTCTATTGCCACCGTCTGGGTCTTCCCCTTCTGGCCAATACGGACTAAACGAAACTGGAGAAACAGAGCCATCAATCTGATGGAAGTCAGAGTCTGTTTCAGAAACCCAGTTGACAAACATCCTATAGCCAGAGCCTACAACTGCTGGGAACGTTACTGTAGACTCTGCATCAATCCTGTAAAGATCGACCGGGAAGTATTCTTTGTCTCGAATTGGATCTGCATAGGAAATAATTCGTGTAAAATCGCCACCACCAGAGATAGGAATGTAGTCCGTGGCTTGTAAAGCGCCCTCTCCAGTATAGCCAGCGGAAGTGTCGTAATTATACGGCCAAAGAGCAAACTTACCAACCTTGGTGTCAACTGGCCTTGCGCTGTGTGGCGTATAAAACTCATACCCGTCTGCACAACCTTTGGTTGGTAACGTGTTTGGATTCAAAATTTGAATTGCAGAATCACCTTCATATGGATACGGTATCTGATTACCAGCCTCAACACTACTTGTTCCTTGAACAAAGTATTCATTTATTGATGGAACAAAACAAGGTCTGCTACCAAGGTTTAATTTTTCACAGATATAAGCTACATTGTCAGCTATAATTTGATGGTTTTCATATCTATTGCCAGCGTATGTTATAATTATCTTCTTGTCGCCCCTAGCTAAGAACTCAGACATCTTAGCGATTTGAACGTCGTCTGGTTTACCTTTCGGATTAGCAATCCAAAGAGCTGATACACGGTTTGCAGTTACGGGGTCTTGTTCCTCAAATAATTGAGTCTCATTTGTTATAACAACATTTTCTTCGACCTGAATATTATACGACTCTAATCTTTGACGCAAAATATTAGAATCTTTAATTGTTTGACTATCAATTCCGTTGTCATAAGCGTCTTTAAATGACTCCCATCCAGTCCAGCCACCAAGCTGTAAAACCTTAACGGACGCATCGCACTCGTTTATAAGCATATTAACATAGAATAAGATGTTTTCATCGTCATTGTAGCTTGGCTGATCAACATCTCCGGTAGCGCCAAAGCTTCTCTTGTTTTCACCAAGCAAGGAAGCCATGATTACAACATGAGATCCTGTAGCTAAATTGTCTCCGTTTTCATCAATAGCATAATGTTTTTCTTGCAAAGCTAAAATACTATCTGGTAATAGCACTCTAGTTCTTACTTCTGGTTTGCCTTCATACTGAGTTCCGATAGATTGAATGAGTGGATCTCTCTCGTTCTTTTCTACTGGGTCAACGAATGTTCCTAAATCGAAGTTAGAGAAAGTTCCGTCTGGATTAGAATCTTCGTTTTCGTAGATGGAGAATAGCTCCCAGTCTTCTTGCACTGGTGCAAAATCTTTTCTGATGCCGGGATTTGGAACATAAACATCCTCATAGCAATATTCCTTATTCTCATTCACGCCGCTTCTAGCTGGAATAATTTTAACTGTATCTGGAAGCCATTCAGCAGCAGTCAATACAGGAACAATATCTTCATAAGGTCTATTTAATACAGGTCGTGGGTTGATCGGATAATCATCACACTCCTGAGCGGGGTTTGGATTAGCAAAATGCCACGCCCAGTTTTTCTTGTATTCTATCTTTCTAGACATATCCCCTGCTGTTTTTATGCACGTTTCGTTCCATTGAGCGCGAAGATCGCCTAAATGTTTTAGAGGCAATGCACAGAGTTCTTTGTTCTCTTTGTCACATGGTGAAAACTCTAAGAACTTAGTAGAATCCATGCCAACAATATTTGTGTCTTCTAGGTTCATTACAATATCGCCAACACCCTTAGCAAAGATATTGTTGTTAGAAATGAGCGATGGGTATTTATTTGTATGGTTGTACTCTGGCTTAAACGATTTTGTGACATTCCATCTATCATTAAAGACATCTTCACTAGATATGCAATCTGGAAGAGACTCTCTGTGACTTCGCGCCGGAATGATCTTCATTCTAGAGCCAAGTTTTTTCAAAACTCTATTAATAATATCGTTAGATTTCTTGTAAAGCCCATTTTCTTCATAGAATGGGTCATTACCAACAAGAACAAGCGTTCTATCACCAAGCGCAAGCCACTGTTTGATATTGTCTATAATCTCATCGCTGTCGGCGTCGTATTCTGGCGTAATAATAAATGCAAGCCCAGCATCTCTTGGAATTTCAATTTCTTCAAAGTCTGTTCTTCTAAACTGTTTTGGGTTGTCTCCAGTGCTAAAATACAAGCTCATCTGATCGTATAAGCCTTGATCTCTTTCGAGGTGGTGTGTCGATCTGTCAAGATTACCAAACCTAGTAAACTCTACAACACCGCTATGTGGGTAAATCTTTCGTGCTTCAAACACTCTAACAGCGCCAGCGTTTGTGTAAGACGCCCAAGTGTCTTCAGCTTTGTACCAAACATTAGTATCTTCAAAAAGAGTGGTTGAATCTGTAGGAGCGCCGAAAGCTACAATTGTTCCGTCGTCATTAACAGTAGAGCTATAGCCGAGTCTAGAAGTACCAGCAAAATGTTCTGGAATAAACTTCCAAGTACCAGTTGATGAAATATCACTATATCTATAGTTGAAAATAGGCTTGTAAAGCTCGATCTTGTGCTTAATTCTTATTCTAAGTTTTTGATCTGGAGTCATCTCATAATAACCGAGCCGTTGAACCTCTTGTTCTCCAGAGACGGCAAGTCTAAGATCATATCTATCTAAAGCGTTTGTTTCTCCGATAGAAGCCAAGAAATCTCTAACATTTCTATACATTCTATCGTTTTCTGTTTCATCTCTTTGGAAAATTTCACAAGGAGTGTGTGTGTACGGCGAACCGATAGCAATTGTTTCTGCATTTTTACTAATAGCTACGGAGTGTCCATACCTATCATTGTATTGCATACCGTAGCCAAAGCTCAGGTCATCTTCTTGTGTTGTTGCTCTGTCAGAGAATGAAAGGATCTCTTGAACACAGTTAAACGCACCACTCTCGTTTTCAAAAACGTAAACTCTACCGCCAGATGAAGGTGGAAGCTGGAAATCATACGAATTTTCCTGCGCCCACTCCTGACCAACCCCGCTAGTGATATATTTTAATACGTCTTGTTCAATTAAGTTCCCAGAGTTCAGTGTCTGATTCAAAAGATCTATGGATGCTGAATCCCATCCTTCAGACTTGTCAAGTATCTTATTGATATACCCACTTTCGGAAACTCCAGTTTCTGGATCAACAACACCGCTAACGTATGCATGATTTTTGTAGAAGCTAATAAAATCATCGACTACATTGTTTGAGCTGTCTAGGTAGAACGCCCCACCGCCACTATTACTATCTTCTTGGAAAACACCAACAATTGGAGGGATTCCGCTGTGAGGCTCTTGATCTTGAGGGAAAGCCGACAAGAAAGCTCTAGTAACACCACTCAGCATGGCATCGTAGGTAGCTTGTACGCCATCTTGATCGGTCAGAGTCTTATCGTCCATTCTAGGAAGATAAACATGCTTAAACCAGTCACTATCGTGATTAACTGGGGGCTGCTCTTGGTCGGACATCATAACTTGGAAAATAAACAACTTGGTTCTAAGCTGCGGCTGGAATTCATAGTCTGTGCCAGCATACCAAGGAGCGGAGAAGTATTTATAAAGAACATCCCACTTTCTTGAGGCTCCAGCTATACCCTCTACCTTTTCTTTGCTATAATTAAACGCATCTGTAAATACCATCATGGCAACTGGTATTCCAGATGTTTCAATTGTATCAAACTCTCTAGTCCACTTCGCAAACGGGGCGCCTACAACGATTGTCTCTTTGTCCCCACTAGAAGACATGTCTAACGAATATCCAAACTGACGACCCTCTTGACCGATAGCCCATTGTCTACCAGAAACAACAAACTGATCAAAGCGAACCATCTCTGCAAATTCTCTGGATATAAAGTCTTTTCTAAATCCAGATGGAAGCATCAGCTTATCTTCCATGTGCCACGGAGCTTTCATTCCGGCGACATCCTCGCCTCTTCTATAGAGATAAACAGCCCCAGCGTCATCTATTTGCGCTTCAGAGTTTGTTGCGGGATCAATGTAGGGAATATGTGTTTTTGGAGCGCTAACAGCCATTAAGTCGCCAGCAACTTTGACTGACCTTCCATATTGATCGCCAGTATTTCTTCCAGACGGAGGTGTAGCTTCTGCGTCATTATTTAAGTATGGATAATCACCAATCAGTTTCCCGCCAGAGTATACGATACTAGAATCACACTCCTGTGGGCAGCACCCGCTGTCAAGGAAATGTTCTGGCCCACAATGACCATATTCCCATTCATCTATATTTCTTGGGACTTTTATTGGGTTTGTATGACCTGTAACTATGTTCATGGTCAAGTTGTAAGGAGCGTCTGGAATAAGTCCGGGGTATTTTCTTATTCCGTAGTAATTTCTGTAGAAACCGGTAGTATCTCCGAAACCAGAAGCTGTGAGATTAGTATAAGTAGATGTAGCTCTGAATATACCACCCTCCTCACATTTCTCTGGGGACCAAACCGTTCCGTGAGAAACAATTGTTGGTTGAATGGCTTTTCTTGGGCTGTCACTGTCGCAGGCGCCATAACCTATAGTCTCGACGCCTCTTATTTCATTTCCAACTGAAAGTGTGGCGTAAGAGTTGTCAGACTCGCTTATTGATAAGCCGTAACTCTTGTTGTACCAAGAAACATAAGCAGAACCAACTCCTCCGTAATTAGCTAAGAATAGATTTACCGATGTATTTCCGCTTCCGCCAACAGATGCATCCCCAACAACATTTGGAGTGTTGGTAATCACCAGAGGCATAGATTCGGAAAGCGTCAACGGGGCGTCGATAAACAAACTAACACTAGATGATGGAAATCTGTTAGTTGGTACAGACGTTCCTACTATATTAAGGTTAAGCGATGGAGATAGCGCTATTGGCTCAGTCACCCCTACCGCATTAACAAATAACGGAGGTGCTATACTTCTTACACCGGTCCAACCGTCTCCGCTTGGCGCATATGTAAATAGATTTAAATAGCCAGAAGGTGCAGACGACGTATCATTATTAGCAACCACAAGAGGCATATATGGATCTAAAAGGCCTCGTACAACAGGGAACACAAGGTTCATCGCTCCGCTGCCCGAATCTGGCAGCTGACCTGAGATGAACATAGACATTCCGGGCGGATTGTATGAAGAGTCTACAGTCGCTACAGCTTCAGTAAAGAGGTTCATTGGGCTGTTTAATACAATCATACCCTCGGTGAACATCTTAAAATTATCGCTATTTATCTCTTCCCACGTTTTGCCGCTAATGTTTAATGCAAGATCGTCAAATATACCTGAGCCGTCACTACCAAGAATATTTAAAGGTATATTATTGTTTAGGACGTTTCCACCGCTGGCAAAAATATTCATATTGCCATAGGTTAAATTCATATTTGCGTTCTCTAGTCTAACGTGAGAACTGTGAATTTTTATTGTAGACTCAAACGGAGAACCTGTTGGATATACAATGTCATATTGCAAAAACATGTCATTGATATCGTCTGAGAAGTATTTCTCTCCAAACTCTTTATATCTTGGCTCATCTGGGAACAGCGCCCATTGCTCAGAAGTATCTGTTAGGCTATCATAATCAAACTTGCTTTCTAGTTTAATAATGCAGCTTGATGGGTCGAGATAATGTATGTCTCTATTGATAAGACCCCAGTTCGGTTCGTCTGTAGACCACCTTGGTTCTTGACGTTTTGTATAAAGACTGACGATAACCTTGGGTCCAATACGGCCCTTATGAATGTGCAGATCTTTAGTGCAAGCAAAGTCTCTTGTTGGAATACAATCACCCCAATTTATATCGTCGCTAGTACTATGCTCAATAACTGTATCAACAACAATAGCGTCTTCTGTAAACTTATAACCAGTCGGCAAACTTTTTGTAATTCTTCTGTGTGCAGACTTGAGCGAACTGTCTACATCAGAAAGATGGAATCTTAAAAAGTCGTTCTCAATTTGAGAGTGATAGGCTACACCGCTATCAATATTGGTTGGCATGGCGTAGTTTGCGTTTTGTATATATCCAGAGCCATGATGCACGATATGAAAATCAACAAGATCACGACCAGATCTTTTACCGACCGCACTGCCTAGTGATGAAAAGGCGTATGTAAATTCACAATCTTTAAAGTCCCCAAGGTTCCAGCCAGTAACTGTATTTTCGTTTACATAATCCCACAGCTTGTAAGAATCGTTTTCATAAGACTCGTTAGGCTCAAAGAATTTTGATCTATGGTTTTGTAAAAACTCTTCAGCGGTAACTTGTTTTAACGATCTGTTAGCGTTTGTTTCTACAATGTTTGTGCCTGAACCGTAGACGCCAGATGTGTACGTAGAGAGGCCAAACTCACAGACCATCATTTGCATACCAATACCGGAACCAGCAGACCACCCTATCTGGATACCAGCCTGATCGGTAGTGTCTCTCTGGAACTTGTCGAATGAAGCAGAACTATCCCGTAAAACATTCCACTGACCTTGATATGATTCATGATCAGTATAGAGTTTTAATTTCTTGCTGCTATGGTCATTATATGTAAGCAATACAGAAAGAGGGTATTGGTATTCACTATAAAGGGTTGAGTCTTGAACTGTAATTATATTGTTTGTGTTATCTTTCGCGTGAGCTGTGAGATAACCGTTTTCATAACCAATAACAAAATCAAGGTCGTTACCGGTATCCCATTTAGATACAAGAACGCCAGAATTGAATGTAGCGTCTACATCTGGAATAAACCTTAAAAACATCGAGAAGCCACCAGACGTATCAATACCTTGCGCGCCTGTTGATTGTACGTCAATATATCTACCGCCAGTTTGACCAGAAACTTTAACTATGGTATCAAAAGCATCTGCAATCTTTCCGTACAGAGCATTGGTTGTAAAGTTGCTGCCACCATTTGCGTATGAAGTCCAGTCTGCTGTCTGGTAAGCCGTAGTCCAACCATCAAGCTGATCTTGGAACAGTGTGCCAGACGCAAATCTCCAACCCAAGTTTTTATGGGTATGACTACTAATTGTGCCGTTAGAAAGTGTAACGTTTAAACCACTAGCAGAGCCAACATCTCTAGATATAAACTCTTCGTTAATTTCTTTATCAAAAGTGTAGTACCCTTTTGTAAACGGAAAATCAACGTGTGTTTCACTGAATCCAAATGAGAACTGGTTTATATTGTAAGCACCTTCTGAAATACCCTGCATACCCCTCCATCTTCTCGCATAATTTGTTTTAAGGCCAGAAGGAGTGCTATATCCATGAGGAATGTTTTCTATAGTTGATAATGGAGCGTATCCAGAACCAGCATTTAACATAGCATCATTGCTACGTCTAGAAACTGGGAAAATGTCTCTCAGTATTCTAACGGTCTTAACGTCTCCACCTTCAATAGAAAGCTGAACCGCATCCTGCGGCTTGGTTTGAACAAGTAGGTATATATCTGAAATACTAGCGCCACTAGGTAATGGGTAAATATCTAGATATAAATGTTCAAAAAGAGAACTTACAGTATAGTTTCTTGATCGACCAAGTTTTACGTTATCATCATATATCTGAAGAGGAACTTCATAGTCGGCAAACTCTGTAGTGTTTACCACTGGATATGAGGTTAGAGAATAATGATCCCCACCATGATTTCCGCTAGCTTCATAGTGCCAGTCTTTTTCCGACAAGCCATGCCCGCCAAGAGACATGTCATCAGAGTATGGATGAAAGCCAGAAACGTAAGGGTGAGCGCCCTGACTAGCAAGTATAACGTTATTAACCTGAACGCCAGATGGGTTTTGTAAAAATCCGCTTGGGGCTTTAGTAACATTTAATAGATGGTCATCGCTATAACCAACAACGTCAAAAACAAAGTCTCTTGAACCAGCCGCTTTCTTTGCTCTTACCTTGAGGGTTACAGATTCAACAACAAAATATCCATTCTCATCGTTTAGTTTTGTTCTGTTTCTTGTGTTAAAAGACCCGCTTGGCTCATACCAAGAATTTATGATAGATTGATCGAACGCAGAATTGAAAGAACCTTCAGTTATTTCGTTAACACCGCCACCATGAGTAAACTTGAGGGTTAGCTTACCGGAATCTAAGTGTGGGCCGGTTGTGTGTAGTGTTGCGTATGTCCCATCAACACCATCAGATATATTGTATAGAACATGTTGCGCCCCGCACTCGTCTTGATTAGATGTTGTAGTTAAATCATTTGGAATCCAAACACTGCTCACAGACGGCCATATACCAGTATCAAAATTAGATAAGGTCATAAAGCTTGGTGAAATCTTACGCTCAATTCTTCTACCCTTGGGTGGAACCGCTGCATAAAGAGGCATGTAGTTTTCGTAACGAGGGCCATATCCCTCGCCAAACTGTAAGTCTCCACTATTGCAAATCTCTATAGCAGATATGCGAATATTTTTTGTTGGATTAATCAATGTCTGGTCTTGAGTAGACATTGGCGAACCATCTAGCGCTAAGTAGTCAGAACCGCTAGCATAGGTGTCGTGCATTACATAGTCTTCTTCAAACCCAAGATCAAAGCCTTCCGTAAAAGCATCGTCAAGGGCTTCTACCTTAACATCAAAAGATATTACGTAGTTTGACTTTTCGTGCATGAGTGGGTATTCATCCTGCCACTCATAATATTTTGTTGTGTTGTTGATCTTTGGTGCGGATGAAAATGTAGAGAAATTATTGAGAGGTTTTTCATCTTGATCTGAATCGCCCCTAAAGATAATATCTTCATACTGAACAACTACATTCCCAGAAGGGTCTGATAAGACAATGTTACTAATCGTGTAACGGGGTGGAATCTTAGCCTCATAGTTCCTAAGTGGAGCAGAAGCCCTCATTCTGAATCGGGTTTCTTCTGGTTTAACTAAAACATCTGTAACTTTTGCTTTGTATTGAAAATTTCCATTTGTGTGAAAAGTGTTTGGCTGTATATAATCAGAGTCATCAACTACGAGATAGGAGTCAGAGTTTGAAGTGTCGTAATCACCAACAAAAACGCCCTCGTCAATGAACGAGTATAAGTTCCCAGATTCTTTGTATGGACCAACAAACTTACCCATAGTAAGACTTGTTGGAACGTCTTCTACTGGGAATAGCTTTTGAACACACTTATAATCACCAAAGTTTCCAACAAGTTTCTCTAGAACCGTTGGTTTGAAATCGCCCTCGCAGTCAAGTCTTTGAGAAACACTATAATCGGCTGTTAAATCGGCCTTATGAATATCACCTTCAGCTTCAAAAGAAGTGCTTGAAAAACTAAGGTCAGCAGAAACTTTTCCAGACAAAGAACCTATAGGTCCAAGTGTTGCTGATAATGTTCTTACTTTAGATAACGGCGCTGTTATTGTGGCAGAAGCTGCAATTGTGGTTCGTAGATTTGCGGTTGCTGTCAACTTAGAGGATACAGCAGCAACGGTAGATAGGCTAGCATCAGCCCTCTTTACACAAAAACATTCTAAGTATTTTAATTGTCTGTTTTCCATTATCCTGCCTTATTTACATTCCGGGCTTGCTTGTGAATTCGCCGGATTCATTGAATTTACCATTCTTCAGTTCTTCTCTAACTTTTTCTAACAGTTCTTTCTTGATACTGTCGCTTAAACCTTGCAAGACTGATGCCCCATTGAAGTTAACATTAACATTCGTTGGGTCAACCTTAACGTTAAGCTGGAAGTCCATGAGTTTCTGAACGCTCTCTTGGAATTGAGTTGCAAACATGCCCATTGGAGAGTTATCAAACACTTTCTTGAGAGGATCGACAACGTTGCTCATAAATCCGTCTTGAACCGTTTTCATGCCGTTTGTAATTTGGTCCCCTAAGTCACCCACACCCATCATATTTGCAACACCGCCAACCGCAGACCTTTGCGCTGCATAAACCTTCTCTAATAACCCTCCACCGGCTGCATAAACCATGCCACCCCTTGACATTGCCATACCCATTCCAGCGGCTCCAACCCCACCGTTCATAGCTTTTAACAATGCAAGGTTATTGCCACGTTGGACAGCGGCTCTGTTGACAACAAACTCTCCGGGTGTTAACATGGCCGGAACCGTATCTGTACCGCGAGGAACAAACATGCCACGATTAGCATAAACAGGGCCACCTCTCCACATAGCCGCTATATCTCCCGGTTGTGCATTTGCTTGTTGTTCAATACCATTAAGTGTGATTTTTTGAGCTTCGATTACAACATTTGCAGCAGAAACTTCCATGCCTTCAAGGTCAGCACCATCCTGAGCGCCTTCGCCAAGAACCTGTGCCAATTCTCTACCTTCAGCTTTTAAGGCTTCTTGTTCAGATGTTGTTCCAGCAAGGACTTGGGCTGATCTTGGGTCTGTAACACCAACGCTACTAAGACTTAAAGAAGCCGCCCTCTGCATCTCTGAATCAGACAACCCTTGACCCTCAAGCGTCTTGTAACCAGCGCCAAGAGCGCTAGCACTAAATGCGCCAGCCAAATTAGCATCTCCAGTCTTTAGGGCTTGAGCAGCGGCAGCAGCTTCTTGACCAGCCAAGAAACCTTCAATGTCTCCATCAAGTAATTTATCAAGGGAGTCTTTTTCAGCTTTATTCTTTTGTTCAGCAATCCTTAATTCTTCTTGTATTAAGCTAATGCGCTGTTTTGTAAATTCAACCAAAGCTTTATTGGCTTGCTTTAATTCGTCTCTCTTGTCTTCATCTACACCGGCGGCTCCAGCAAAAGCAGGACCAATAGCCTTGCCGGTCGCTGGGTCAGTAGCACCTCTAGCTATACCAAGTGTTCCAAAATTCACTGCGTCTTGTTGAGCGGTGAACTTAGTTTTGGTTTCTGCCAAAGCTCTACGGATATCATCAGCGCCTCCACCCTGAAGACCGCCCACGCCAGCATTTTGTAAATCAAGATTAGCTTGTGCGCTTCTCGCTGAAAGTTTTTGATCAGATGTAAGTTTCGCACCCCCAAACTCTTCAAACAACTTACCAGCTTCAAGCTGTGTCTCAATAGCCGATTTCTGTGCCGCGATATATTCTTGCTCTTGGGCAATACGTTTCTTTGTTGCGTCAATAATCTTGTTTTCGGCTTCAGCCCGCTTCTTGGCAAGTTCAATAGCTTCTTTCGTGACAGCTTCAGCAACGGGATCTAAAGTTTGCTCTATAATACCAGAAACGTCTCCAGCTCGAATTTTAGCTAGTTCGTTAGGATCTTCAAGATTAATTTGGCCCAAAGAAGTGTTTAATCTATCTCTCGTTTCTTGATCGTCAATACCCTTAAATAATTCATTACCAAGGGCTTCTCTGATTTGATCTGGAGTGGCTTGAGCGTTGTTCTTTAACACTTCTTGAGCCGCTTTAAGAGCATTGTCTGTGTTACCCTGAGCAGTCTGAATTCCTCTAATAGTACCTGTGGATTTTGCTATTTGTTCATCGCTAGCGCCAAACGTTCTCATAGACGACTCTAGATCAGATATAGCAGCATCCATGTCAGAAGCAGATATATTTTTTCCAGCAGAAGTCATAGCGTTTTCCAGAGTGGTGGCAGAGGCAGCAAAGCTATTGAATCCAGATTCTTGTGATGCAGCAATATTATCCATAGTAGCAGCCATAGCAACAGCGGCTCCAGTAGCATCTCTTAGTCCAAAATTGAGAGATTCAATATATTTAATGTTTTGCTCTATCGCCTTTTGTTGAATCTCATAGTCTTTTTTGAGTCTTTCTGTTTGTTCGGCTGTTAAGCTGCCAGCTAAACCCGAAGCGTCTAGGAAATCATCAAAGCTTTGACCAGTAACAATAAATTTCTTTTGAAGAGGAACTGTAGAAGAGCGCAAACCTTCAAACGCTTGAGCTAATTGTTCCTTGCTTTTTTGGTCTATCTCATCGGCTTCTTTATCTATTCTTCTATTCTTTTCGCCAGCACTTTCTCCAAAGATGCCTCCAAGTGTAACTACGTTTCTAAGGCCTGCTGAAAGCCCAGTAGATTTTTCAGCTCTTGTAGCATTTGACAGATCTTGGTTGGCTTTTGCTATGTCTGCTTGTGCTTTAAAAGAAGCACCAACAGCAGTAAATGCTTCACCGGCGGTTGTAGCTCCTCTTTCAAAGTCTTTTAATGCGTCGGTGGCTTTTCTTGCCATCTCAGCTTTGTTTTTGTCAAATTGTGCAACCTTTACAGCAACCGCTGCCTGTGCGTCAAGTTTAGCTAGACTGTCGCCACCAAATAACGACTTAAAGGATTGATAACCTCTGGAAGCGCTTTCTCCGAACAGCTGAACTATGCCCGGAACGTTTTTCATAACATTGTATTTTTGGGCTTCTGCTTCAGTTCCGTTTCGTACAGCCGCCTCGTATTTTCCTTGAGCGTCAAATATAGCGTTCAAGGCTCCGCTTACTACCGTCAAACCTAACGCCACCGCTGCTGCGGGTCCAGCAATCGTTGAAAGTGCTGCACCCGCCCCTGCGAGAAGACCACCGCCAGCAGCAGCACCGCCAGCAGCAGCAGCACCGCCAGCAGCTGCACCCCCTCCACCAAAGAGGCCAGCACCTGCCCTTGCAAGACCACCGCCGATGCCTCGGAGAAGACCACCGCCAGACCTTGCAAGACCACCGACGCCTTTACCAGCCTTGCTTAGTCCACCACCAATTTTGCTTTTTTTGAATTTAGCGAAGCCTTCACCTATAGACTGACGACCACGACCTATACGCTCCACCGCCGCATCACGACGCTTACCAATCGCCTGACCGAAACGGCTTCCTGATATTTTCTTGCCGATCCCCCCAAGCATATCTTTCGCCCTTGCGAGAGTATTGGCAATTATCACTTTTGTATTTGCGATAACAGCAGCTATGGCGGGTGTATATGAAGCTGCGAGCAAGACAGCTTTTTGTGCATTTTTTTGAAAAGCCTGAGTTAAAGTCCCCATCACCCCACTAAGCATTTTAAAGCCATTGCTTCCAAGTTCCATAGCTCCTGTTGCGAAGTTAGACATCTTGTCTCTCACAACGTCTAGAACACCTGCTAATTTTTGACCTGCTTGGAAAGTTTTGCTTGACATCTTCAAGGCCATAGGGTCAACGCCTTTAGCGGAAAGGCCTTGTGAAAATGGAGATTCCTTAATACCTTTGAAAATGTCAGAAACACCCGATGCAATCTGTGAACCACCCGCAGAAGAAATGCCTTCTTTAACTCTACCAAATGCTTCTTTAGATCTTACCGCCGCTGAACCAAATGCTTCTTTAGATCTTACCGCCGCTGAACCAAGTCCTTCTCTAGCTCTAGCAAGTCCTTCTTTAGCTCTACCGCTTGCTTTACCAAGTGCATTGCCAAAGTTTGTTAGCTCTTTCATCACTCGTTCGGTTCCGCCACCAAAACCTGCGGCACCAGAAGTATCAGCCGATGCAAACTTGCCGTTTCGTCTAAACACCTCCTGAGTTTTTGTTGTGCCGTCTTTTAGGGTTTTTGTAATCTTTCCAAAGCTTGCGCCTTGAAAACCATCTTTCAGTGATTTAGCACCACTTTTAAGTATGCCGCCCAGACTTTGAGGACCAGAACCAAAGAAGTTTTTAATATTTTCAGCTTTAAGAGAAAAGCCGAAAGATTCCATCGCAAGTTTTACTGCAACAAATGTAGTAACAGTTTTTATAAGGTAATCCGTCAATCTTGATATCGCTGTACTTGCGCCATCAGCAGACTTAGTCATTTCTGAAAAAGACTGTGTAGCGAGAATAGCCACCGCAGCAAGATTAGTGTTCATGCCACCAGCCCCAGCCTGACCGCCATTATTAAATTTCTTCCAGCCGCCTACAAAGCCACCCTTGTTAAATCGGGCGACACCACTCTTGTTCATGCTGTTAAGATTGCCGTAACCAATACTTTGAGCGGCGCCTTTGTTGACTACAAATTCGCCCGGAGTTAGAAGCGCAGGAACAGTGTCGGTTCCGACAGACCCGCCAGAAGCCATTTTTCTCTGAGCGCCCTCTGTGATGCTCTGATTCTTTTTGAGCAATTGAACGCCAGCCAAGTTGGTGCCACTTTTTTTATTAGCTTCATTTTTATTAATGTCATTGATCGTCTTTACTGGTAGCGACCCACTTTTAGTTGATGAGCTAAAGTATTTCGCGTTATCGCTGGGTTTTGCATCAGCTTTTGCTAGGTTGGCTATAATTTGACTATTACCAAATAGGCCAGCAAGCTTTTCTCTGTTCGTTCTTATGGACTGGGTTGTATAGTCAAAGTTGGCACTACCGCCACTAGCAGACGCTCCACTGAGAGCCGTTATTAAACCTTCCCATATGTATCCGGCTGTAGTATTTATAGCGCCGTCATCATTTTTAATATCTTTCTTGGCGCTTTTAAGGGCTTTCTTATCAAGCTTAAATGCTGGTTCAAACTTTAAAAATTGTGACGAACCGAGCGTTGTAGCCAGATTACCAATAAGATCTGAAAGACCTAAAGCTATTTTTGGTTTAATAAAATCACTTAGTGTTGGAGTTCCTTCCGTCTCGCTAACCTGTGGGTATATAGCGCTGTAAGAACCTGCAAGCAATACAGCTGGAGTTTCCTTTCCTTTAGAATTGGGATCAACCAATTGACGAAGCGTTGGATTTGTTAACTTAAACTTCTTTTTGCCACCCGATTCCTTGAGCTTGGCCGGTTGATTGTTTGGACTTAAAGCAAATAATCCAATTTTACCCGGAGTTGGATAAAATCTAACTGGATTATTCTCTGTTGGACGAGTCTTTCCAAATCCTTTTCTTGTTTTATTGGAAGGTTTTGGACCAGACGCTGGCCTTCTCATAGCCTCAGTAATCTTAGTCCCGTCATTAAAGCGATTCTCATTCATCGCGTGAAGAGTGCCAGCACCAAGTTTAGATGCACTACTCTTCTTTATAACAAACTCGCCCGGAGAAAGCATAGCTGGAACAGTATCTCGGTTGCCAGTGCCGGGAACAAAGCCACCCCTAGCAAAAGCAAGAATCTTACCGCCACCCTTTCTTCTTTGTGGGTCAAAACTTGCGGCACCACGAATAGCGCTACCAAACCCACCAGCAAAAGAAGCAAGACCCTTAGCAGCTCTAAATGCGGCCAAAGCGCCAAGAAGTGGCAAAATAGGTTTAATTGAATCAGCAACTTTAATAAGAGCAGAAGCTAATTTTAAAGCAGTTTTAGCAAATGTTTGGAATGTAGTTGAATTAGCAATACCCTGAATAAGTTCTTGAAACTCTTGTCTAACTTTCAGAAATTGAACAGCAAGAGATTGTTGAGCTTTGATAGCATCTTCAGTCAAAGAGTTACCGCCGTCAACAGCAGCCTGTCTAGCACGCTCTGCTAACTCGAACTCTTTAAGAAGCGGAATGACTTTACCAATTTGTCGGAAGCCACCAAGCTCTTCAGCGATTCTAACAAAACGAATATCGCCCTCGTCAAGATTTGAAAGCTCTGAATTAAGTCTTCTAATGGCTTCAAATGGTCCAACAAACTTACCCTCTAGGTCAGTAAGCTCAACACCATACTGTCTCAAGAATTGAATTGTCTTTGGACGTTGAATACGAGTAAAGATAGTACGCAAGCCGGTTGCAATGCTTTCAGAACTTTCACGGGTTGTCGCCCTGACAGATGTAAACAGACCAATAAATTCTTCTAATGAACCACCCGCCTCTTTAAAGACACCACCGGTACGACGAATAGCGCCAATAAGGTCGCCAGATTCAACGGCAAACTGACCAGCAACCGCATTGATAGAACCAAGCTGCTGTTCTAAGGCTCCAACACCCTGCTTGAACTGAGCGATAATAGCGATAGCGCCTTCAGCCGTTTCAGTTATATCTTCAAACGTAGGAGCAAGTGTTGTCTTGGCCAAAGCAGTAAGAGCAACATCTAGCTCTCTAGCCTGAATACCAGCCTGTGAAAGAATTCTAGTGACTTGTAAGAGTTCTTGAGAAGAGACACCTAGCGTTTTAGCAAGCTTAAAGATGGTCTTTTCAAGTTTTCTTAAATCGTCATCTGCCGCTCTAGTAACCTGAGCAATCTTAATCATTTCCCTTTGGAAATCAATTGCTTCGTCTACAGCGTTAGCAAGCGCGTTTGTAAAAAGACTAACAGTTCTACTGGCAACTGTAAATGCAGCAAAACGCTTAAAGGCAAGGCCAAAGCTCTTGCCCATAGCGTCAGCAGCCGATGTAGCGGATTTTGTTTGCCGCTCCACCTGTTCAATTTGTCTTCTGGCCTCAGAAGCACCACGAACCTCAATAGGAATATTAATCCCACCCTGTAGTTGCCTACGGAGATCGTTAATAACCTGTCTAGTATTCGTTGGTCCTTGAAGCTGTAATTGTGCAGTCAGTACAAATTTAGCCATTTTTTCTCTCTAATAAAGTGTTGACTACACTATCTAAAACTATCCGTTTAATCAGTTGTTTCTGCTTCTACAGTCTTTTTCGTTGTCTTTCTGGTTGTTTTTTTTCTGGCTCTCTTTGGTTTTTCTTTTGCTGCTGGAGTTTCTTGTTCATCAAAAAGATCATTTTCATAATCAATTAGCTCATAAAGCCCAGTATCATCAATCTTTTCTCCGTCAATATCGACCCTATTACCTTCTTCGTCAAGATAATGTCCTAAATCATTAATCTTTCTACCATTAACATCTACAAGGTCTTTCGTCTTGGGATCAATTAATTGACCATCATGATTAAGTAGATTGAATTTTGACAAAAACTTGTTTTCAGGAAGTTTATCTTCAAAGTCTTCATCTAGATTATACACCATTTGCGCCAAAAGTTGCGCAGCAGCAACCGCCTCTATGCTAGCGCCTCTATTATTATAATCTTCGTAAGAAGAAAAGAGGGGTTCTTCAGTCTCTTGATTGTAAGCGCAAGCGTAAACTAGGTAATCGAATCTGGCGTTATCGGCCAAAGACTCTGCCGTGTTCTCGTCCATAGCAAGTCTTTCGCTAATCAAATCTCTTAGCTGGAGACGCTTGTTCTTCATCTCAATAGCTATCTTTCTGCCGTCAGACAGCTTTGGTTTTGAAGTGCCATCGCCACGATAAAGCCTTTTTTCAAGGTCAAGAATTTGTTTTGTGAGCGATTCTTCGAGTTCTTTCTTTTTGTCGTCCCAAAGCCCTCTGTCGCGCATAACCTTATCAATCTCAGCCTTGGTCATAACGCCCTCCTTGAAGGCTTTATTCCACGCCTTAGCTCGCTGAATGTCAGCTTCCTTTAGCTGCTGATTGGTAGGTTTTTTAATCTGAATAGTTATATCATAACCCTCTTCGACTGTAACTCTTCTAGTAAACTTACTCATTTCCTTTTTCTCCATCTTCTTTGTTCTTAACCGGAATATTCATTGAGTATCTCATCCACTTAACTTCGTATTGATTTAACTCTGCATCCACATTCCTAGATTGGGAATTTCCTTTATCAAGTATCTCAGATCTAACTTTCTGAAAAGTCTCATACATAAACTTCTTCTCGGCGGTCATTTCTGAATCGGTCGCAGTCCACAAGAAAGAAAAATGATCTTCGATAGAAGAAATAGCACCAATCATGGTGGTTTCTACCTTCTTACGCAAAATCTTAGATAGTCTTTCCTTTGAATCGTACTTGTATTTCTCTGTTCTGGCCTGTTTATATTCAGACTTGTTCCTTATGAACTCGTCAAAATTATCCATTATCTACCTCCTAAATTTTCCTTTAAATTTTTCGTTCGCCATCTGGTTGAGTCTTATCTTTTGGTCTTCAAAATCTGAGTCTACAGCTTGGCCTTGTTTTTTAAGTGTTTGAAGTCTACGCTCTTTTGTTTTTTGAGCCGTGATAGAGTTGATATTATTAATTCTTTCAGCGTCTTTCTTAGATGAAGCCATAACAAAGATTTCATCAGAATTAGATATCTTTGAATTCGCCGTTTGCTGATCAACCTCTGATTTAGCTCGATCAGAATCTCTTTTTCTCTTTTGCAAAATAAACCAACCGTCTAGCATATCATCATCTTCTATAACGTCTTCTGATGGACACTCCATCGACTCTTGAACATTGTCATACATTCTAGAAAATGTAAGTAGGCCCTTTTGGTCTGGTGTCAATTGTCCACCTTTATTATCAAATAGCTCATAAGCATTGCTATCTCTTAATAACCAAACGCTTCTCCAAGGCTCGCTTCTTGCAAGCTCTCTTAAAGAAGTTTCTCCAAGCATTTGAAAGCTATACATTTTGATAATAAGATCAGCCGGAACTTCTTCAAAATCATACTTTTCCAACCCACCGTCTATAACCTTAAAACAAGAGATAGAGATCATCTCCTTTACTTTTTCGATAGACGCCAAGCCTTCACAAGAGTTTTCAAAATATTGAAACTTTTTTTCCAAGACTTTATTTAGTTGCTCTTTGCCAGCCTTCAAGCCTCTGCGAATATGAGAAACAATGTCTGACTTATTCTTGTTTTGAAATAGTTCTACCTTTAACTTTTCTATGTCTTTTTCTAAGCCCTCTTCCTTTTTTTCGTCCTCTTCTGTCCATAAACCTCTTTCTCTTAAAGAGTCAAGCAGTTCTTTTTTTGTTAAAACCCCTGCGTTTTGGGCCTCTCTATATGCTTCCATATATCTTTCTTGAGTATGGAATTCTTGCTCAAGGGTTAACGGTTTTATCTTTAGTATAAAATCCGTCAACTTAATATTAATAATACCAGTCCTTAGCCTAGATATAAAATACTCCCGTTCATGCTGCTCCATAACAAAACCTCATGACGGGAGTATAAGTATATTGCATTTATGTCCTTCCTGTTGCCGCCCTACTCGCCGTCCTAAAAGCTATCGCAAAAGGCGTAACAAAATCAATCTTAATAATCGGATGTGTCCATAAACACATTCAAGTCATTGTAGTTAACATAACTATATGTGCAAGAAACGTTTCCTCCACCAGCGTCACCTCCCCCATAACTCACACTCTGGAGTCTATTCTTCGCGCCAAGAGCAAGGCCAAAGCCTGATCTAGTCTGAATAAGAATTGAGTCGTTAGGGGTGTTATTACCGGAATCAATTGTCTCGTAGAGGCTTGGATCGCCAGCTTCTGTAGCTGTAACAAAGTCGCCAGAGGTTGAAATTGCTTCAATCTCACAAGAAACTTCAATCGGGAAAGCCGCTGGACGAGCATAAGGAGTCTTTCTACCAAGCTCCAAAATGTCCTCACGAGAGAAGTCGGTGCTAACAGAAATGCTCTGAACGTGGATTATACCATTTCCATTGCCGGGGGCTGATCCAGCAACACCCTCCATAGTCGATGGGAAAATGCAACCAGACATGATAACATCTTCTTTTTGCTGAATCCCGCCTCTTGGGTCCGCAGCTGCGATTCCGTCAGCAGAGTCTGGATTAAGAGCGAGTGGGTAGTCATTACCATCAAAATTATCAACACTTGTTACTGTCAGTTTGCCACCGCCGTCTCTGTACCACTGCTTGTTGTTTCCAACGAGCGTAACGGATTCAGTCATGTTTCCGTCCACAGGGATGCTGTAAGAAATACTACTGACATACATACCAGACATATAGACTTCAACCGGGACGACTCCTGTTCCATCGCCTATATTGCTCTCTTCTTCAGGGAAAATACCAAGTCTAACGTCACATCGCTGCTTAGATCTATTAACCAAGCCCTCTGAGCCGCCCTGAACACCAGTTGTAGCAAGATGGTAAATCAACGGATATCCGTCGATGACTTTTTCCATCGTTACTTCAATTTCTGGAGTACCTTCGATATTTTCGTAAATCTCAATCTGGCCAAGCTCGAACGCCTGCTCAAGACTAAAATTCGTTGTAACACCAACACTCTGCAAGCCATGAACCATTTGGCCAGTGGTTACATTAGCCGTGCTTGCAAAAGGTGCTACACTAACACCCTGACAAGCGTAAAAAATTCTATCATTAGCTGCCATTGTTTCTCTCCTTTAAGTTTTCAAAGAGGGTTTTCTATAGATTATACACAAAATTCATTAAATATTCGTTTTTATACCTTCAGTGGTCATCCTTACGATACCTCCAAAGACGGTAGTATTATGCATTATCATGTCTTGCACAATAGTCTTTGTTAATCTTAACTTCCCGCCGTTGTAGTCATTGATTAAGTCTGGATATCTTAACGCTCCAGAAACTGGAACTCCACGATAATCTAGCGGAAATTTGTTGGCTGTATTTATCCTGTTGCTGTCAAAAAGATGAATGTTTTTATCATTTTGTAAAGAAACAATATCAACAATTGTATTTCTGACCACTTCACTCTCAGCCAAGCAATGAAATAAAACATCCGTATAGACCCATTGACCACCTCCAAGCTGAAAGCCCTTGAATGTTCTACGTGGGACTATCTCTACCGCCATCATGGGCATTTGAAGCCTACTCTCTGGCGGTACGTTCCAAGCTCCGTCTTCAGAGTCAAGAAATCCAGCGGTTGGCTGTAACGACCTTGACTGTAACTCTCTGTACCAAGGCATATTATTTGCATACACAACGTTAATATATTTATAGCTATACTCAGCCTGAACTACAGATCCTGTGGGTATTGGATTATCGAATATTACTCTGCCGTTGAAATAATCAACATGATGAGCATAATCACCAACAGTGTCAGTAGGGTAGAACTCTTGATCTACATAGACACCAGATATGCCCGGAAGAGCATCGTTTGTGCCTACTATCGGATCATCCATTCCATTTACTGAAATGCCACTCTGCCAAACCCAATTTTTTCTAAAACCTTCCCATACCTGTCCATTTGTATACGACTCGTTTGTTGCAAGCCTCAAACGACTCATATCTTCTCCATTAGGAGATGTTTCATTTATTGTAACGTTAAAATAGTTACCCTTCTCCAACAACGCCCAATCAAAATATTCAATTAGTCCATCTTGGATATCATTGTTAAGGGTAGAGTCAAATACCCCACTAATACCTTTGAGTGGCGTGTGTGTAAAACGGCTCATTTTAACAACCTTTTTAATATGTTTTCTATTTCTGCGTCTCTATTAACAAAAGCTCGCGTTATAAAGTTGTTATCTTTTGTTCCAGAATATTCTGGTGGAACTCTCCATGCATTTCCAGTATTCATATACCCACCCATCGAACGTCCCTTGTTTCCGGGGGAATATTCATACCCCTTAACAATTGTCGTGTCGCCTTGAATCAATAACCAATCCAACCAGTGTAAATCTGCACCAAGTTCAGTTCTGATATGTCCAACCCCAAGACCAAGTAAATTCATATAATCTGTATTTTGAAAGTTAAACTCAATACCACCTTTAAGTTTGTCGTTTAACGGTTTGACGTTAACTCTTAAACTTGACAGTGTAGAATTTACAATTTGGTTGACTGCTGCTGAAGCTGACCCAACAGGTAAGCCAAACTGTGCATTTAATGAGTCGAATTGACCGTCTGCTAACAGGCTGGATATTTCAGGTTGCACACGAATCCAAACCCCAATTGAGTCCCTCAAGTCCCTTACTACAGAATCCTTATTTCTATTTATTAGCTTGTTTATTTCCTCTTTTATAGCTTTGTGTATCTTACTCTTTATCGTCCTGTCTGACTCCAATAGTTTGATAGAAAGATTGCCATTCCTCGACATTATGATCGCTCCCAGAAGCAGCTAAAATACCTATTCTGCTTTAGCCCCATAGGAAAAGGTTCTCCAAATTTTTTATATCTCATCTCTCTTTTTTCGCTAATATCATTATGGACTATCAATTCCTTCGCCCTCATAATCTTATCAAGATCTGTGGCGAAAAATATTGTTTGGATAGAGCCGTCTGGTATTACCATGTCTCCTCCAATCTTTGTCCAACTCTTGCTATCCCAGTATACTTTCAGCTTGATATTTTCGGTCTTTTCAATTTCTCGAATAACCTTATCTTGCCTTCTATACTGAGGTTGCCCTCTTCGGTGAGAATTTATTGACCTATTATCAGGAATATTGTCATAGGTATTTGAAATCTCTTCCACTTTTTCTAAAAAGACTAGTTTACACGTAACGCCAAATATGGTAAACGTAGAGTCTACCACATCAAAATATTTATTAAAAACGCTATCTGGGATGTTAATTGGCATCAGGAAGTACCGCCACCGTAGTGTTCATCGAATCTTGCATTTAAACGAGAGAACATAGTTCCAGACGGAACGAAGTTGTTAACCTCTGGGTCAACTCTTCGATTCGTCACAGAGCCTGTCTCTTGAACAGACACGATGATACTGCCATTTTTAACATCCGTAGAGGATTTTGCTTTAATGACTATCTCATCAGACATTGTAAATCTCCATTATGATTAAAAATTAATTATTAACTATCCTAACGCTATCTTATAACGCAGATAATGCGGTAGTTCTAAGCCATACTCCAGCAACGCAAACAATAACATAACTGGTTCCACCAGCGCCTCCGGGCGCCCAAATTGCCACTGTTCCGCTAATCCTTGAAATCTTATTGCTCGAAGCATCAAAAATATCAGAACCAACCTTGGTTGTAGCTATTGGTATCGACAAATACCCCTCGTTGTTGATAACCGTGTTATCTGAAGAAGAGGCTGTTACCGCTGACAACAAGGGGTCTGCCTGAGCGGTGGCTCTATCAAGTTTAAGAACTACATCGGTTGACTTTTGCGGAGCAATTGTCAGTGTAGCTTCTTGAAGCTCTGTTAAAGAGGATGGTTTGTTTCCGATTTGTAAATTTCTAGACTTGGACGATGTACTATTACTGTAACCATGAATAATTTGAGCTATACTTATAATAAAAGGCTCGTTGTTCGGCGCCCAATTTGTAACCAGATTTCCTTGATATGGCTCAATGATGACATTATAACTTCCGGGTGTGTGTGAATATCCGGTGTTGGTATTATGGTGGCTATAACCAGCGTAGTTACCCAAGAAAATAGAACCAATATTATAACCTTCGTAAGTTGGAAATGTCACTGGATCTTTAATATATCCAGCATTTCTTTCGGCTCCAGCGCTATTACCTATAGCGATAAGATTACTTGAGCCATACGATCCATTGCCAGCATGGTTACCAATAAAAACAGACGATGATGAATTACTATGAGGAATTATGGGTAATATGGTCAGGTTGCTTTTACCGCAGGCGTTATATC
>Ga0181592_10000382_pt1 | contig 33502 bp, 50 predicted proteins | sample 071ome_20_FD_133755 | JGI IMG/M metagenome (GOLD analysis project Ga0181592, IMG submission 133755) | Coastal salt marsh microbial communities from the Groves Creek Marsh, Skidaway Island, Georgia - 071412BT metaG (megahit assembly) | ecosystem: Environmental > Aquatic > Marine > Intertidal...
ATTTTTAAAATCTTCATAGGATGTGTCATCTTTTAATAGTAGTGCAGAGTTATTGCTTCTTGCTCTTTGAGGATTTTCTACGTACCAATTGCCTGTCTTGGCTTTTGCCATCTCCTCATCATCGGCACTAAATAGCGCTAATGACGCACTTCTACGCACCCCACCAGATAGTACAGCATCGCTGCTGTGCATAATAATATCATAAGCATCAATCGGTCTGAGCTTTTTTTGGCCATTTTCAATACACTTGTCTAAAAGTTCTCTAATTTTTTCTAAACCATTTTGCAGTGGTTCGAAACCGGGGGCTTTGCCAACACCAGAAGATAGCTGGGCTCCTTTTTTACGAATATTACTATAGTCAAAAACTACATATTTATCCCTATATTCTGCAAAACGGGACTCGCTAGGTTTATTAAAATAGGAACTTAATAAAATTCCTAAAGAATCAGCCCAGCCCTCAATACTATCTTCTATAATATGTTTTACACCTTTGCGCTTATCTTTTTTTTCTTGTGATAAATTTGGTAATTTAGCGACATGATGTTTCTGAACACTAAAACCCGTACCGCTACCGCAAAGCAATAACCAAAAACATTCCTGAAAAAATCTTAAGCGGTCGCAATAAGAGCTTGTGCAATTATAAATTTTAGCATGACGTTTTAATATAGGTTCTCCGCCAAATTGCAATGCTCTTTGACTTCCTAAAACCTTCTTTTTAAACATTAGATCGTAAGCCCAGTTTATATCTTCTTTTATTTGCTTGTCTTCATACATGATATTCATCATGTTTCTAACACGATCAACGGCCTCTTTCCAAGTTTCTCTTCTGTTTTCTATTTCAATCCACCTAGCATATTTACTGACAAATGTGTAATTTTGTAGCTCTTGAAGACTTGACATATTAAAGCTTCCTATTAACCAGATAAAGTAACGATATCATAATAATTGAACAGTACAGACCATCTGTAGAGTTGATACGACCTTGCGACGAGAACACATAATATAGAGATAGAATATTTATTATGTATGGCATAAGATCGGCATTAAATAGGTAATTAATTATATTCAATTATACACCAGCGGCCTTGTCTATTAAATCTTTCATCCACATCAAATCCATTTTTGTTTTTTCTATTTTAATACCAGTTTGGTGTACAAATAAATCAAATTTTTCTTTAGCTTTTTGATCAAAAAGTCTAGTGCCATGTTCATCAGACATTACTACTTTGATCACACCCTCTTGCCACAGAGCCATGATGCAATCATTACAACATTGTCCAGTGACATATGCAATGCCATTATCGGGCCTTATGACACAATTAGATAAAGCATTCCTTTCAGCATGAATCATCCAATCGTATTTTTCTGGACGAGAAGTAGGTAGAGATGAATCATCCATTCCTTTGGGAAAACCATTATAGCCAACACCAAGTATTCTATGCTGCTTGTCGGTAATAACACAACCGTGTTGGGTGTGTATGTCATGACTACGTTGAGAAACAACTTTAGCCAGTCCCAAAAAATAATTTGTCCAGTTAGGTCTCATACCATTATTGTATCAGAAGTAACGGGCGTGTCAATGGTGTTATTTTGTATTTTTTAGTTTGTGAATTTGCGATACTCATGAGGTTTTTTATGGACAATGTATGGATTATATTTTGCATAAATATCATTAATAGATATTTCAGAATCTTTTGTAGTACTAAAATTTGCTATTATAGAATTGTCTTGATAATATTTTCTAATGTATTTAGTAAACATATGACAGTTTTCATCGTAATTTAATTTTTCATATGTGTGCAACAAAAGAGGGACCATATAATCATAGGGATAACCATGGGCTGTTTGAACAACAATTTTCAAAAAATTCTCAAGAAGATACATAAAAGACTGCAAATTACTGTCACCAGTATTGTATAAACACACTCCGCCATTAATATGATTAACAATTAAAGATAGTTCATCTGGGGGGTTGTAGACACAGCCCATATATTTGCTCCCCGATACCCAGAAGCCATTGGCATGTAAACAATATTCATTTATTTTATTTAGCCAATTTTTTCTCAAAAAACAATCACTTTCTAAAAATAAACATGTATTATAAAATTGACACAATTCGAATACTCTAAAAAAAGAATAATTAGGACCAGATTTATCTCCGTGTGTAAAATCATAGTCAGGATTTTTTCTGTTACTGTGAGATCCAGAGAAGTAAAAATCTTTATTTTTAGGTATTAGAATTGACTTAATAGCAACTTTTTTAAAAAACTGTTTAAGACAGTCATAATCAAAAGTATTTGGATGATTTTTATTGACAAAAAAGATTAGATCTATGGTTTTTGCTATATTTTTATCTAAAGAAGATAAGTTTTGTAATTGATCTATGATGTGTTGTCTTAATTCTTTGGATTCTACACCAGTACTTAGCAACACTATGGCTTCTAGTCGGTTTTGGGGTGGGCGCAGTGCTGATGGGTCTATGTAAGAATTATAATCAAGCATTATACCATTCAATAGTTTTGCTTAAACCATCCATTAAAGTTGTTTGATTTTGCCATTTTAATTCTTGCCTTGCCCTAGATATATCAAGCATTCTTTTGGGTTGTCCATTAGGCTTGCTGGTATCCCACTCTATCATGGACGTATCAAATTTCATAATATTGCATATTGTATAGACAAGATCTAAAATAGATATTTCTTCTCCACTACCTAAATTAATAATATTTGAACTATCAACGTCAATCCCTTGCACAATAGCCCTAGCAGCATCTTCAACGTAAAGAAATTCCCTAGTTGCGCTACCATCTCCCCACACAGTTAGTTTTTCATTATTTAGTTTACATTTATGAATTTTTTTGATTAGAGCTGGGATTACGTGGCTCGAATTATCGTCAAAATTATCGTTTGGACCATATAAATTAGTGGGTATGAGCACTAAACTATTTAAACCATATTGTTGTCGATAGGCATCTAGCATCACATATAAAGATTTTTTGGCTATGCCATATGGGGCGTTTGTTTCTTCAGGATACCCTAGCCATATATCATCCTCTTTAAATGGTGTTTGACAATATTTAGGATAAGAACAAACTGTTCCAACTAAAATAATTTTATTCGTATTGTATTTTCTGCAATTTTCTATAACATTAATACCCATACTCATATTGTTATAAAAATACACACCTGGATTTTGTCTATTGGCTCCTATACCCCCACAAGTTGCAGCCAGATGTATTACTGTACTTGGATTATGTTTAGAGAAAAGTTTTTCGCATTGAGATTGTTTAGTCAAGTCATACTCTTTGCTTCTGGGAACGACGACATGATTCATATCATATCCGCACATTTCTAATCTTTTACACACAGCCTTTCCCAGAAAACCATGGCCTCCTGTAACTATAATTTTATTCATTAAAATACCTTTCTGAATTTATGCTTTTATCATCAATATATAAGTCATATTGTGGTTTATTCATTTTTAATTCGTGATATTTAGCAGACCATGTCCTTAATTGATTTTCGGTAATTTTTCTCCAATCAATTGCTGTCATAGTACCTCTTGCTGTCCAATAAACTATAGTATGACCATCATCATAAAGCTGATTAATTTTATCTATCCTGTTTGGAAGTGGCTGCGCCAATTCATAGTTTCTGTCAGTAGGAGTAACACATATAGTTTCATCAATATCTACGTATATAATCATATTTCATAGTATCATAAAAAAACCCACCTGCAAGGGTGGGTTCTGTTTTGTGATGTATAATATGTTATTTGTTATTGTTCAGCTTGTTATAGACCATAAGGGCCACAACACCACCCCCTATACCAAACAATATACCAGAAGGAGCTAATCCATTAGCCATACCCAAAAGATAAGCAACTGCACCGCCCATATATGAGCCTACAACACCAAGAAAAACAGTTTGAAAGAATCCCATTCTCTCTTCACCTGGCACAATAGCCTTAGCAACTGTACCAACAACAATACCATAAACACACCATATCAATAAGCTAATCATTTAATTGCTCCATTAAGAGTTGTAAATCTTGTTTATTCAATGATTTTCCTATATCTAATAAATTATTGGATATAAGATCTTTATATTCTTTATACACTTCTTTGCCTAAATGTTGTCTTAGAACTTTTCTAATTCTAAGTTTAGTATACCACCCTCGACGTTCCGATAATTCTTTTAATCGTTTTTGCAAAGCGTCTACTTTATCGGCCTCGCTGAGATTTTTATTTTTATCACACTCTTGCAATATTCTAATAAAAGTCAATGTAATACCAATAATCATAATAATAGTAATAATTCCATACTTTTCAGTATCTACATCTTTAACTACATCGCTAGCAATTTCATTAATTCTATCTGGATATTCTTTCATAGTTATTAATCCATTATAATTTCTGTTAAACCCGACCCATCTGATTCTGGCTCACAATAACCACAATCAACTTTTTCTATTCCGTCACCACTTATGTACCATCCTTTACCCTTACACACGGGACAATCTTTACGTTTGTATTTTTCAATAACCGGTGTTGAATTTGCTCTTATAATACCACCAGCAATTGTAACAGCTGCTGTGGGTGAAATTTCAGTTGTGGTTAAAGATATTGTACTCGATATTAATATAATTGATCCTAATAATATTTTATTCATTTTTTAGTCCATTTATCTAACAGGTCTAGTAAAGGTCTTCTTCTTTTACCACGATCAAGCGGGGGTACATTCCCCTCTGACGGTTTAAAAATTTTGATAATTGCTAAAATAAAATTTGTAATAATAGCAATTAATCTGTTTAATGCAAGTTTATCTAAAAACCTCATTGAACAACCCTTTCTTATAGGTAACTATCAAACCCATAGTCTGGTAGTTTTTGTGGAGGAAATCCGTTAAAGTCACTAAAGGCATAAGCTCCGTTTTGCCTCAACATACCTTCGGCCACATCGGCGTGTATTAAAAATGACCCATCAGGAATAGGTCCCCATTCTGGATGGCCTCCATCGTTCCATTTACCCCAGCTATTTTGGACCAGAAAGGCTGGTTCTCCATTAGTATCATCACAGGCTGTCCATGCCATCGCGTGGGCCCAGCTGCCAGATTTACGGGCAAATCCCTTAGAGTCTCTACGATTAGAAAATCCATAACCAGAACATACACTTAAGCCATACCCATTGGCTAATGCATCTCTAGCCTCTTCTACCGTTTTTATTAGCGATACTGTTCTTATTTGATGGTCATCTGCTTTATCTATTACTTTATCTGGCAAGCCTCTAGAGCCCCACTTCGCCCCCATACTGCCATTATACTTACTGAAATCAGCAATACCAGGATAATTTTTTCTAACTAATATACCACCAGTTTTACTAACGAATTGTGCGGCACGACTACAACTCATTCCTTGGCCACCATGACCTCTACAGCCATAAATAGCTTCTGTAGCACCTCTTGCTACCCAACTTTCTTTTTGTCCTTTTACATCTATTTCTACTGCTCGTGTTAAATCACACCCGTTGCGGGTTGCGTGTGAAACACAGTCACCTGTAGTTTGCCTTTCTATGTAAGCGTTTTTATCAAATTTCAACACTGATTTGAAAGGCGTTGATAATTTACCCTTACCGCTATTTTTAATTTTTTTAGAACCGTCTTTAAAATAAGCGTATTTGCTGGTTTCCATGAGTTCGTCATAGATGTGCTGCTCCCACAGACAGCCACTATAGCCTTTTTTATATTCTCTATATAATTGATCGGGAGTCATTCTTGGCATTATTTACTACCTTCTAAAAAAGACCACGATAGCGCAAGGAAAGCCTCCGAGCTTTTTAGCCTTAAATCATCACTTAAAGTAACGTTTTCAGAACCAATCATAAATTTAATTAATTCATCAGCAGCAGCAGATAATCCTTCATACTTATTTTTTAATTTAAGTCCAAGCATAGGTCCAGCAATTTGATTTGCTTGTCTAATATCTTCGGTTCTGCTAATGGTCTTGATTTCCCCATCTAAAGATACAAGAGTAGCCATATCATAATATAGTCTAGACAACCTCATAATATCTTTTTTATCTGATGTTGGGCCTTGTCTTAGAATATCTACAATATTATTGCATAGCTCTAAAACTTTTTCATCTGTTGGTTTATCTACAACAAAACTATCAGCAATGACACTTGGTTTTATAACTGTGATAAAATTATCTAAGTTTGGTTTAAATAAGCCAAGCAGTATTAAAATACTAGCTATAACTAATAGGATTTTCTCTTTTGACATTATTTTCTTCCTTAGGTATTAAATGAGGGAACATTTGATCAGCGATATCAACAGCCTTGTCTGCGCCATATTGTTCGGCTAGATCTTTTGTTTCTTTCCAGCTTTTTATGAGCTTAAAAAACAGTTCACTGTCGTTATAAATTTCGTCTGCTGGCTTATTGTCATCAACAGAAATAATATCGTTTAGTTTAGGTGTCGATCTAATTATTTTACCAAATAACTCTTGAACTGAACCTAATCTATCTTTAAATAACACGTATAAAACAATAGCTACGCCACCATATAAACACCAATCAAGTGCGCTGGGCATAGCTCCGAAATTATCTATATTCATAATTATTTATTCCTTATGATACTGTGAAAGTTGCTTATAAAATTATCTACTACTATTGATTCATTTTGAGTTGTAGCCACATTGTCAGCAAATACGCCTATGTTTCTAAAAGTTGTTACCATAGCATCTATAGCCGAGCTTACAAAAAGCATTAGAAGTTGCTTGATATAGCTTTTAAACCATGCTTGAACTATTGTAGGAATCCAAGGCAGTAGAACAGTGTTAAACACTTCATCATAAAATTTATTAATCAGCTCTAACGCCAAAGCCTTTTTGTCTGGACTACTTAGGTCTTTTCCGATATTTTCAATAATCTGGATAACAGAAGCAGTTAATAACTGCAAAACCTTCCATGCTTCTGAAACAGCAATTTTTTTAATCTCTCCTGCTGATTTCTTGCTTTCATCAATTATTTTTTGAAATTCTTGACGAATTAGATCTTTAGTGTTCATTTTAGCCTCATATTAATATGTGTAGTTTGATATCTTCAAAATTTACCTCGCCAATTCCGTCAATATTGATTAATTCTTCTAGCGACTGAAACTCTCCATGAGATTCTCTATACAAAATAATTTTTTTAGCAGTTATTGGGCCTATATGGGGGAGCTGTATTAATTCTCCTACGCTTGCTGTGTTTATATTAATTTTTACATGTACTTTGTCTATGCCAACATAATCTTTAATATCTTCTTCAGCTTCTTCTATTTCTTTTCTTCTTGTTTTCTCATACTCTATTTTTTCTTGCTTACGGCTTTTTATGTATCTGTAAAAAATAGTCAGCTGACCGCCTATCAGGATGATACTTTCAACACCATGTGTAACAATTTCTATTAGCTCATCTTTGGTGTCATTTTCTTGAATTATTCCAAATAAAAATAATCCACTAAATATAAAACTTACCATAGTGAACCAGAATTCACTTGTTTTATAGCCAGGTTTTCTCATGATATAGCTCCAGATAGCAACAATATATATTACACCAAATTAAGGAGCTATATATTCTTCAAAAAATCGTTGCTCTTTATTGCCGTGATGGCCACAACCTTTATAATCATCGTGATAATGATGGCTATATCGATTACTAAAAAAGGTAAATCCGAAAATGTCAAACGGTATGTTTTCTTTTTTTAGCCAAAATAAAGTAGCTATTCCTGTACTAGGATTAGGAATCTTTGTTGTTAACTCTAGAAAATACGTTTCAGGAATATAGATAGCTTTATCTTTGTACGCAGCAAACATTTCTTTGCTTGTCGCGCCATATTGTTTAAAAACTCTATTGATATTTAATGGGATAGGGCATATCATTTGTTCGTACTCCTTATCTTCTCTAAAAGGAACACGGAAATGCATAGCGTTAGACCACAAGGTAGTTTTTTTTCCTGTGTGTTTGGCGAACTTGTCACTGATATCAAACGTATTCATACGAATAACAACATCGTAGGAATCAATGAGTGCGCCTTCTTCTGCGTCTAAAATATTACCACCATTACCGACTACAGCAACCTTATGGGCTGCCACCATCGACGGTATCTCCCGTAACATAATATCCTGTTTCATCGAATTTTCCTGTTAAAGTAGATTCTACGGTTGTGTAAGCTGGAGTATTGCTTACATAATCATCTACTGTGTATGTTGTTCCCGATTTAGAAACATATACCACAGCAGTTCCATGTTTTGGAATTTCTCTAGTCGAATCAATATTTTGGCAAACATCGGTGGTACTTACAATAGCCATAATTACTCCTTATTAAATATAATAGTTTCAAAAATTATATACACCAGTTTTGTTATATCAAAAAATTATCCAGAAGGTGACACGTAGTCTGTATCCAAAATATCCTGTAATACTGAGGTTACTGCTGAATCGATATTACTAGAAAATGTATCTGTTGACGAGTCAATTTCTATGCTCTCTTCTTCCAATAGATTCTTCACAAATGTTGAGCTTTGTGTTTTATTTCCATCTTCATAAGCTTCTATATCTTTATCCATAATGTTTTTTGTGTTGGTGGAGATCGTAGTAATACGGGCTGCTGTTGAGGAGTCTAAATCAGTGGAAGGATCTATGGAGGAGACATCTTTCTGAACAGACACTAGAATGTTCTCGGTTTGGTTATTAAAGAATGTCTCTGCACTTTGTAAATTACTAGTTTCAGCAATAATTTGTTTGGCTACGGCAGATAATATTGTTTCTGTCGTTGAGCCACTAATCGCAACTTTACTAGCTTCTGTAAGAGATTGTATTCTTTTTTCGAATTTTTTAACATCATTCATAGTGTCAGGATTGTCAATTACAGTATCATTGCCGCTGCTATCGAATAAAGAATTTATATTTATATTAAAAATACCAGATATTTTACTTGTAATTTCACTGTCACTACTGCCTTCAGATTTCATGAAGTATTGTATACTAGAAATAGGAGAAGCTACTATTTTTTTACCAATACTGAATTTACTATTATTGAAAGGGTAATAGTTTTTAAAGTTTGTAGATTTACCGTCTTTATCAAGAGTACCTGATGAGCTTTCTACAATAATAGCGTCTGGACTATTTTTTCTGAGATTAAATAAATCTGCGTTTGATAATGTTCCGCTTGTGCTAGACGTTGTTTTAAAAGATGTTTCCGTACCATCTTTGATGTATTTAATAGAAAAATTAGAAGATAGCCCATCTTGATTTAGAATTGCTGCGGGTGTAGGGGGCGATATGTTTTGTGAAGTAGAGTTGATATCTATACTAACACACTGCTTAGCATTGCCATCTGATCCTATTATTACCAGATCATTGACTATAGAGTTTCCTAATTTAATTGGCATAGTTTAAATTAACTTATAAAGTAAATTGTATTACTGTCTACAGAAGACAAACCGTCAAAATCTTCTTGACTAATCTGCACAATATTATTCACCGATGCTCCTCCACCAGCTATGCCGGTACTACTAATTACAACGTCATCACCGCCAACTTGTAATGCTGCATAAGTTCCGCTGTTAGGAACATCATTCGTTCTTCCTGGACCTAAAACAATGATTTTACCTTGAGAAGAATCCTTCCTTAACACCCTACCCATATTTTGTACTAATTCATTTAATCCTGTTGGTCTAATATCTGTCAATCCTCCGGTCGGATCTACGTAAACAGTATCTCCAACATCAAAGCTATTAGTGTTTAATTGACTAGCAACACCAAAAATATCAACAGTTCCTTCATCTCCACTATCGAGGGAAGATGTTAATAATCCAATTGCTGGCATTTTGGAAGGGTCGTTTGCTATAGCAGGTGCGATTGAAGCTTTTCCGTTAGCACTAAAATATCCAGAAACATACACGGGGGTTCCTATATTGATCGTAGAACCGGTTTCGTTTTTACAATCAATCGCTATAGCATGGGTGTCTAGATTAAGATCTCCGCCGAGAATTGGAGCACCATCTTGAGAAATACTAGATATCCCACCTCCCGCACCACCTACCAAACCGCTTAAACTAGCCCATGTAGTTGAGCCATCTCCAATTTTTAATGTTGATGTGTCTATTGCAAATGCAGGTTCGCCACTAGCTAAAACCTTGCCAGAAAATTCTGCATTGTTGCCTCTACGAAATTGAATAGTTGTATATCTTTTATCTGCTGACATAATTTTATCTTTCTATTCTTTTTTCTAATGTTTCTAGAGTTTTGCTTAGTGTTGCTATTTGAACTTTTAGTTCAGTCATTACTTCAGTATTTTTTTCTAAAGCTTTAAATAAAATTCCAGTATCTTCTTTGTGGCTATCAAGCCTCTCCATAATAAACTGCCTATCTTGAGCATATTGACTGGATTGAGCACATCTGTTTATCATATCTTCTACATCTTTCCTATTAACTAAATTTTTCACAAATGTGGTCCAAAAGCCGATCAGTGCAATAATAATACTAAGCATGGAAGTTGTTAAATTTTCCAGAAAACTTCCTAATGTATTTGGATCTGACATATAAGCCTCCAATAAGATAATAAAAAACGCTAATAGTTTTTACACCATTAGCGTCTTTGTTATAATTAGTTATATAACTTAAAAAACATTAGCCGTTTTTAGCTTCATAGTCATCAAGAACAGGAACTTTTGCTCCAGTCTTGTAAACTAATTGACCTGGGTTAGATCTACTAACATTAACTGCCTCATCAATAACAGCGTTACCGGCTTCAGCATTGTGGAAGTCCCCACTAGTTGCTACTAGAGCAGGATCGAACGCTCCACTATAGACATTCCAATTACCAGCTCTGATACCAGAACCAATATTAGAATATTTTTGACTTTCGATACTATGAAATTTACTTCTGTTGATATCAGAAGCAGCAGATTGTAGTGCTGCTGGTGCGGACACGCCGCCAGCAACCTCTGTCGTAACTCTACGAATTACACCTCTTTGATTGTCAAACGCGAAAGTACCACCAGAAACAGCTTTGTCTGCAGTGTCTCCGTCGATTACCGTCGAAGCAAATACACTTTCTGTTCTGCCGTGTGCTACATTTTTTGCGTTGTTTTCATCAACACCTAAGCCAAATACAGCAGAGCCGTTGTTGTCTGTGCTAGTAGCTGTTGATAAAGTATTACTAGTAACTTGATTATTAGCCATATTAAATTCTCCATTGTATTGTACAGTACAAATTGGTTAACCTTATTTTTATACCCCAAAAAATTATAAATTGGATATAAATTTAGTGGCTGTCTCCAGACTTGGTATAGAATTTAAACTTAGAGCCGTAATATCTGCTGCGTTAAGGATATCTAGGTGTTTTTCGGTGAAAATATTGGCATTACAGGTAATATTAATGTCTGGAACATTTTTTTTAATCATTGCTATAGCAATTAAATGATCATATAGGTTGTCTACTTTATATCCAGTAGATATATAAATATTATTAATCTTTTGCCTACATAAGAGTTTACAGGCTCTATACAAAACAGAGTAGTTAAAAACCCTATATTCTAATATATATGATAAATCTACTTTATTTTTTTCACAAATTTCAAATGTTTGTTCTATATCTTTTTTGAGACTTGTATACATCGCATTAGACAGTAAGTGAAAAGGTAAAACAATTTCTACTGAATTTGCTCCATTTTTAATCGCATTTTGAATCATTTGCGATCTCATGGTGTTGTCAGATGCGCCGTAAGGAAAATCAATAATAGATGAAAGTTTTTGATCAGATTTAATTTTTTTTGAAAAAATTTTTGTATACTGATATAGGGTTGATATTTTAGATAAATTATATCTAGATAATTCATTAACTAAATGTTCTATTTCTTTGTTGTGCGCAGATTCGTCTTGAAATCTATATTCTAATTTCATAGTTGAAACCCCATGTTGCGGTATTATATCAACTATATATACACTATTAGTAGTATTTCTTTATTATCCGATCAGCAAAACCATAGCTGATAGTTTCTTGCGCATTAAGATACCAATCTCCTGATTTTAGTTTTCTATAAAGATATGTTTTAATTTTTTCTTTATCTGGTTTTGTGCCGTATTTATCTTTAAAATATTTTCCTTTAACACATTTATTTACATAAATATTTAACATCACATCACAAATATGCTTTTCGTATTTAGTCCAATTTTGACAACTAAGATAGTCGCCGCTAACACCAGAAGAACCAAAGTGACACATAAAATAAGAATTTTCAGTCACATATCTATAATCGGCAGATTGAAGAATAATACTGCTCATACTTTCGGCCTGACCATAAGATATGATAGTTATATGACAATTAGACATAGAAATACCATCATATATAGCCATACCATCTGCCCAACTGCCACCGATACTGTTCATGTGAATAGTTATTGGATCGCTACTTTTACTTTCCAAGCATCTGAGATTTTTTAAGAAAGTATTTGTCATCTGATACTCAACGCCCGGATTACCATCATCTGAATAATGATTGTGTAAAAAAATTTCTCTTGATTTTAAGTTTGCTCCATAGGTATGGTAATCATGAAGCATATCTAAGTTTAAATAGCTATTCATTTATTTGATGCGAATATTGATTGATTCTTCTGTTTATTAATGACATAATATGCCTATCAGAAAATGATTCTCCGATAGCTACTCTGAAACGATATCTCGTATATATATTAAGCACTTCTACGCCCTCTGTTTTTTCTATAATATCAACAATTTTGGAAGATAAGTCAAAATTAGTGTGTCCTATCCAGAATTTGAATTGTTGTCCTATAGAGATTTTTTCGGGAGAAAATATTCCAAAAGGAGTTACTATAAATTTGTGTTGGGCTGCGCTGGCTTTTTGCTGAAGGTGCTCCGCCCCTTCTTCTACGAGTTGATTATATTCCTCCAACTCTTCTTCAGTTAAATTTTCTTCAGGATAATATTCTATAAAATCTTCGCTGACAGCAAATGGATCTTCCCATTTCTCCCATACAATAGTGTGTTTTTTTCTAATCATCATATGATCTCTGACGTAACGATGTTTTTAATAGCATATATTGGTCTAACCAGAGGAGATTCGTATTTAGATTGTGCAGGCTGCTCTATTTCTTTATTTGACAAATATTCTTTACTGAGTTCCGATAATATATGTCTAACAAATTTTTTATATTCATCAGATTCTTGTTCAACATTCTCAGAAAAAGTGAGCATTACATCATTCAGAACCGTTTCTCCTGCCACATATTTTAATAGGCCCAAGAAATTATTTGCTGTTTCTACAACATTGGTTTTTTCGATATTAGGAATTATGCAATCCAGATTTATTTTTTTATTGTTCTTATCTAATGAAAATTTAATAACGTATTCATTATCAGATGATTGATAGCTTTTTGAATAGTTTAAAGTAAATATTCGCGTTAGATAATCTGTTAATGTTTTGAAAATTGCCATATTGTAATTCTGTTCTGTAGTCTAAGAAAGTATAGTAATAAAGATTTAAGATATTATCATTGAATATCGCATCGTGTATAACAAAATCTGGAACATATTCCGTATTAAATCCTATATACTTTTTTAACAATGCTTCTAGTATTAAAGGAATATCTGGAAAATTTTCGTGCAGCTCAAAACTAGGAATAGTCATTATATCCTGAGTAGAAGAGAGCACTAAAAAATCGTTATCAGGAGGAGTCGGTGCTTTTATGGCTATCAAGAAAAGATTCACATTCATGAAACCACCTCTCTGATAAACTCGATACCCTTTTTAATATTTTGTCTAATCGCTTCCCTGGTAACATTATATTTATCTCCAATAGCGGAAAGAGTTAATCCTTCTATGTAATATAAATGTATTTGATCTTTTTGTTTTTCTGTCAATAAATCACTATTGAAGATTTCATCAATCAACATTCGTATATCAGAATGATATTCGTTAGTTTCAGCATTGAGGGAGGGTTCTTGATGTCTGTTATCTTCGATGTATGAGCTAACAAACTCTTTTTCGTTTTCTAAATCTATATCTAGAATATTTAATTTATTTTTCTTGTGCTTATTAGTTAAATAAGTTTTTATAGCCCATATAGCACACTGATTGCGGAAAGAATATTTAGTTTTTTTCTTTCCGGTAATTTTACCAACTCTTTCACTATCCCATTTCCAATCAGCATACATAATAGCCGATGAAACATCGCTTATGATATCTTCATTATTTAATAGATAATTTTTGCTATTTGATCTAGAGTTATATTTAGATATAATTTTTTTAGCTGTGTCTCTGTACTGTTCCAAAGTATCAAAAGTATTCATTATCAACCCTTTCCTTTTCCTTGTAAATGAGGATTTTTCTTGTTTTTGTAATTAGTGTTCTTAAAGTCTCGAAAATGATCTATGTGCAGGGGGCAGAAATCTCTTTGAGATCTGAGAGCTATTCTTTGCTTAAACCTCAAGCCCCATAATCTATTCAGGGCATCTCCATCTTCACCTCCCCATGCTGTGTATTCATTATTGAATCCTCCTATAGAATCAATTAGTTTAGTGTGCAACATAAATGTTCCACCAAGACCGCCACCGCAACCAGCTAGCGGACCCTTATCTGGAAATGGTGTGTAGAAATATTTTTTATTTTTAACCATACTTCTGCACACATGCCCATCTTTGATATATTCTTTAAGGTTCTCGAATTTTACATTCAAGGCATCAAAAGTAATTATATCACCGTGCCTCACAGAAGTCAATAGGGGATGAATGAAATGGTAGTCTTCTGGAGAAAAGAAAAGATCTCCGTCCATCACCATTATAACATCTGTTTTTGTCTTGATATTATGTTGGATAATATGGTTTGTTTTTTCTGCTAACTTATAATCTTTCGGTGGAAATGCTATGTGTATTGCGTCGTCTATTTGTTTTTCTTCTGAAAAATCAAACAAGTTAATACTTATGTTCATTTTGTGAGATTTCTGCAAATAATCTTTAAGATTTTTTAATTGCTCCCAGCAATACTTTGCATTTCTCACTCTATCAGATTGTTCTCTTCCGTCTGTCCAAAATCTAATGTTGACAGAAACAGAGGCTTCCTGTTGTTCTCTATAATCCATAATTTCCTTTTATTGTTTTAATTTTACCAGAATTTACAAGACCAGTATCTGGCTTTCCATTTTGGTCCTGGATTTGAACAGTTGTGTCTTGCTCTGAAACTTTTCCTTCTTGCCGGATCGGACTTTTTAATTTTCATGTTTGGATCACCAAAATTAACTTTCACAACATTGCCCTTATCGTTTTTAACATAAACACTTCTTTTTTTAGGTCCGTCTGGAGTCAGGAAAGGTTTGTTTAATTGAACTTTTCTGCCCTTGTATTCTGAGCCCAAAGATTTACCATCTTCGTCGAAAATTTCTGATGCTTCAACTTCCCATGTTAACTCGTCCCATTCATTATCCCATACGCAGTTTTTAGCTGCAATATTTTGTTTAACTTGATCTAATAAGGAAGCCTGACTCATACAAACCGCAGTTCTTTGTTTTGGGTCTGGAAATTCCTTTTTTGTTGTATCGTCATTCATGCATCGAGAAATGAAATTTTTTCTGTCTTCGTCTGGTCTTTTGGATGGTAATGGCATTTCATAATCCTGGGGTGAGAGGGACGATATCTTTATGAATATACACTTTCTATAATTTTATCAACCGTATTTGACCAAGAAAACTTTTGGCCAGTTAATACGCCGTTTTTATTTGTTTTTATGTTGTTTTTGTAAACATATCTCATATAATCAACCATCGTGTCTATTTCTTCCACTCCTATATTAGCCCAGTTCCCCTGATTTCGGAAAAATTTGCCGTCGTAAGCTGGGAGTGTAGATTTAATATCTACTAAATAACTATTGTCAGGGTTGCAGAATTCAGTATGTGCAGAATAATTGGTGGTAATTACAGGTTTGTTCATTGCCATAGTTTCAAGCAGTTCCAAATTCCAACCTTCCGCTCGACTTGGGTAAATTCCACAATCTATTTGAGACATGAGAAAAGCAACATCGTGCTGTGATTCTTGTTCGTTAAAGATTTTTATTTTACTAGATAGAGGATGTGTCTTGTAAACGGTTTCCCATTTCTTAACTTCTTCTGGAGGATTGTATACATTTCTTGCTGAAGCCAGCACCCATAATTCTACGTCATCTTCTTTGGTAAATGCTTTTTCGAAAATATTTAATAAGATATCATGACCTTTTCTAATTTCCCATTTACCTATATTGCAAAATATATACTTATTTTTATTTTCTGATTGATATTTTGTATAGTCAAAAATTTCGAGATCCACTCCAAGGGGGGCGATAGATATATTCTTATTATCAGTTTTAGATTCTAGAATTTGTTTTGCCCAGAGAGATGTAGCAAATAAACCATCGCAATTTGTAAGGTTGGTTGTTTCGAATTTAGTAAAAAAATCTATTTCGAAAAATGGGAAGCTATAATAGGGACCTTTACCTATTCTCTGATGAAGCGTGGCTGGGTGAAATATTTTTAAAAATGGGCATAATGGATCATATGTTTCTTGTGATCTAAGCAACACTTCTTGTTCTGTTTCATTTAATAGACTATGATCAGAATACTGAACAGCAGGGAAGCAGCTAACACCTATTTGTTTTTTTAATAAATGTCTATATATATGGGTCGCAGCTATACCATAACCCGTACTATTAATGGGTCCTTCAAGAGTTAAGGTTTTATTATTACTCATGAAAAAAATACCACCTTCTATGTGTTTCTATATTTTCTGAAGAATGAATATGTTGAAGATAATTTTTAAGTTCTTGCCAATTCGAGAAAATCATTTGATGAGGAATAGTGCCGAACAGCCAATCTGGGGCTTGTTCTTTTCCTTGTACCATATGAATTACAATGGGTTTTTTTTGCCTGTTGGCCCAAAAAATTTCTTCTAAAGTGCCGCACGGATGAACATCTAGATCCAAATTAACAACTAAAAAATCACTAATATCCACCAGTCGTAAATCAACAGATCTTATTGTTTTCATCATAGATGATAATTCATCATATCTTTGTTGTGACTTAAGCTTTGTTTTGACTACATGAGTATCTTCATCCTCTAGTCCAATATTAGTGGGTTTGGTTATAGGATTGAAAACTATAGAGCCTAGAGACTCCAAGAATGGAGTAATAGAATCTCTCCAAGTTGTTCCTCTGTCTGGAACTCTATCCATAGCACCAGCCAAATAAGTTCTCTGATTAGTAAGTCTGGTGAAACGCATCCAATTCATCTCCATCATCTTCAGGTTTATGTGTTAATAGTAGCAAAATTGTCATAATAATAATAAATGTAAAACTCATTTTATCTCCAATCTATATCAAAAATTGTCTTAGATACCGCATAATAATAAGCATTAATAATGCTTCTTTCCATATCTGATTTAACAGTAACAGAACCTTCGAATAGATGCTCCACATTTGCTTCGACAGACAAAACGCTCCATTTATTTTTGACTACTTTATTGTATAAGTCTAAATCCAAGAAATAAAATGGAAATTTCAAGGCGTTCCATCCTTCTACTTCGTCTAGCATACCACAACGATAGCAACAAAGCAAGTCCTTCGGGATATCTTTTTTATTATCGGCATGAACCCACCCAGTTCTTGAATCTTTTTCGAGTAAAGCAAGGGCTTGCTGTATAAATTGATTGAGCGTTTCTTTGTTTTCAACAATACAGTCTGAGTGCATGAAGAAAAAACAGTCTAGTTTTGATTGGTTAGATAAATTCTTGATATAATTATATGTTTGAGCAGTATGCAACTGAACAGGGGTTTCTATGACCTCAAAATTATCTCTAAAGACCTGACAATCTTTCTCAATAGAATTATCTATTACAATAATATCTTTAGTATTATTTGTTAGATTGTCTAAGCACAATTTTGTTACTTTTATATTATTGGTATGTGGGATATATACTTTGTATTTCATTGATAAATATTATTTTAGGTTTTGGTATACATGGACATTTCTATATTTCCACACATCTTCCATCAAATCTTTAATTAATTCCCACTTACCTCCTGGAAATCCTGTGCCAAATTTTGGGCTATGTATTTCAAACAAAACATCTCCTTCTGTCTCTTTGATATTTTTGTCTATAAATACTCCAATATTATACATTGCTTTCATTAAGTAAAAATAGTTCAATGTTCTTTTGGGGTCTAATGGCCTATAAGTGTCTTGCGCTATCATGTTTGCTACGAATATTTTATTGTTTTTTTTCTTATCATATTTACATTCTACTATTTGACAGTAGCCACTATTGTCGGACAAAAACTTTTTCGTTAGTAATTGATAGTTTAAATGAGAAGCTGGAAAATTTTCTTTTAGAATTGCATTAATAGGTCCGGAGAATGTGCCGGAATTATTGCATAGATTGGGTATGATTATGTATGCATTTTTTGCATTGCTATAAGTGTCAAAAACGTTCTGTAAGAATGTTTTATTTCTTATTAATGTCAGCCTATAATTTTCTGGATTTCGTTTCTGTATGGTCATTTTTGGCTCCTGTATATTTTGCTCCATTTTTTATCTGGACATTCTTGATCAGCCCATGCTAACTTATTAAGAAACTGTTTCTTATGCGTAATATTACATCCGCACATGTTGCAAACGCTTTCTTTGTCGTCAAAATGCTCGCACCTTGTACATATAGAGTACCTGTGCCATATCTCATTTTGATTAGCTTTAGGGAATCCTGCCCACACATGGAATAGTAAGGATTTTATAAATGTTTTAATTCTTAGGAGTGTATCCATATTTTTGATAATCCTCCCATTCGTCCTCTACGTCTTTTTCGTATTTGTCTTGCTTATCTTTTTTAAAGCTTATTTTTTTCTTCCTTTCTAGATTTGTGTCTTCGTAATCATTAGAGTATTTTTTTCTTTTTGGTTGCTTTTTTGTCATTTCCTTCCTCTTTTAAGCTGTTTTTCTTGCCAACCAACTAACTTATTGTATCTCTTTATCTATCAAAGTCAAGATTTTTTTTCTTGACACCGATGCGTAGAAATATTATATATTATGCAGAGGGTGATACTTAAGATACTCTTGATAAAAAAGAAAGATATGAAAAATACAACACTAGTAACCGGAATATGGGATTTAGGAAGATCAGAATTAGGAGAAGGATGGAGTAGAAGCTTTGAGCATTATGTGGAAGCTTTTAAGAAACTCCTCTCTGCAACAAATGATCATTATCTGGCTATATTTATTGACAAAAAACATGAAGATATAGTATGGGAGGTTAGAGATAAGAGTAAAAAAAATACAGTAATATATAATCATCCTAAGGAAAATTTTAATAGTAATTTCTTTCCGTTTTATGACAAGGTTCAAGAGGTAAGGACTAGCCCTGACTGGTACAATCAGGTTGGATGGTTAAAGGAAAGTACTCAAGCTAAAATGGAATGGTACAATCCTATGGTTATGAGTAAGATGTTTATGCTACATAATGCTAAATGTTTCAATCCTTTTGATACCGATTATTATTTCTGGATAGATGGTGGGATAGCCAATACTGTTCACCCAGGCTACTTTAGCCATGACAAAGTTATAGAGAAGATTGAAAAATTTGTTAGGAAATTCTTTTTTGTATGCTTCCCATATGAAACAGAAAGTGAGATTCATGGCTTTGATATTAAGGCTATGAGAAAATTTGCTAACAATGAAAAGGTAAATAGGGTTGCTAGAGGTGGTTTTTTTGGTGGGCATAAGGATGAGCTACCAGGGGCTAATGATTTATATTATGGGCTGTTAAGAGACAGTTTAAACGAGGGTTATATGGGTACTGAAGAAAGTATCTTTACTCTGATGACTTATTTACAGCCAGAAGTATATCAATACGAGTCTATTCTTGATAATGGTCTACTAGGTCATTTTTTTGAAAATGTTAAAGACGATAAAGTAAAATTAAATTCAGATTATGTCAAACGTAAAATACATGAAACAGAAGATGTGAATTTGTATATGGTTGGGTTTAACTCGCCAGAACAGATGGAAATGGTTTGTAAATCTTACGAAGAGCATGAGCCCAAATTCTTAAGCAAAACTAAGAAATTTCTTATCAATAACACGACTAAAGAAGAACTTTTGCCCAAGTACGATGAAATTTGTGAAAAATACGGTTTTGAACAAATTAAACAGGGGAATATAGGCATCAATAGAGCAAGACAGTTAGCCGCAGAACATTTCAAAGAGTCTAAAGCTAAATACATGTTTTTCTTTGAGGATGATATGTTAATCGATTTATCCAAAAATAGATATTGCAAGGTAGGCTTTAAGAAATATGTGCCAAATTTATACGACACTTTGATTAGGATTATGGATAAAGAAGATTATGATTTTTTGAAGTTCAGTTTTGCTGAATTTTTTGGAGACAATTCCGAACAATGGTCTTGGCATAATGTGCCAGGAGATAGGAAAATAGAATACTTTGGAGAAAGGAACAATAGACCTTTAACGAATTTTACTAACATAAAAACAGTAAACAAGACTCCTTATGTAGAAGGAGAGATTTACTATTCTAATTGGCCTCATATTATATCACAAGAGGGAAATCAGAAATGTTTTCTTGACACAGAGTGGGCTCATCCTTATGAACAGACTTGGATGAGTCATATTTACACTTTGACAAAAGAACAAAAGGTTAGACCAGCTATTTTACTCGCAAGTCCAATAACACATAACAGGGTGCATCATTATGAAGCGTCAGAGCGCAAAGAGAACTAGAAAAACAACTTCCCCAAAAAAAACTAAAGCTTCGACAAAAAAGAACGATTTGATTTTCGTACAGATTGCTTCTTACAGAGACCCGCAATTACTACCAACACTAAAAAGCATGATAGAAAATGCTAAACACCCAGAAAACTTGAGGATAGGCATTGCTTGGCAGCACCATCCAGAAGACGCTTGGGATAATCTCGATGAGTATAAGGATGATAGTAGATTTAGAATCTTAGACATTAATTATAAAGACAGTAAAGGTGTTTGTTGGGCCAGACACGCCGTACAACAATTATATAAAGACGAAGATTATACGCTACAAATAGATAGTCATCATAGATTTGTTCCTGATTGGGATCAAGTATCTATAGATATGTTAAAGGGCTTGCAGAAGGAGGGGCATGAAAAACCTCTAATAACTGCTTATATACCTAGCTTCGATCCTGACAATGAACCAGCAGCGAGAGTACAAGAACCTTGGAAGATGAATTTTGACAGGTTCATTCCAGAAGGGGCGATATTCTTTTTGCCTGCTAGTTTCGACTCTTTTAACGATAAGGATAGACCTGTTAGGGCTAGATTTTATAGCGCACATTTTGCTTTTACTGTTGGTCAGTTTTGTACTGAAGTAAAGCACGATCCAGAATACTATTTCCATGGAGAAGAAATTAGTATAGCGGTTAGAGCATTCACCCACGGTTATGATCTGTTCCATCCTCATAAGTTAATAGCATGGCACGAATATACTAGAAAAGGAAGATCGAAACAGTGGGATGATGATCCTATATGGCCCCAAAGAAATAATAATTGCCACCTAAGAAACCGAAAACTATTTGGTATGGATGGAGAAGTTCAAGATATTGATTTTGGAGAATATGGATTTGGTACTGTTAGAACTCTAAAAGATTACGAAAAATATAGCGGGGTGTGTTTTGGTAAAAGAGCTATACAGCAATACACATTAGAGCATAAAGAACCACCAAATCCGTATCCTTTCAAGACTGACGAAGAATATGAAAATTCATTCTTGAAAATATTCAAACATTGTATAGATATTGGGTATGATCAGGTTCCAGAAAAAGATTATGATTTCTGGTGCGTGGTGTTTAAGGACGATCAAAACCAAGATCTGTATCGTAAAGACGCAACCCCTGATGAAATAGAAAGAATGAAAAACGATCCAGATGGCTATTGCAAAGTTTGGAGAGAATTTCCAACTGATATCAAGCCAAGAAGTTGGGTGGTTTGGCCTCATAGTACATCTAAGGGCTGGTGCGATCAAATCTCTGGGGTTCTTCCATAATGGATACAGTTTTTTCTATGGTTTGTTACACAAACCTATATAAAACAGAATTCGGTGGACGTCAAAATCCTCTGCATAGATATTTGCATGGTTTTGAGTCATTACTAAAAATTGATGCTGAATTAGTTGTTTATTCTCATGGAAAAGATATAGATAGGCTATGGAATATAGCTAAAAAATATTTTAGAGACAACCCTAAAGAATTAGATAGAATTCATATAGAAGACTTTGATCTAAAAACTAGTCCACTGTATGAAAAAATATACAATATACGAAAAGATTCTTGCATCTCTAGCGGCACTTTTAGATCTTATGATGTTCAATATGCTAAATTCATTACACTGAATAAAACAATAGAAACCTTTAAACACCCTTATACATACTATATTGATATAGGCTTATCTAGTAGTGCTTTATTTCCCAATAGATACATTACTGAAAAAACTGGTATGAGACAATATTCTGAAGTAAGCTTATTCAATAACAAATGGCTTAGCAATGTCAATAAGTTATCTTCTAATGGAAAAGTAACTGTTTTTAAGATGAATAATAGTCCAGAATTTCATGTAGAAAGCAGGATTGTGCGTTCGAAGTATTTGATTATTGGAGGTATGTTTGGAGGTCAAACAAAACAGTGTAAAGACTTTTCTAATCAGGTGTTGACTTCTTTTCATGATTATGTAGATAAAAATAAAACACTACCTCTTGAGGAATCTGTTATGACTCAAGTTCATCATAAAAATCCAGAAAATTTTAACGATATTACTTTTCAAGTATGGAATCATGAAGATAGCGGAGATGTTTTTAAGAAAATGATCAGAAATAAAAAAATGTTTTATAACACATTCGAGGAATTACAATGAGTGAAAGAAAAACAGATGAAATGGGTCGGTATTTGGCGGAAGGTGGTGGTTATCTAGACGAGGATGGTAATCATCTTACCGGTTGCTGTATCTACAAAGACACGCTGGCCATGCAGCACAAAGACGCCTTTAATGTTTTTAAGAAGTTATTATCAGAGGTTAAACCGGCAAGAATCGTTGAAATAGGCACGTCTCACGGCGGCCTAACATTATATCTCAGAGATGCTCTTAATGAAATAGGTTTGCAAGATTCGCAAATTAAAACATTTGATGTAATAAAATTCGATAGCCATGTAACACTAGAAAAAACAGAAGGTATAGATTTAAGTTATGATAATATTTTTTCTGGTAGCTATCTTCAAATAGCTAATCCAGATATAGTAATTCCATTTATACAATCTGAAGGACCGACTATAGTTTTGTGTGATGGTGGAGCTAAAAGATATGAATTTCAGTTACTAGCCCCTTATCTTAAGCAGCACGATATAATCATGGCTCACGATTACTCTCCTAATCTAGAATATTTCAAAGCCAACATCATGAATAAAACGTGGGATTGGTTGGAAATAGATGATAGCCATATAGATGAAGTATGTCAAAAACAAAATCTAAGACCTTACATGCAAGAAGATTTTCTTCCTGTTGTATGGGTATGTCGCCAAAAGGCTTAGAGTTTAGGTACTACTATTCCATAGCCCTCGTAACGTTTTTGATTGGCATAGTCTGGATTTTTTAGATGTAAAACACTTTTTTTGAAGTGTTTAATATAATCTGTAGTTTTTAGCTTAATATTTTTATTGTATTTTCTTTTGTGTGAAAGATAAAGAGCAGCATAACCAGCGACAAAGGGATTGCTCATACTAGTGCCGCTCATCATAGCGTATCCTCCCGGTACGCAACTGAATATATCTTGACCAGGGGCTAAGAAATCTAAGCTATTTCCACTGCAGCTAAAGCTAGTACGATTTAGATTTCTATCAATTGCTCCAATACTAATTGTTTGAGCATATTTTGCTGGATACATAATATCCACACTAGGTCCAGAGTTTCCAGCGGCACAGAAAACACAACACCCTTTAGAGTCAGCATACCTAACAGCCTGTAATAATCTTGCGCTAGAAAATTGACTTCCTAAGGACATTGTAATAATATCTGCACCATTATCTACAGACCATAAAATACCATCTATAACATTATTTATATCTCCTGACCCATTATCTCCTAAAGATTTAACAGGAATTATTTTCGCATCAGGAGCTATACCGACCATTCCATACCCATTATTATCGGCCGCTATAGTACCAGCAACATGGCTACCATGACCATTTCTATCCATAGGATCTTGATTTTTTTCTACAAAATTTTTGCCTTTTATCAGACTGCCTTTTAAATCTGGGTGATCTAAATCGCATCCAGTATCTATAACAGCCACTTTTACTCCAGAACCACTAGATTTAGGCCATAGATTTTTAATATTAAACTTGATAATTTCCCAGCCCATGACTTGGCCAGCACCATAATTCATACCACTCACATCTTCTCTAATATGGGGCAATAAACCGCAGCTTCTTCTACTATTTAACATGTTTTTCTATCCATTCTAAATGTGATGATATTCTTGTAAAACCTGCTGAATCTCCATATACACCTTTCGCCCTTCTTGGCAGAGTAAAAATAACAGAAGCAATTCCTGCTAATTTACCATTTATAAATAACCCACCTCCACTGTCACCCTCTGCTATTAAAAATTCTAATCTAGTACCGTTTCTACTGGCATTACAAGAAAGCATACCATATTCAATTCGATCAACAGTATTAGTCCCGCCTCTTTTTTTGAAGTCATGTTTTGTGTCTATTCCTTTAATAAAATTACCTGTATACCCAAATCCGGCCACGGTACAGATTTTAGATCTTTCATTAGTTTGTGAGTACAGTTCAGGACAATAGACTTCTCCAAAAGATTTTTTGGAGTATAATAGCGCTATATCGCTATCGCTTGGAATCTTAGCTTCCATTTTGAAATTTTTGTTGATAATTGCTTTATCGATGATGAATTTCTTACCATTTACAAAAACAGTAATCCTAAAAGCTGGCTGAACAACATGAGCAGCTGTTATGCACCAGTGTTCATTAATGACCACACATGAACCCATACCAACCAGATTTTCGTTATCTTTGTCGATATTAGCCACTACTGGCATAACACATTTAAATCTAGATCCGTATTTTAAGAACTCAGAATCTTTTATGTCTGGTCTGTGAGTACCTGCCAATAGAAACTGAGAGAAAAAAAAGACAGACAGGCATATTAAACACGATAAAATATTAGCTTTCATAGAACACCTCTTTAATAGCTAATATTATTATACACTATTTAAACTATATTGGTTAAAATTATTAACTTAAGTTAATTGTACTACATTCTTCGTAGTACTTAAACCATTCTTCAGAATAATCGCAATTGGCATATGCCTCAAAATAAGGCCCACCTTCTGTATAATGAATATTATATACATCGTTCTTGTGTTCATACTCATCAGCAAGCCAGTTCCATTCTAAAGGAATATCTCCTATTAGACCTTCAGATTCCAGCCATTTAAACTGATGCAGTTCCAAGCCGCTAGCTTTATTAACGTAGTCTGGAGTGAGAGTATGACACTTCTTGCAGTTCATTAGCATTACTGATGACCAGTTTTTCTTTGGATAGACTGTCTGTACTTGATTGAGAAATTTAGTTTGATTTTTAGGAGTATAATTATGCTTGCAAACCTGCACAGCATATGCATCATTCCGTAACTGCCATAATTTAGCAATGTCATCAACCATCAACATATCGCAATCCATAAATAACGCCCAACCCTGATAATTCATAAGGTGTGGTATAATAAATCGACTAAAAGAAAATTCTGTAGATGACAAGTTATTCCTTTCTCTAACAAAATCATCTTTGATATTATCTAAATTGATAGGAGTTATTGCCACAGGCTTGCTACTATTTTTCAATATACTGTAAGATAATACATTAAAAGCAACCCGCTCTTTTGAATCATAGCCGATAAAAATATTAATCATTGTTTTCCTTTCGTAAATACGGTTTCTTTTACACAGTTTCCCCTTCTGTAATAATCTATGTCTTTTAATATATCAACAATATCATCATGATATTTTTTTTCTTTTTTATTTCTACATGGCAGTTCTAACACTATAACCGCTTCGTGTTGTTTTAACAATTCCAAACCTCCTAGCATAATCTCTTTTTCATGCTCTTGAGAATCTACCTTTATAAAATCAATATTCTGACCAGAGAATTCGTTAATATAACTATCTAGTGTTCTTACTTCTGTATATGTAGTAGTAAGCCTACCCTCTTTCAGTACTCTCGCAGAACTGCCGTGCGTCACCCCATGAGAGTTTAAGCTAATATTACCACTTTCATCTGGGCTAGCAAATAACACTGCGTTTTTTTCTAAATGATCAGATAAAGCAAGCTCCTCCAAACGCCAATTATTAAAATTTTTCATATTCTCCTTGTAACAATCTATGTTGTCTGGATGTGGCTCAAAAGCCCATACTTGATCAAATCTCTTACATAAATCTTGCGACCAAAATCCTACATTACCACCAATATCTAATGCAAGATTCCAGCTATTAACAAAACTTAATGAATATTGTCTCTGTTTATGTTGATATTGCCATTTATTGCTATCTTTTTGTAATTGTAGAGTATGTTCAAAATGACTGTCCCATTTAGGTATGCACCATCCTTTTATTTGTTTCATTTTTTCTCCATTTTTGAGTATTTGTTTTCTGGACTTTTACCTTCTAATTTTCTATCACCTTTACAATGATCATAATACTTACCCAAAATACTACTCGCCTGTGGATGATCTCTCTTAGAATTATGAGTAATATCTATATTCTTTACACCTCGATTTCTCTCAAATTTTTTCCTAACAGTATCCCATACAAAAGAATCATGATATTCATTCAATTTGTATATTTTATCTTCGTTGTACATTTCTTGCATTTCTCTAGCAAAATTTTTGGTTTCTGGATGCTGTAAATTAAAATATAAGAAACCACATTCACTATACAACAGATATCTTCCCATATAAGCCATCATATGATCGTCTTTGTGAAGATGGTTTTTAATAAAATTTATATCAATAGGCTCGTAAAAAACACAGTCAGAATCCATGCATATAAGTCCATCAACATTCTCGTTAAGAATAGCGTGTGTATATGCATACACTTTATAGCAAAATCTTACTCCATCAAAACGAAAATTTTTCACCTGTCTGTTTGCGTTTCTATTAATAAAGCTCTTACACTCTGGAATTAAATTAAACATATTTTTATCTTCATTATATGATATAATTTCAAAAGGCCAATTATATGTATCAAAAAACCTATAAGCATATTTATTGTACAGTTTATTATTGTATGTTGTCACTACTTTAATATTCATTTATCGCTCCCATTCACGAAATTCCACGCTAACCCACTTAAAAAATCTTCCTTGTTAAATTGATTTAATAGTAATGTTTTAGTTAATTGATCTCTATTATCAGGGTAAATAGGATGTTCTATTTTTGATAAATCGCATAAAGATAGAGGAAATGCTGGAGATTGAGGATGACAAAAAACAGGAATTCCTTCTTGTAAAGATTCTATAGCAGCCATAGATGTGTATGTGACGCAAGCGAAACAATTATCATTTAAATAATTTTTTATACTTTTACCATTATTTTTTTCCTTAACAATGATCTCTCGATCTGTATAACTTTTTAAAGTTGCTACTGTTTTGCGAACCCACTCTTTCTCTGTAATGCTTTGCTGTTCTATTCTTGACATAATTCTATTTGACGATGGACATACAAGAATATATGATCCGTTTTTTTTCCAAGATTTAATGGATTTTAAGTGTCTTTCTAATCCGTTATTACGTATTCTTTGCATATGTTTTTTGTCTATTTTTGATAAGTCTTCAAGTTTATTCTTAGCAAAATTATTTTTACAAAATCTTTTCCAATACTGTTTAAAAGTGCCTCTATCATCAAGCCATAAGTATGGATGATCAAAATAATAAAATTTCTGCTTGTGTCTTATAAATAAATCTAATATTATTTCTGATCCTCTCATTAGACCTAGAATAATAGCAGGTCCACTATTCATATTAAATTTTGATAAATCTGTGCTGGCTTTATAAACGATATGATTTACATTATGTGTCGAAAAATATTTAGCTAAATATTTTACCCACATGTCTTTCGAATTGTGTTCATTTAATAATAGTTGAATACAATTATCCATCCCTAAATCTACTTTCTATTAAAGACAAACCCATGCCGCCTAAATGATTTGGTAACATGTATTTTATATTATTTTACCACACGATTCTCTAACAATGTCATTATGATTAAACTCTGCCCAGTATAATTCAAAAGCTACACCATCTTCTAACCCTTCAAATTGATGATATACACCTGGCTTTACCCTTGTAAAATCACCCGGTCCCAGTATTGTCTCGTCTACAAGATCATAGTCTTTTTGCCAAACCCTAACCAACATTCTACCTTTTTCAACAAAAAATCCGTTCCACTTAAACTCATGCTTATGCTTAGAACAAACACCGCCCTTATTGAAATTTATTCTATGGAATTCTAATACTCCGTTAGCATGAAGTAACTCAGTACCTCCCCACACCTTACCAGCTTTCATAATGTCTCCTTTGTTATACTGATGGTTCGATTTATAATATTTTTAATTCTTTCTGGTTTATCATTTATAGAAAACTGAAAATCCATAATAGTACTAAAACATTGGTCGAGTTTATCCCAATTTCTTAAAGCAGGGAACTTTCTACTTCCTTGGCCTAAAATTTCAACATCTATTCCTAGAGCCATTAGTTGATATATAATAGTACTAGATATTGTCACCACTTTTTCTGCATCTAAGCATTCTACTACGGTTTCTTGAGTGGATGTCTTATATTTGGTGACTAAATTACAGTTAACAGGATATTGATCTAATTTATCTTTAAGTCTTAAATTTAGTATAGGATGCTGGCAGAACACTATCTCGTACTGTTCTGTATCTATATTATTATCTACTATATAATTAGTGATGAGATTATCATAACTATCCAGTTTATAAAAATGAGTCATTGTACTGTCCCAAACCAACTGACCCACAAAAACAATTTTTTTCTTTGATGACTTTTTGATTAAGTTTTTATCTTGATAATATTTAGTTATAGAGTCAATGTTGTGTTGATATGTTTCTTTTTGAAAAAATTTAGGATAGAGATTAACAGAGTCAAAAGATATACCACCAGCAAATAACATAAAATAATCATCTAATTGTGATGGCATTAAATTGCGTTCTATAATAGCATAATCACAATTGCATCTCTTGCATAAGTCTATAAACCACGCACAACTTGTCTTTAAATTATTCCAAATTAAAATCTTACCTTGAAAATTTTTTAAATATTCAGCGACTATCCACGACTCTATGGCATTTTTTGGCTTCTCAGCAAGAGAAAGATCGTATAAGTTTTGTAAACAATTAACAAGACGTGATTTAATTGGACATGATAATAGCGTATTATCATCATCATATATTGCTAATTTTTCTTTTTCCATCTTGGTCTTGACTTAATTTTGTGCCAAAAATAAGCACAATCCTTTTTTACATCTTTATTATAGCTTTTATAATCATTCAAGTGACCAAACAATAGGTGACATGGGCTGGCACATAAAGTGATTAAGTTATTATAGTCTAATTCTTTAGAGGGGTCAACACTTACGGGTATTATATGATGCACTTGTAGTTTTTTATCTTTTCCGCAGGCAGCACAGCGAGGATGACTTTTAATAAAATCGTTCCTCACTGTTCGCCAGCGATATGACCTAGCAAGACTATGAAATATACTAAGTATATTAAACATATAACTATAATACCTGAGCAGCTATTAAGCAGCCTTTTGATACTGCTCTCAGAGGATCAGACGAGTGTTTGACTACTTCAATATCTAGTGGAAAATCTGCTTCTATTAATTTTTCATGTAATTTTTCTACATAGCCATCGGCTTTAGATGTTCCACCAGCGACCACTATTTTAATAGGATGTTTAAACTTAGGAAGAGCTTTGTGTCCATCTAATGCTACTGAAAGCTGTTTGGCTGTATATTCTATTAATCTTTCGTAATATGAAGATACTGCACTTAAAACAGGATTTTCGTTTGGTTCACCGACAGTAAACTCTCCGCTTTCTTTTTCTACTTGAACAACACTGTCTGGTTCACCACTGGCTACAGCACTCATTCTGTCAACCCAGTCACCAGATTTGGTTGTGCTAAAAACCACAGTAGGTTCACCATTCAACATAACACAAACATTAGTCATGCCAGCACCGCAACTAACCCCAATGCCTGTATAATCACTATCTTCTAATTCAGCATAGCATAGTGCCTCTGCTTCATTAATAGCTCTTGCTTCATAACCCACTTCAGATAAGATGTTTTTAACAACATCTTCATGGTAGCCGACATCAAAATCTTCATCTTCTTGATCTACTGGTTGAGCAGGAACGCAGAAAACTAGTTGCTCTCCCGGTTCCGATGCTTCTCCCACTACCTCTTTTAGAATATATGCAAGAATTCTTTTAGCGTCTTTTTCTTTTACTGACACCACACCTCTGTACATGGGCCTTCTTGCTGTTTCATTTCTTTCTACAGCTTTTTCTATTGCGTCTTTACCTAAGATCACAAAAGATCCGTCACTGTCTTTAATGAAAACTTTACCCTTTAAGCCTTTTTCTATCATTTTATTGGCTACTGGAGTTGATGGTTTGATGACATAAAAAGCATCTCTGAATTCAACAAAATTAATATCGTCACCATCTTGTGATGACATAACAATAAAACTAGTGCCTACGTCTAAACCTTTCATGCTTAACCTCTCATATTTTTGAGTTTATTTACTGAAGATGCAATATCGTTTTTGGATTTAGTATTTGTCCCTAACTTATCAAATTTTTTCTCTAGATTATCTGTCTTAATATCTTTATTTAACACAACTTTAGTATCGTCTATTTTTATTTGCTTAACTTTTTCAGCTTTCTTTTGTTTTTGTTTGTCGAAAAAACTCTGTACAGCCATATCTGACCCTAAAGAACCATTTCTGTTTGTAAAAGTAAAAGCCACAACAAAACCCATAGCAAACACAAAAATATGTGTAAATATTAAAACAGACACCGCCGATAGTAAATTAATGTTATTCATAGTTATGTGTCTCTTTTAAGCCATAGTATAATTACACCATTCAATAAAAAAACTCACCCCATAGGGGCGAGTTTAGTGTGTTGCTTAATATAATCAATGACGGTATTACAGGGCTTTGCTATTAATAATACGACCCTTCTGTGTCCTAATAACAAATCCGGCCCTGACCAAGAACGGCTCTATACTATTCTCAATAGTCTCCATAGATATACCAGTCATACTTGATAGACTTTTAATTCCAATTGGATTTCCAATATTCCCTTTGAGAGCATCTAGATATTTCCTGTCATTTTCATCCATACCTCTTGCGTCAATACCTTGTTCCAGAAAGATATCGTCCACATCATCTTTACCAGGATAAAAATTAGTATAACTCTTATACCATTCTAATCTAGCGTTAAGAATTCTGGGAGTACCCTTGCTTCTTTTTGCTATCTCTGCCAGATTTGTATCGCTTATATTAATGCCTAGCTTGTCAGCATTCGACCTTGCTAGTTTAGCTAACTCATCTGGAGTATAGAAAGATAGATGTTCTTTAACAGCAAACCTGTCGTAGAAAGGCTGGCTTAAACTTCCACCACTAGTAGTTGCACCGACCAAAGTAAATCTTGGGATATCAATTTCTTCTGGCTCTTTATCCATAACCACATTTGCTTTGAAATCTTCCATAACGGGATAAAGAAATTCTTCTACTATTTTTGGCAGTCTGTGTATTTCGTCAATAAACAACACTTGTTTATGTGTGATATTCAACAAATATCTCGTCATAGATTTGACGCTACGAATAGATGCTGCGTTTGCCACAACCAAGTCTGATTCTAACTCACTAGCAATAGCACAGGACATTGTTGTTTTTCCTAGACCGGGAGGCCCGTCAATTAAAACATGAGGCATAGGACGGTCATCTGTCTTTGCTCCGTGAGCAAAAATTCTAAGTCTTGTCACAACGTCAGATTGCCCAATAATATCATCAAAAGTAGTTGGTCTAAGTGTCGCCATTTTTATTTCCTTTTACCCAAAAAACAAATTCATTCTTATCATTATCAAACGCAGATTCCAATAAACCTTTGGCAACCAATCCCGAAACAGTATTGCTTACCATCCTATGATTCAATTCTGTTAAAAATATCTGGTAGTCATTTTCTTTAATAAATAAGCCAATTCTACCCGTAGTTTTATTACGTCGTTTTTTCAAGAATTGGGACATGATATTTTTTGTATCAACTAACGGAATGATTCTATCCATTTCTTGTATATGTTCATCATCCAAAGCATCCATTTCTTTTATAATCTCTTCAATGTCAAATTTTTCATCATCATTGCACCCAAATGTAGTGTATACAAAACGACGACTCCATTCTATTAATTTATTTTGGTCCGATATTTCTAGCCATTCAGTTTTCATTATTTTCCTCTAATTCAGAATATCAAACATTCCTTTGTAGTAAGACGGTTGTTTTAAAAAATATGCTGCGTGATGTGATATGTGATTTTTGTACTCTTGTTCTATTGACTGATTGATAAAATATTTTGATTTCCATATGGATTCATCTTTGGTATTGCTTCCAAGATACATAAAATATTTATCGCTTAGTTTTTTGTTATTGGTATCATTCTTTTTGCTTAGTTTTTTGTAGTTACCAAAAAGCCAGACATTATCTTCTTCGTTAACTATTTCTTTTATTGTATCAGCCAGCCACTTTTCCCACGCTGCCCAATCTATATCAAACTTTTTGGAATAAGAGGGAAATCCATAGTCATTATATTCTGGATAATAATTGTAGTCATCATCATCATAATCTTCATGCTCAGGGTCTTGATGCATTATATTCTCCAGAAATGAAGGGCTACGAGGTACAACGGACTACTACATTATACCCCGTAGCCACTTCAAAATCAACCCACACAGAACTTATCGCTAATCTCATCGGCCAGTTCTCTAGCCGCTCGACTCAAGAAATGATTCTTGCTGAACCATAGAGGTGTAGAGACTTGATTAAGGAACTCTACGGTTTTCTTTAAAAGGAACGTCTGCTGAGTGTCGGCATTTAAATCAACGCTTGGCAGAACTTTTTGTGGATCGTACACAGGCATATCAGAACCAGCGAGAGTGGCTACTGGTTGAGGTTCGCCAGTGGTTCTGTTGTCTCCATACTTATTTACTAATTCATCAACCCTATCCTGACTTAGTGTTTTAAGCACAGCTTTTGCGTGATCAGTAATTGCATGATCATTAGACACTGGTAA